>Ga0206850_10270_pt1 | contig 13175 bp, 11 predicted proteins | sample Alteio_BWOrgCont_16_FD_152885 | JGI IMG/M metagenome (GOLD analysis project Ga0206850, IMG submission 152885) | Enriched cells from forest soil in Barre Woods Harvard Forest LTER site, Petersham, Massachusetts, United States -... | ecosystem: Environmental > Terrestrial > Soil > Temperate forest >...
TATCTTTTCTGCGGCGATGCGTTTTCGTTGCCCGGAAAACTATGGACACCGTTTACCACCGACTGGGATCACTGGACTGAAGTAGGCTTAAAACCGACCGCGGAATCGCTCCGGAAAATGGCGAAGCTCGATCCATCAGTGCTTTGTCCCGCTCACGGCATTGCAATCGACAAGGACGTAACCAAGGCTCTGACCGATACCGCAGTGACTGTCGATGAAGCAGCGTTCATGAAAAGCTTTGAACGGTTCACCAAGGATCGGCTTGGGAATGCCCCCAAGTACGATTTCCTCGTGCCCAAGGAGCAAATTGCCAGTGCGGGAGACAAGCCCTGGGCAAAAGTGTCCGATCACCTCTGGATCACTGGGAACACTTACGTCCTCAAGGCAAGCAATGGCGATGGGATTCTTGTCTTGGACCCCTGGGGGCAACGGAGTGCAGATCAGATCGAGAAACTGCGCAAAGACCAGAAGCTCGGCCCGATTGAGGTCGTTGCGTTCAGCCATGCCCATTACGATCACTTCGATGGCATTCACGTCCTGAATGGCCGCGATCGCTGCGAAGTCTGGGGGCTCGACCTCGTCGCGATCCCACTAAAAGATCCTCTTCAGGTTCGAGCCCCCTTTCTGGACCTGCGACCGATCAAATTCTCCAAGGAACTCAAGGATGGTGAAACAGCAAGCTGGGGCGGCTACACTTTCAAATTCCATCACATGCCCGGTCAGTCGTGGTATACCTCGGGAATCGAAGTCGCTCTCGATGGTAAGCGATGTGTCTTCACTGCGGATAACTTCTTCCATCAGGACCAGTTCAGCGGTTCGGGCGGTTGGATGGGTCTCAATCGCAGTTCGCCCGCGGTTTACGGGTTGAGCGCTAAGAAAGTTCTCGATCTGGCCCCGGAATGGGTTCTGGCCGAACACGGAGGGCCATACATATTCGACAAAGAGGATTACCGCCGTCGAGTGAAATGGGGTGAGGCTGCCGGAAAAGCGGCAGATGCCTTGTGCATCAGTGGCGATCACCTCCGGGACTGGACGCCGCACCGGGTGACGGTCGAGCCCGTTTTGCAGCAAGCGAAACCGGGTGGCGTGGTGACGGTTCGCGTGGGTGTCGATGGAAGCGGGCGACCAAACGATACCACGACAGTCACACTCCGCGGGCGGGGGTTCTTCCCGGATGCCGTTGCAACATTTGCCGCCCAACCAGGACGCCAAACCCGGGAAATGACGATCGTGCTTCCTGCAAAGCTTACCGCAGGCCAATACGTTTTTATCGCTTCCGTTGAGGATTCGACAGGCATTGACACCGCGGACCCATACTTTGCTGTTTCGGTGGCTTCACCGTGATGTGAAATCGGGTTGTGACTTAACTCACCAATTGTCTCCATTTCGGCTGAGGTTCTGATCGTCTCATTTTTGGTCGGTTTCTTTGATAAAGAAAAACTTGATTTTTTTCGACCAATGGCAATGGAAGTATGAGATCGTAATTCATCGCGGTAACTGACCACTTTCCCCGTTTGGAGTGACTATGATGAAAACTTTAATCCTGGCTTGTTCGATCGCTATGATTCCTGAGACACCTTGGGATCTGATTAAGACCGTGAAAGAGGATAATTGGATCGCTTCCTCAAGGCTTAAGGATGACTATCACATTCCCGACAAGGGTGAAAAGGAATGGAAAGGCGAAACAGTTGGGTTCATTGCCGAAGTTGGTTCAACAGGAACCGATGCTGTTGGCCGACCAACTTTGTTTCTCAGGACTCGCGAACTTACTGACAATGATTCCTATACCTGTGTTCTGGACAGGAAGGAGAAAAAAGAAGTGCATCATGGCGAATGGGTGCTGATTAGGGGCGTAGTGGGCAGGAAACTCCTCATTTACTCCACTCGAATTATCTTCGTTGGTGATTCCATTGAAGCAGTCAAGAAGCAGTTCCAAAAGGAATTGAAAGACCACAAGGACAAATAATCTGCTCCTTCCAATAGGTTACAACTGAAATGCCCGGGATCGAGTTTCCAGTGCCACAGTGAATGTTGATACCAGTGCCACCATCCAGTTGAAAAGTCCCGGAAGGTTTTCCTTCGTTTGTAGTCCGCGAACTGCCTCCAGATGTTATTTGACATTTAACTCTGCTGCCAATTTGGCGATTTGCTCTCGCCATTGTCGAAGGCTCTGAATCTTATCCGTGAGAATGCTTTCGAGTTCTTCCGGAGTTCGCTCACCTCCTCTTTCCAGCAAAAAGATGTGATCGTTAAGTTGTCGAATTGGCTCGGAGAGTATGGCGAGTTGTTCCTTAACGGTTCGGGCTTGCGCTTCGATGATCCTGGCGCGGGCAGAGATCAGGAATCCACGTAAGCATTGCATGTATTTCACAACGATTTCTGGCTCAAATCCTTTGGTTTCTTCATGGCCTTCACACAGGCTATCATTGGGATCGTAGTTATCCAGTTCCTGGATGAATGACGTGAGTGAACGTGAAGCGTAGAGAGATGGTGGCAAAGCATCTGGCGACATGACTTGTTTCCCTTATTAAAGGCCGGTTGAACGGGTCGGGAGAGGCAAAAAGTGATCAGCACCCACTCCGACCCGCAGCAGCGAAGGGATCAGCTTCGCTATTCCCGTTTCCTCGATTCTCCCCGGCCATGTTGTACTATGCAACCGTGAAACGAGCCATGAAGTTGGACCAAGTCAAAACATGAGCGCGAGCAAGAGCAATCATTGTTCCCCGTCTAGAAGTTGTGTGCCAAATGAACTCTCGCTTTGCTTTATACTTCGCGCAGTCAGGAATGTGTCATCACTATGACGGCGGTTTGGGTCGCATGTGGAATTATTCATCCGGGATCTGCTCCCCAAACGGCTGGTATTCGGATGATGTCACCGAGAAGCCAGAACTGGAATACGGTAAGAGATCAAGAAGCAGGCAAAAATCATAAGTTTATTTATGATTTAAGTGATTATTGTGGATCATTGGACAGATGCCAAGGCTTATGACACATGACAATTTGTGACAGCGACCAGTGTCTGAATCTGTGATTGAGATGGAAAACGCCTTGATAAAGTGCCAAAACAGATCATCGCAATCTCGTGAGATTACTGACAGCTCTGACAACGGTGACAAACGCTCCTGACCTGTCAACTCAACGCGCCCACGCATGGGCACACTGCCCGCCCACACGTGGGCCGAATGAATCCGAAGACGCTAACAAAAACCCTTGCGAATCACTCAGAGTCGCCCTTACCTCCGCCATCATAACCCGAAATATCAGCATCTCTTGCACAGTTTACGTTCTCTCTCATATTAAGCGGTTCCTTGCTACGATCCCCCGATCTTCGTATAACTGAATTTGAGGAGAAATGCCTGATGTCCGACCTGTGCAGGCCGGACGAATTCGTGAAATACCGATTCCGGCAGATGGTGCCGATCCTATCCCCACGGCCACCATCTGCGAGGTTCCCGAGATGCCAGCACTCAAGCTGCGGCGTATTGATCTTTCGGCCACCAACGCTGCGGCTCAGATCATCAAACTTCGAGACCAGTTCCGCATCGATTCCGATGTTGTCCCAGCCGCCAGCAAAAAGCTCACACAGACAGTATTTGGGGCAGCGCTCTCGCCGGCTCAGGCAGCTTCACGGATCTGCGAAGAGGTTCGCGAGAAGGGACTTTCCGCGGTTCTGCATTACACCGAGTTACTCGACAAAGTGAAACTCAAGCCCGAGATGGTGGCAGTCCCGCGGACGGAACTCGCGGCGGCTCACGCCGCGGCAAGTCCGGACTTTCTTGAGGTGATTCGGCAGGTTCACTACAACGTGCTGCAATTTCAGTCGGGGCTTTTGCATCGCGATGCCGAGATGCGTGTCTCGGGGCTTCACGAACTGCATCTTCGTTACCGGCCAATGGAGCGGGTTGGGGTTTATTGCCCTGGCGGAGCGGCAGCTTATCCTTCAACTTTGATGATGACGGTCTGCCCGGCCCAGGCGGCTGGGGTCGAGCAAATCGTTGTCTGTATGCCTCCGAAAGAGACCGGGGCATACAACCGGGAAATGCTCGCGACCTGCCACGAACTCGGGGTCTCCGAGGTCTACCGCCTCGGCGGAGCGCAGGCAATCGCGGCGATGGCTTATGGTGTGGAAGGGTTGAAACCCGTCGATATGATTGTCGGGCCAGGCAACCAGTATGTTGCCCTCGCCAAGAAGCATGTGTTTGGACAGGTGGCGATCGATTGCATCGCTGGCCCGAGTGAGATTGTTGTCGTAGCCGATGACTCCGCACACCCGGAGTATGTGGCACTCGACCTGATCGCACAAGCAGAACATTCCCCTGGTGTTGCCATCCTGGTTACCTGGTATGAGCCTCTCCTGAATGAAGTGATGGAGGTACTCCAGAAACGACTCGCCAAGCTGTCCCGGGCCGATCTTGCCCGCGAGAGCCTGGAACGGTTCGGGGCGTTGGTTCTCGCGCCCGACAAGCAGTCAGCGATTGAGTGCGTCAATGCCCTCGCCCCAGAACACTTGCACATCCAGACTCGCGACCCGGAAGCATTTGGAGATGAGATCCATAACGCCGGTGCTATCTTCCTCGGCCCGTTTACACCCGTTGCGGTTGGGGATTACGCCGCAGGTCCATCGCACGTGTTGCCCACGGGTGGAACGGCCCGATTTGCGAGTGGTCTGAACGCCAACGATTTCCGGAAGCGAACCAGCATCATGCGATTCAGCCGCAAGGGGCTTCAGCAGATCGCGCCCGATGTCATCTATCTTGCGAACACTGAAGGGCTAACTGCACACGCCGCGAGCGTAGAGCTTCGCGCCAACGACAAAGGCCCCGAAGCTCGTCCCAAGCCAAAACCCGACAAGGTCGTTGTGGTGAAGAAGTAATTCTGCAACGGTTGCCCAAGCCGATGCGGGTCGGATTGATTCGCCCTCTTCCAGCATCACATTTCGGATCCTGTTGTGAACGGCGTCCGCCCCAACATCCTCGCGATGGCAGGCTACACGCCTGGTGAGCAGCTTAACGACCCCGCCATCATCAAGCTGAATACGAATGAGAACCCGTATCCGCCAAGCCCACGGGTTTTCGAGGCAATTCAAACTGCCCTCACATCCAACTCACTCCGCAAATATCCGCAACCACTCGGCGATACCTTCCGCAAAGCCGCGGGCAAGGTTCTTGGGGTTGATCCCGATAGCATTCTGATCGGCAATGGGTCCGACGACTTACTCACGATCCTGACCCGTGCGTTTGTCCCTGAAGGCGGCCTTATGGCCAGCCCAACTCCAAGCTACATCCTGTATCGCAGTCTCGCGGAGATTCAGGGGGCACGGTTCGAGGCGGTACCGTTCACACAAGACTGGAACCTTCCCGCGGATTGGGGACGCCCCGCAAACCTGACCTTCCTGCCAAACCCCAACTCACCATCGGGAACTCTGGTTCTACCAGCCGAGATCATCCGGCTTGCGAACGTGGTGGCTCCATCCCCCCTCGTTCTCGATGAGGCGTATGCAGACTTCGCGGATTGGAACAGATTGGAACTTCTCGCTGAGATCTCGAACCTGATTATCACTCGGAGCTTCAGCAAGGCGTACTCCCTCGCAGGGATACGGTTTGGTTTTGCCATCGCCCGCCCTGAGATCGTCAGCGAACTGGTGAAAGTAAAGGACTCCTACAACTGCGACGTATTGAGCCTCGCCGCAGCGACCGCAGCCATCGTGGATCGGGAGTATTTCCTGGGAGTGCGGACCAAGATCCTGGCGACACGGGCGCGAATGGCGGTAGAACTTACGAAACTCGGGTTCGCAGTCACACCGAGTCAGGCGAATTTTCTCTGGTGCCGCCCCAACCGCCCTGCAAAACCGATCTACGAGGAACTGAAGCAACGAAAAATCCTGGTCCGGTACATGAACTATCCGATTGGTCCAACAGGCATGCCCGAAGGCAGATATGATGGGCTTCGTATCTCAGTCGGCACGGATGCGGAAATCGACCGTCTGCTTGAAGAACTGGGGTCGATTTTGTGACTATTATTCGCTCCCCGAAGGATAAAGATTGAAGCCTTGAGATTCCCACAATGTCCCGCTCAGCTCAGATCAGCCGCAAGACAGCGGAAACAGATATCGCTCTCTCACTTAATCTCGATGGCGCGGGAAAGGTGGAGGTATCGACAGGAGTTGGGTTCTTCGACCACATGCTGACACACATCGGCAAACACGGTCTCTTCGATCTCACAGTGCAGTGTCGAGGCGACTTACACATTGATGCTCACCACACAGTCGAAGATGTCGGAATCTGTTTCGGCAAGGCGCTGGTGCAGGCACTTGGCGACAAGTCCGGGATTCGTCGCTTTGGAGATTGCACGCTGCCAATGGATGAAACCCTGGTGACCGCAGCGATCGATCTCAGTGGACGACCCTTTCTCGTGTGGCGGGCAGATGTGCCGCTTGAAACGCTGGGCACTTTCTCGTCACAACTAGCTGAAGAGTTCTGGCGAGCCATGTCATCGGCTGGCCTGCTGACGTTGCACGTCACTCTGCATTACGGTCGGAACACACATCACATCGTCGAGGCGATTTTCAAGGCTTGTGCCCGTGCTTTGCGGGCGGCCGTGGAGACTGATCCCCGCGCAGCTGGAATCCCCTCGACAAAAGGTGTCTTATAGTCAGGGACATGGAGGTCATGACATGGGGAAAGCAAAGGCGGCAGTGAATCCCGATGAGCTTGTGAAGAAGGCGCTTCTCAAGATCGCAATGGCGGATGGTCCCGTGCGGCTTTCGGGGAAGGGCGAGGATGCGGTCTTCTCCAGTGCAGCCGGAGCAAACAAAGCAGCAATCGCAAGCTTGAAAAATGAGGTAGGGCCCCTGATCGTTGAGAGCGGAGAAGGAAAGTCGCAAACCGTCGCACTCACGCCAGCTGGGTTTGAACGTGTCGCCGATGCGATCCCTTCGGAGAAGATTGTCTCAGTTGTATCGAGGCTTGCTGAGAACCTTGCCCCATCAGCGCGCGTGATGTTCTTGCAGGAGCTGGTCCAGAAAACTCCCCAGGCGATCTCAGGGCTTGTCCCATTGCTCGAAGCCGCAATGACTGCGGAAAAAACTGAGTCAGAAACTCGCGCGAAGGAAGCAGAAAAACAACGTGCGACTGAAGCTGCAAGTCTCTTGGCATTGGAGAAGTGGAAATTGCTGTTGCAGGAGCGAAAGAGACAGCGGATCGATGCACTCAAGCAGGAACTCGCAGCCGAGAGAGCAGAACACGAGGAACATGCCGCACTCCAACCAACGGAAAACAAAAAGCTTGCCTCTATAACTACTCCTTCGCTCGCACCCACTGATGCAGATGATATTGGCTTTCAGCGCAACGTAGCACGTCGGCTGGTATCATCCTGGGTGGATGCTTGGGATGCGAACAAACCCGATGCGCGTGAGTTCCTCGAGTCCGCAATCTGGAATGTCAGCGGTTTCCGGCTGGTGGGTGAGGTTGGGCAACGACTGAGTTTCGATGGCCGCTACCATGAAGGTGGACCTGGGTTATTCACGAACGATGTCGTCCGTGTTGTCCGCCCGGGGTGGGTGTTGGAGGAAGCAAATGACCACGAATATGTGGTACTGAAGGCTCAGGTGACGAAGTGAGGTAAGCAATGGCTGACAGGGTGTTCTGCATCGACTTTGGGAGTGCTTATACCAAGGTCGCGCTACGCCGCGATCCTGGCGCGGATAGCGAGCTCCTTTCCGGCCGGATTAGCACAACCGCTGAGGGCAATTTCTGCATACCGACCACAGTCGCTGTGGATCGGCGAGGACTGAAGCCTGTTCCCGAGTTCGGAGATCGGGTTGCCACTATGCAAACTGGTGGCGGCATTGAAGTTTATCGGAACTGGAAGAAGTCGATTTTCCTCGCTCATGGTTCCACTGCCAAAACCCATCTATCTCCACTGGAATCGTTACTCCAATCGGAAGAACTCCGCGAACTTGCAACCAAGTACGGCGTTGCAGTTGGCCAACTTACCTATCTCCAACACCTCGTCGGGGCAGCGAAGAATCTGATTGCTGGCCCTGGTGGCCGGGTTATTTCGGCGGAAGTTCAGCAACAAACGATTGCAGCATCGCTGGCACCACACTTCTTCATCTGGCTCCGTCAGCAAGTTCTCGAAGCCTGTAGCCGTCTGCCAACGACGGGCTTGAAATACGATTCCATACCCGTTCGCATCACGATACCCGCGTTCGCTCACGGAGCCGCGATCGAGTTACATCCCGGGTGGAAGATTCTCCTTGATGCTCTTGGGAAAGCCGGTTGGCCTCTTCACCCGGATAACCCGACGACCGCCGAGCCTTATGCAAACGCCGTGGGAATTCTCACCAAGGCCGCAAATGTCCTGCATCGTGGGCGGGTGCGGATCGGAGATATGTTTGGTAAAGGGCCAATCATTACTGTTTTGAAAGATGCCACTCACCACCCGATTTATCGGGCGTTCGTGATTGATGTGGGAGCTTTCACAACCGACTTCGCGGTTCTCACTCTCAAGCCCGAAGGAAATAACACCTCTGAACCGGATGGCAATTTCTCTATCGTCCAGAACTCTCTGCCTCTGGGCGTGAGTGATTTGGATGCATCTGTGATAGATGCCTTGCCGAAAGAAAAAAGCGATTGGCTTCGCAAAGCGAGTCCGATGGAGTGGGAGGATTTCCGACCCGCCGTTTACACTGAGGGCAAAGGTGTACGCAAAGCCGAACTCGGTGTCATCGGTGGCCCGATCGATGCAGAAGCCGTGCGAAGCTGCCTCGAAGAGTTTGCCAAAGAAATTGCTGGGGAAACCGTAAAGTTTCTGGAGTCACTGGGCACGATCCCCTCTGGCTCGCTCCAGGAACTCATCCTGACGGGTGGTGGGAGTTTCATCCCGGCAATACGCGACGCTATCCAAGCAGCAGCCCAGACGGGTGGGCATTCCTACGCCAAAACGCATGCCCCAGCACTAAAGAGAACCAGCGGCGGACCACCCATCGACAAACTCGATTCTGCCTTTGCTCGCGGGGGCAGTGCTCTGGGTGGCGCAAGTATCTACTTCGAGAAGAGTCTCTATTGACCTCGTCTTCGGAAGGATTCCTTGAACTTTCTCGCTCACCTGCACCTTGCTGATCCCGATGAGGGGCTGATGCTCGGCGGGGTTATCGCTGACTTCGCACGCAATCCCGAGATTGCAGCTTTACCAGGGAATATTCAGGCCGGGGTTCGCCTGCACCGCTTGATCGATGGGTTCACCGATCGCCACCCAACTGTTCAACGGAGCATCGGACGGATTTCGGCTCGCCTCGGTTGGTTTGCTGGCATCGTGATCGATATCTACTACGATCATCTCCTCGCTCGCGGCTGGGAGCGATATGCTGCGGAGCCACTTGATGCTTTCGCCAATCGTGCATATCGGACGCTGGAAACGCTATTCCCCATTGCCCCACCTGATGCCAAAGCGTTCCTTCGTCGCTTCATCGATAACGATCACATCAGTCAGTACACGACTGTGGAAGGGCTGACCTATACGTTATCACGTGTTTCCCAACGAATTGCGGAGCGGATTCCCAGGCGAGCCATCTGGCTTCCCGATGCGATTCCAGACCTGATGGCTGCGGATGACGATCTTGGTGAAGATTTTCAGAGCTTCTATCCTGAACTCGTTGCGTTCGCAGCGCACTCGCGCAGGACTGCGTGATGTTGCTCATTAACCGAATGTGGAAACCGATTAATTACCCCCGTTCCCATGCACTGCGAGAGGCATGGGGCAACGGTTGACCTCGAGATTTCATCTATTACGGAATCTCGTGAGGTTCGATTACCGGGTAGGATAAATCGAGTTCTGGTGGCCGACAACCGAGCTTAACTTGGAAAACTTTACGCTGGTTCCCACGTTGCACCTCAATCTCGATCACAGCGCCGGGGCGGAACGAGCAGACGTGTGTAATGACCTGCTGAAACAACTGCGGCTCCAGTTTGCCAACCCTAACAATCACATCGTGCTGTCTGAGACCTGCTTTGAAAGCAGGCTGTCCCGGTTCAACACGTTCGATGACGAGACTGTCCCTTTGGACTTCGATACCCATGTAACCGCGTGCGAGAGGGTCTAGAGCAGGTTCCGGAGGTATTGGGGCTCGAATAAACATCAGGCTGGCAAGAACACAGGTACTGATTCCAGACATGGCCCACTCCTGGCAGTATTGCCGCATTTTGACAACGCGGCCTATCTCCACTCATTGCCGAAGTTCACATGGAAAGCAAGACGGAAGTTTTTCTTCTCGAACGAATCGCTCCATCGAACTGAATCAAAATAAGTTGCAAAATCAGAGGTCCGATGGGAATTGGCTCAAGTGGTCATAGACCATAAAACTTCGCGGCGTTGTCGTGGAAGAGCTTTCTTTGCTGTACCTCCGATCGCTCCACGACAACGGCTTTTAGCGCGTTTAACCAGTCAGCGTACTTTTCCACACCCAGCAGGCAGACGGGCCAATCTCCGCCAAACATCACGCGGTCGGGACCAAACACATCAAGAGTGTGGTTAATGACGGGCGCGAGGTCATCGAGCGTCCACTTCCCGCGACTGGGCGAACTGGCGATGAAACCACTCACCTTACCAACAAGATTCTTCCGTTTGGCGATCTCCGCCATATCCTTCTTCCACTGTTCTCGCTGGGCCGGTGTGTGTTTCAGATTGGCGTTGCCGCAGTGGTCGAGAATGAACCGGGTATCGGGGCATTGATCGATGAGTTTGACGAAATCCGGTATTTCGGCTGGGCGGATACACAGATCGAAACTTAGTCCCAGTGTACCAAGCAGTTGAATTCCTTTGACGAACTTGGGATCGAGGCAGTATCCGGCAGGGGTTTCATTCACATGCAACACCTGGCGGATTCCCTTGACGTACTTGCTTCCCTTGAACTGTTTGGCATATTTCTCAAACCCCTCGGAATTCGGTCGGCCTGACAGTACCGCCGCGCACGTCGTGGTATCGCCGCTCTTGCAGAGATCAATGAGGTAGTCCGCTTCCTTCTGCTGTTGCTCGGGAATGACATCCACCTCCATATACACGGACTTCACCACGTTCAGCCCCTTGGTTGCCTCAGCATATTCCTTGGGGGTGAAACTGTGCCCGATGATTTTCCCTTCAAGTGTTTCGGGATCGAACCAAGCGAGTTTGAACTTGGTGAGATCCCAGAGGTGCTGGTGAGTATCGACAATAGGAAGCACTGGTTTTTCCTTCGTTTGAGCAAATGTGGGAGCGGCGACGGTTGCGGCAGTCGTTGCCAGAAACTCGCGGCGATTCATGGCTGATTCCTGAAGGGAAAGGGATGGTTGGAGTATATCGCTGGATCGCAGAGGAAGGAACTGCCTGTTGGCGATGAAACAATCGCTTCACCGGCATCTGGACGAACCGATACAACGTCTTCATGACTCCAAAAAAAGTTCTTGTGACAGGCTCGGCTGGGCGGATCGGTCGGGCTGTTGTTGCCGAATTGACCGTCCGCGGGCACATCGTTACTGGTTACGATGTTCGACCGACACCGGGTTTGCCTGCGGAACGCTCTGTCGTAGCTGGTCTCGGCGATGTGGATGCACTCCGCCGGACTGCGGCCGGTGTGAACACCATTATCCACCTCGCTGCCACCCCGGACGATGCCCACTTTCCGCGTGGAACCCCGCCAAATGATGGGGATAACTTCCTCACGGAACTGATTCCCAATAACGTGGTTGGTCCCTATCAGGTGATGGAGACTGCGCGAGTTGGTGGAATTCAGCGCGTGATCCTGGCAAGTACGGGGCAGGTGATTGATGGGCATATCCGCGATGGCCACTTACCGGTAACCCCGGCATCTCTACCACGCCCGCGCTACCTCTATGCCTGCACCAAGGTATTTCTCGAAGCACTCGGGCAGGTATATGCCCGGCATCATGGAATCACTGTGTTGGCAGTCCGGCTTGGATGGTGTCCTCGCGATGCCGGTCAAGTGGCCGAGATTCGCCAGAGCGAACTTGCCCAGGATGTCTACTTGAGTCCCGGCGATGCCGGTCGGTTCTTCGCTGCGACCATCGAAACCGAGGCATTGCCATCATATGCCGTTCTGTATGCTACGAGCCGGTTCGTTCATCAGTTGCGTTACGATCTTTCCACGTGCCACGAACTCATGAACTGGGAGCCGCAGGAACAGTGGCCGCAGGGAATCACAGGGAGTTGAAGCGAATATGTGTCAGCGACTGGAGCTTGAGCCATCAATCTGTTCAGCTGCTGAAAGAGTGTTCACAAGAAGCATTGCAATCGTCATCGGTCCAACTCCTCCGGGAACGGGGGACAAAGCCGATGCCACATCAGCCACGCCGGGGTGGACATCGCCCATAAGTTTCCCATTCACCAAGTTCATTCCCACATCGATCACCACGGCTCCAGGAGCGACCATATCTGGCGTGATGATGCCCAGTACACCAACGGCAGCGACAAGAATTTCCGCACGCCGGCAGACCGCTCCGAGGTCTCGGGTTCGAGTGTGAGTAATCGTGACCGTGGCATCACCCGCGGCGGGATTGCTGCGTGTTGGCTTCTGCATCAGCATCATGGCCAGAGGTTTCCCAACGATATTGCTGCGACCGACAATCACTACTTCTTTCCCAACGGTCGAAATCCCGTTCCGGTTTAACAGTTTCATGACCCCGTGGGGAGTACACGGATAGAACCGCGGATGTCCCGCAGCGAGGAGCCCCACATTCTCCGGATGGAAACAATCGACATCTTTGGCGGAAGTCACAGCCCAGATGACCGCATCTTCCTGGATTTGGCTGGGGAGCGGAAGTTGCACAAGGATGCCATGAACTTCCGGCGCTACATTGAGTGTGGTGATGAGATCGAGTAGTTGGGTCTGAGTTGTGTCCGCGGGAAGTTGATGAACCCAGGTGGCCAGACCAGCTTCTTGACATGCCTTGTGCTTGTTACGGACGTAACGCGCACTCGCAGGGTTGTCGCCCACAAGCACGGCCGCCAGTCCGGGTGGTCGCCTTCCGAGCCGGAGTCGGTCGGCAACGCTACCCGCGACTTCGAGTCGCAGGGTTGCCGCGAGTGCCTTGCCATCGAGTTTCCGCGCAGACATGACAAACCCTTCTGCTCGAAAAATCTGCATCCACCAGAGTGGGATTGTGGGCCACCAACCGCACCAC
>Ga0206850_10268_pt1 | contig 13159 bp, 14 predicted proteins | sample Alteio_BWOrgCont_16_FD_152885 | JGI IMG/M metagenome (GOLD analysis project Ga0206850, IMG submission 152885) | Enriched cells from forest soil in Barre Woods Harvard Forest LTER site, Petersham, Massachusetts, United States -... | ecosystem: Environmental > Terrestrial > Soil > Temperate forest >...
TGTCATTAATCAATTTAATGGTGTGGCTGCAAATTATGTTTTTGGTCATGTAGCCAATGATGGTTATTCCAATCCAGGGGATAGTACTTCATTTTTATTTGGGCTGAGCCCTGATTCCGAAGTGCATTTTTCTGCAAATTTTAATGACCCTCATTTAAAAATCTTGAATGTTAAGCTACCTGTAGGGGAAAATATAGAATATAGCCGTCGTGATTTAAATACCTTGATTGAAGGTATTGAGAACGATTTTAAAATCTATTTTGCTATAGCAGAAAGGAAGAAGAAGTTTGCAAGATTTATAGCTGCTTTGAGGACTTTAGCCGAAAAGCTAGCTCCTCAGTCAACTATGATTCCAATGGCAGTTGCTAAGAGACAGGAAAATGGTTTACAAGCACCTCTCAATCCAGCCATGAATGCTGAAGCTATTTTCCCTTTAGATCAAAATGTTTTAGTGAAATCAAGGCCATTCCTAGAACAAAGCATGGTTTTGACTGCCGACAATGACCGAAGTTTGCCAATCACTGTTTTAGAAACAGATAAAAAAGCGATCAGGATCACCTTTGAAGATCAGTCAACTGCAAATTTATTCTTTAAAAGAGATCGTTTTGGCGGATTAACTGTTCGTTACCAAGGAATTGAAATCTCTATTCTTTCAGGTGAGGAGAATCACCATGAAATAGGAATAGGAGAAAGAATTATTTCAATAAGTAGGTTTAAGGATGATGTGACTATTCATTTTAGAACACCATTATATAAGACAGATAACTTAACACTTAAAGTGGGACAGTTTATCCCACTAAAGTATGGTGAAGAAGTAGCAGAAAAATATGAATCTAATCGTTGGATAATACCTGTTTTATTAAAAAATGATAAAATTAGTCCTCAAATAATATTTCCATGGAAAACTGATGCGGAGATTTATGAAAATTGGGCTGATATGCATATTAGTATGATTTCAACGTCTGAAGGTTTATGGTTGTTTAATGATAACCGTAGGACTGGAATTTTAAAGAGCGAAAATACCCCTTTGCCGGCAGATATTATAGGAATAGTCAAAAAAAATGTTTCACTGCTTTCATCTCTTATCTATCCCCTTGAAAGAACTCAACATCTTATTGATGTTTTTTGTGATTTTTCCTTAGGTAAAATATCTCAACAAAAAACAATAGATTCTAGACAAATAAGGATATCAATTACGGATGATGGCACATTAGATTTAATTGATCATTGGCGTTATCCACTTGTTTTAATTAAATCAATTCAAGAATATAACCGTAGAACGATTTTCGAGCAGTTTCAGCAGACAGAATATAGAACGCCTACTGGGACCACTACCTTCATAACCTTTCCTACTCGCAAAGCTTTATTACAACCCAGCGTTCATTTTTCTTCGGGTGGAAATAGTACAGCAACGGCTGCTGATGTAGCTATGAAAGCAAAGTTGCCAAAATTAACTGGCACAGGCCCAGGTGGTATCGACCTGACCGCTAAGCGGATGAACCTTGATGTGGCTTCGGATAAGGCTGTTGTTAGCCAACCTATGGATATAAAGGCCCTGGAGAATATGGAGATTAACGGTCTTTATATTAAAGACATTGAATTCAAACCCCTGAATAACTTACCAGCATTGCTCGGAGTATCCACGCAATAAACTCCGCTTGTCAAACCATCCTGATTGTGATATTCTAAATACGTCAAAAGACGAAGTATATAGCCGTATTAAGGAGAAATTATATGGAAATCAGAACAATGATCCAGAGCACGCCTAATCCCAACGCGCTCAAATTTGTATTAAACGTGCCTGTAAAGACCCAGGGCAAGGTAACATATAAGAATGCCACTCAATGCCAGCATAATCCTATGGCCGCGGCGCTATTTACCGTCCCTAATATTACGGAAGTTTATTTCTTTGATAATTATGTCACCGTGACCCAAGATGGCAATGTGGATTGGGACCAAATTGAAGAGCAGATCAAGAAGTTAATCTTGGAATACGCCCCGGATCATAATCCAGACTTTCCGGTTGAGGAAGAAAAGAAAACATCAGCCATTGTCTCTGATGACCCTGAGATTGCCAAGATCAATGCGATTTTAGACAGCACCATCCGTCCCGGACTTCAAATGGACGGCGGGGACCTTCAGGTGGTGAGTTTTGACGGCATCAATTTGACGGTTTCTTATCAAGGGGCCTGCGGTTCTTGCCCCAGTTCCACGATGGGTACTCTCAAAGCTATTGAAGGCATTTTGCGCGACCAATATAACCCTGAAATCACGGTGCAGACAGAAGGCAGTGAACAGGAGCATTCTCATGACGCAACTCACTGATAAAAAATGCGTGCCTTGCGAAGGCATAGGTAAGGCATATTTATCTTCGGAAATACAGTCTCATCTGGGTGAAATCCCAGGCTGGGCATTGGCCCAAGACGGCAAAAGTATTGAACGAGTTTTTATCTTAAAGAATTTTGTGGCCTGTGTTGATTTGATCAATAAAATCAAGACAATTGCCGAGGATGAAATGCATCATCCTGACCTGCACTTGACAGGGTATAAGAATTTAAAAGTGGTCCTATATACGCACGCGCTTGGCGGAGTTACAGAAAACGACTTTATAGTCGCTGCTAAAATTAACCAAATAGTATAAAGCTATGTTTAAAATCAACCGTAAATTAGAATATGCCCTTATTTCATTAAGGCACATGAGCAGCAAATCACCTGGGCAGTTGACCTCGGCCAAGGAGATTTGTGACATTTACCGCACGCCTTTTGACCCAACCTCGCGCGTGTTGCAGATCATGGCCCAAAATGAGATCGTTCGTGCCGAGCAGGGCGCTCATGGCGGCTATCAAATTCTTAAGGACCCCTCCAAGATCACGCTTTTTGATCTGACCAAAATCATCGAGGGGCCCATCGAGATTGTTAATTGTTTTCATGGGAATTATTCGCATTGTGATATGACCTCGAGTTGCAACGTCATTTCGCCTATGCTTAATTTAAATGAGAGGATCTCCGAACTGTTTAAGACCATTAATGTGCGTGAACTGATTTCTTCGCGCAATCAAGGCGAAAAACAAATCCGTTCTAAACCATTTCAAGCCGCCAACCTGGGGACATGACTTTAGTCGTGTCCCCATGCAGGTGGCCAAGCATGAGAGGGTTGAATGTGAGAGCAACCCAGGGAAATCACCATTGCAGTAGACCAAAGTAGGGAGCAATTATGTCAGACGTTGTTAAACAAAAAGAATTAGAAGATAATAAATTAGCCGGCAGCGGCGAGTACCGTTATGGCTTTCACACCGACATAGCGGAAGACAAGCCACCCAAAGGCCTCAATGAAGATACTGTACGCCTGATTTCAGCCAAGAAAAAAGAGCCTGAGTGGATGCTTGAGTGGCGCCTGAAAGCTTTTCGTCATTGGTTAAAAATGAAAGAACCTTCATGGCCAAATTTTGAATATGGGCCTATCGATTATCAGGATATTTATTATTACTCTGCCCCTAAACAGAAAAATGAAAGCCCCACTAGTTTAGCCGAGGTTGATGATGAGTTGCTTAAGACTTTTGACCGTTTGGGCATTCCTTTAAGCGAACAGAAACGCTTGACCGGTGTGGCCGTTGACGCGGTATTTGATAGTATTTCAGTAGGAACAACCCATCAAGGTGAATTGGCCAAACATGGGATTATCTTTTGTTCCATGTCTGAAGCAGTTTTGAATCATCCTGAGCTAGTCAAAAAATATTTAGGCTCAGTGGTCCCTTACACAGATAATTTTTATGCGACCTTAAACTCAGCGGTATTTTCCGACGGTTCATTTTGTTATATCCCTAAGGGTGTTCATTGCCCGCTGGAGCTTTCCACGTATTTTCGCATCAATTCTGAAAATACAGGGCAATTTGAACGGACCTTGATCATTGCTGAAGACAGTTCCTATGTGAGCTATTTGGAAGGCTGTACCGCGCCCACACGGGACACTAATCAATTGCACGCGGCTGTTGTTGAGCTTGTGGCCTTAGACAATGCCGAGATCAAATATTCAACGGTGCAAAATTGGTATGCCGGGGACAAAGAAGGCAAGGGCGGTATTTATAATTTTGTCACCAAACGCGGTAAATGCGCTGGTATAAATTCTAAGATTTCCTGGACCCAGGTCGAGGCGGGCTCTGCCATCACCTGGAAATATCCCAGTGTTATCTTACAGGGAGACAATTCCAACGGTAAATTTTATTCCGTGGCCTTGACCAATAATAGGATGATCGCGGACACGGGTACCAAGATGATCCATATCGGCAAGAACACCAAAAGCACCATTGTCTCTAAGGGGATTTCTTCGGATTTTGCCCATAACAGCTACCGTGGTTTAGTCAAGATCATGCCGACAGCAGAAGGGGCGCGCAATTTTTCACAATGCGACTCCATGCTGGTAGGGAACAATTGTTCAGCGAATACTTTTCCTTATATTGAGGTCAAAAATAATTCAGCGGTGCTGGAACATGAGGCATCGACTTCTAAAATCAATGCAGAGCAGATGTTTTATTTGCGTTCTCGCGGGTTGGATCTAGAAGAAGCTATTTCCCTGATCATCAACGGGTTTTGTAAGGATGTCTTTAAAGAATTACCATTGGAGTTCTCAGTGGAGGCGGTTAAATTATTGGAAATGAAGTTGGAAGGGAGTGTAGGTTAATGTTAGAAATCAAAGATTTAAGAGCAGGTATCGAAGGCAAGGAAATATTAAAGGGCATCAATCTATCTGTCAATGCCGGTGAGGTGCACGCGATCATGGGACCTAATGGTTCAGGCAAAAGCACTTTATCAAAGGTCATCGCGGGCCATCCGCAATATGAAGTGACTGGCGGGTCTATTGACTATGAAGTTAATTTCAAAAAATTAAGTTTAGTTGGTATGGAGCCGGACATGCGTGCCCGTGAAGGCGTGTTTTTAGCTTTCCAATATCCGGTGGAAATCCCTGGAGTTCCCAGTTCCGTGTTTTTACGCGCGGCTTTCAATGCCATTTGCCGCCATCATGGGGCCCAAGAATTAGACCCCATAGATTTTGACAAATACTTACGGGAAAAAATGAAATTATTGAGTATGGATGATAAATTCATTGACCGGCCCGTTAATGTGGATTTTTCCGGCGGAGAAAAGAAACGCAATGAGATCTTACAGATGGCGGTCTTAAACCCGCGACTGGCCCTGCTGGATGAAACAGATTCCGGCTTGGACATTGATTCCATGAAAATCGTGGCTGAAGGTGTCAATAAACTGCGCCGTAAGGACAATGCTGTTATCCTGATCACCCATTATCAGCGCCTGCTTAATTATATCCAGCCTGATTTTGTCCACATCCTGCATGATGGCAAGATCCTCAAGACCGAAGGCAAGGAATTGGCTTTAGAAGTCGAAAGCCGCGGCTATGATTGGTTAATAAAATAAGGGACAAATATGATGACAGAGCAAGATCTGCCCTTGAAAATTGAAGGGCTGGAACAATACCAGACTAAAATTGAAAAAGCTTCCGGAGCTTGGGGCAAGGTTTTTCGCCAGAAAAGCTTCAACCAATGGTCTGAAAGCCAAATGCCTACAGCCAAGGACGAGGAATGGAAATATATGTCCCTGGCTGATGTGGTCAATCGCCGTTTCCAATTAGCCACGCGCCACCAATTGATTGAAAGCAGGCAGTTCGAAAATTATCGTGACAAGGCTGATATCAATATAGTTTTAATCAATGGTGTTTTATGGGGCGAATTATCAGATTTAAAGCATTTGCCTCAAGGGCTTTTGGTGTCTTCATTAAATGATAGCTTGGTGCATGGGAATTCTGAAATTCAGGACACAATTTCAAAATTAACACCCAACGACAACAAGTCATTTTTGTGGATGAACCAGGCTCTTTTTTTAGACGGGGTTTTTATCCAGGTTGCTAAAAATGCTGTCATTGAACCCTTGGTCCATATTATCCATGTTACCAGCGGTGTTGAAGCTAACACCATCGTGTTTCCGCGCAGTTTTATATCAATAGGAGAGTCAGCACAGGTTGATATCTTAGAAAGCCATATCAGTTTTGAGCCTGTCGCCTATTTATCTAATGCGGTGACTGATATGCGCATCGCTTCAAATGCAGTGGTGGGTTATTGTAAAGTGCAGGCAGAGTCGCACCAGGCTGTGCATATCGGGACCACCCGCATTTGGCAGGAAACAGCATCAAGCCTTGATTCCTTTTCTTTTAATCATGGTGGCATCATGACCCGTAATAATTTGTCTATATTGATCAAAGGCGAAGGGACAAATACGATCATGAATGGTCTCTATGGCATCGACGGCAATCAGCTAGTGGACAACCATACCTTGCTTGATATTCAGCATCCTAATTGCACTTCATATCAGCTTTATAAGGGGCTGCTTAATGGCGCCTCACGGGCTGTTTTTAACGGCAAGATTTATGTGCACTCACAGGCCCAAAAAACCAATGCGTATCAGCTTAATAAACATTTATTGCTGGGTAAAGATGCCCGTGTGGACACCAAGCCGCAGTTGGAAATTTTTGCGGATGATGTCAAATGCACGCATGGGGCCACCATCGGACAATTAAGCCAAGAGGAAATTTTTTATATGCAAAGCCGCTGCATCACCAAACAGATGGCCATTCAATTATTGTCAAAGGGATTCATCGATGACATCATCAACACCATCAAGAATGATTCCATCCGTAGCAAACTAAGCCGCTTATTGCTTAAAAAATTTCCAGAAATTAAGCTTTAGTAATTTTATTCCCCCCTCTTTTTTACAAAGAGGGGCAGGGGGAGTTAAAAATGTCTTCCTTTGATGTCCATCGTTATAGAGCGGAATTCCCTAATCTTAAAATCAATGTCCACGGTAAGCCCTTGGTTTATTTGGACAATGCCGCTACCACTCTCAAGCCCCGTTGCATGATTGACGCGATCAATGCTTATTATGTCACCGGTGTTTCTAACGTGCATCGCGGCGTGCATTATTTAAGCGAGCAAGCCACCGCGGCCTTTGAATATTCCCGCCAGGTTGTGCGCCAATTCCTTCATGCCCGACGGGTACAGGAGATCATTTTTACCAAAGGCGCCACCGAAGCTTTAAACCTGATTGCCCAGTCCTACGGCAGGCATTTTTTGAAAAAAGGCGATGAGATCATCATCTCTCATATGGAGCATCATTCTAATATCGTTCCATGGCAGATGCTCTGCCAGCAAATCGGTACGGTGCTGAAAGTGATCCCTATTAATGATAAGGGTGAAATCATACTAGAAGAATATTACAAGTTATTATCAGATAAAACTAAGTTAGTTTCATTGGTGTGGGTGTCAAATTCCCTGGGCACAGTGAATCCTGTCAAAGCCGTGATCGAGGCTGCGCACCAGAAGGGGGCGGTTGTTGTTATCGACGCAGCCCAGGCCGTGACTCATCTGCCTATTAATGTTCAGGAATTGGATTGTGATTTTTTGGTTTTTTCAGGTCATAAGGTTTTAGGCCCTACCGGTGTGGGTGTTTTGTACGGTAAAGAGAAATGGCTGGAGGCCATGCCGCCGTATCAAGGAGGCGGAGACATGATTAAAAGCGTGACCTTTGCCGGGACCACTTATAATGATTTACCTTATAAATTTGAAGCAGGTACTCCACCAATAGCTGAGGTCATTGGCCTGCGTTCTGCCCTTGAATTCCTTGGGAATATCAGCTGGGAAGGCATGAAACAGTACAAACAAGAATTGTTGGACTATGGCACCAAGGCCCTTTTGGCAATCAAAGGGGTACGCATCATCGGTACTTCTAAAGATAAGACATCGATTTTATCATTTGTCGTCGATGATATTCACCCCCATGATTTAGGTACCTTGGTTGACCAAGAAGGGGTGGCGATCCGTACTGGCCATCACTGCACCCAGCCGGTGATGCAGTATTTCGGGATCCCAGCCACGGCAAGGGCTTCATTGGCTTTTTATAACACCAAGGAAGAACTCGATATCTTGGCCCAAGCCATCGTTCGGGCCAAAGAGATATTTAAATAATATTTCCCCTCTTTTTTTAAAGAGGGGATCGGGGAGTTCATTCATGCGAGACGAGCTTTATCAACAAACCATCCTTGAACACAACCGCAACCCCCGTAATTTTAGAAAACTCGAGGGGGCAACGCATACGGCTGAAGGGTATAATCCTTTATGCGGGGACCATTTATGGGTGTATGTCAAGGTCAATGCCAGTGGTGTGATTGATGATGCTGCCTTCGAAGGTTCTGGCTGTGCAATTTCTAAAGCTTCTGCTTCAATGATGACAGCGGCCCTAAAAGGCAAAAGCATTGCTGAGGCCAATGTATTATTCGAAGAATTCCACCAACTAGTCAAGGGAGACCTAAAGCCTGATGAGAAAGCCAATCATCTGGAAAAATTAACGGTATTCTCCGGAATTTGGCAATACCCCGCCCGTGTCAAATGCGCTTCCCTTTGCTGGCACACCATGCACGGAGCCCTAGAAAAAACCAAAACCGTCTCCACTGAGTAAAAATATTCCTCCCCCTTGATGGGGGAGGCTAGGTGGAGGTGTTATCATAATTATGCCAATCCAAGACACATTAAACAGACCTCTACGCGACTTACGCATCTCCTTGAAAAGGCCCAATTGCTTCGAAATCGGAAAGTATTATGTCTGTCTCTGATACATTAAATAGATCTTTACGTGACCTCAGGATATCCTTGATCGACCGCTGCAATTTTCGCTGCCCATATTGCATGCCTTCGGAAAAATTCCATCATGCCTATCAATTTCTTGATAAGAAACAATGGTTGAGCTTTGATGAAATTGTACGGCTAGCACGAATTTTTGTCGGACTTGGTGTGTCCAAATTACGATTGACCGGTGGAGAACCCTTATTAAGGCCTGACCTTGATTTGCTCATCCGTCAATTAGTGGCCATTCCTGGTGTTGAAGATTTGGCGTTGACAACAAACGGTTCGATGCTGACATCGTGGGCCAAACGCCTTAAAGATGCGGGCTTACACCGTTTGACAGTTAGTTTAGACACTTTGGATGAAAATATTTTCCGTCAGATGAGCGGAGAAAAAGGTTCTGTTCAAGATGTGCTGACGGGTATTGCTGCTGCTGAGCAATGCGGCTTTGATTCAATAAAGATCAATGCGGTCATCCAACGTGGCGTCAATGATCATACCGTTTTAGATTTAGTTAAACATTTTCGCGCCACCAAACATAGTGTACGGTTTATCGAATATATGGATGTGGGCAATCAAAACCATTGGGACAATTCCCAGGTGGTAGCTTCAAGTGAGATCATTTCCTTGATCGATGCTGAATTTTCATTAGAGCGCCAACATGGCACGCAAGGCGGGGACACGTCAGAGGTTTATCGGTTTAAGGACGGCCAAGGCGAAGTTGGGTTTATTTCTTCAGTGACCAAGGCCTTTTGCGGCACATGTAACCGTTTACGTTTGTCTGCTGATGGCAAAATGTACACCTGTCTTTTTGCCACCCACGGCACTGATTTAGGTAAGCATTTAAGAGGTGGCGCTGATGATGAATTTTTATCCCGTTTGATTCAGGTTACCTGGATGAAACGCGAAGACCGCTATTCCGAAATACGCAGTGAACTCCGCCATCACACGGATTCCTTACCCAAAGTAGAAATGTTTCAAATCGGCGGGTAAAATTACCAAAAACCTTCCTGGTTTTTCTGCAGGGTATTATTGAATTTTCCTACAAAACGCACTTCGCGGATTAATTGCAGGCTGAATTTTTCTTTGACCAGATCGATCATTTTTAAATGCAGGTCATGGACATCTTGGGATTTTGCGGTCGGGCCTTTGATGATAATATTGGCGTGTTTGTCAAAAACATAGGCACCACCGACTTTAAGATTTTTGGCACCAGCCTCTTCAAGAAACCATCCTGATGCCTGACGGCGTTCTGCTTTTGAGGTAGGCTCGATATTGCGAAAAAAAGAACCAGCACAAGGTTCTGTCTTCATGTCAGGATGTTTTTGGGCGCGTTTTTTAAGGATTTCAGCACGTTCCTGGGCCAAAGCTACAGGATTGCTTTGGTTTAAAGCAAAGGTGACAGAGATAATGATATCATTGGTTTCTTTAAGACGGGAGTCTCGATAAGAAAAGCCAAAATAGTCAGGCCCTACGGTTTTAATATTGCCTTGATCGTCAATAATATTTGCTGATTTTAAAACATCACCGACCTGTTTGCCCCAGGCGCCGGCATTACCCACCACCGCACCACCGACGGTGCCTGGGATTCCTGTCGTGTAATTAAAACCTTCCAGGCCTTCATCCACACAAAAAATAGCAACATCATCCAGGACAGAGCTTGCCGAGACGTTGATATCATTGCCTTGACGTTTAATCAGCGGGTTGGGGGATACATAGCGGATGACAGTAGTATTTAGACCATGATCAGAAACAACAAGATTGGAACCGCTGCCAATCAGCAGAAAATGCTTATTTTCTTTTTTTAACTTTTGAACTGTTTGAATTAGTTCATCCGGTGTTGCGCATTCGATCAGAAAAGGACACGGTCCCCCTAATTGAAAGGTCGTATACCCAGAAAGTAGGACAGAAGACATTGTATTCATTTGCCACGCACCCATTCGGTTGTCCCATCGGTAAAGGATTCTTTTTTCCAAATGATCAGCCGTTTTTTGATTTCTTCGATGACGTAACGGCAGCCTTTGAAGGCTTCATCGCGATGGGGGGCCCAGACACCGATCCACACAGCGGTCTCGGTGGTTTTCAATAGGCCGATGCGTTGGATGCAGACGGCTTCATTAATGGAAAAATGGGAGAGAGCTTCTTTAATAATTTCTTCGCCCTCAAGAATACAGGCAGGAGCATCGGCAATATACAAAAGTTCGCTGACTCTTTTTTCTTGATGTTTATCAGCCCTGACCACCCCTTCAAAGGTAACAAGAGCACCATTTTGGACTGCTGGGGGATACATCTTCCTTATTTGCTCGGGGTCAATGGGAGTTTCTTGGAGGATAAACATTAATAAGCCAATGCTTCGCAGCCGAAGCATTGTTTCTTTTAATAGGTTACTTTTACAGTTCCGCTGATAATTTTACACTGGCATCCAAGTCGGTGGGTGCGGTCCATGGCTAATTCCTGCTCTTCGCGGTTTAATTCATTGATATTTTCAGCACCCTCAAGGACTTCTACTTGGCAGGTACCGCATACGCCGGAATTACAGGAAAAAGGAATGCCCGCAGTTTCGCAGGCCTCGGCCATTGATTCACCGTCGGGCACTTCGTAAGTTACATTATCTATAATTAGCTTTGCCATATCAATAGGTTACGACGATCAAGAAAGTACTACTAAAGCCTTTTGATTAATTTTGCCATACTATTCCTTAAATTGTAACACCGGAAACACAATATTCTTCTCCGGATTACTGAATTCATGAACAATGGATTGCGGTGCAAAAGATTTGATTTTTTCAATGATCTCATCAACCAGATAACGGGGGACAGAAGCCCCTGAACTTAAACCCACCCGCTGTTTGTCTTTTAAAATAGTGCAATCCAGTTCTTCAGCTGTGTCTACGATATAACTGGCCACGCCCATCTGCGCGCTGGTTTCCCTCAAGCGGTTGCTGTTTGAAGAATGGGGCGAACCGCAAATGATAATGATATCGCAAAAGCCAGCCAGTTCTTTGACAGCATCCTGGCGGTTTTGGGTGGCATAACAGATATCCGAGCGCAAGGGGCCGATTAGTTTTGGAAATTTTATTTTTAGTTTTTCAATGATTCCCTTGGTTTCATCGACGGACAATGTCGTTTGGGTAATATAGGCGACTGTTTTTTGAGGGTCTAGTTTTAAGTTTTCCGCATCTTTTTCATTTTCGATAATATGCAATAAGTCCGGATGGACATAGCCAGAAGTGCCGATCAATTCCTGATGGCCTACATGGCCAATGAGAACAGTATCTACCTTTTGGTCAGAGAATTTGACAGCTTCTTTATGCACCTTGGTCACCAAAGGGCAGGTGGCGTCAACATATTTAAGACGGCGTTCTTTGGCTTCATTGATCAGGTCCGGTGGTATACCATGGGCGCTAAAAATAATGCGTGAGCCATGGGGAACGTCTTTAAGGTCTTCGACAAATACAACCCCGCGTTTTTTCATATCCTCAACAACAGAAGTATTATGCACGATGTCATGATAGACATACAAAGGCGTGCCATAGGTCTTGAGTGCCAGCTCTACGATATCGATGGCACTCGCAACCCCTGCGCAAAATCCTTGAGTTTTGGCTAAAAATATTTCCATGGCTAATCTTCTTATCTTGCTTTTTTTGTCTGTGTTTCCTATAATAACGCGTTCCAAAGGAAATAATTATAGCATTTTGCTGGAAGGTGTAAATTTAAATGTTGACCCGTCGCAAAACCCCCACTGTTCACATTGGCCCTCTTGCCTTAGGGCAGGATTATCCCATTCGCATTCAATCCATGACAGATACACCGACAGCAGACGTAGAGGCGACTCTGAGCCAAACTAGGGAACTGATAGCCGCCGGCTCAGAGCTGGTGCGTTGGACAGTTAATGACCATGACGCTGCTCAAGGGGCTGCTGAAGCGATCAGGCGCCTTCGTGCAGAGGGTATTACAACACCTATCATAGGGGATTTTCATTTTAATGGACATACGCTTTTGAGCAAAAATCCTCAAGCTGCTAAATTATTAGATAAATATCGCATCAACCCTGGCAATGTCGGCAAAGGCCGCCTGCACGATGATAATTTTGCCCAGATTGTTAAAATAGCGGTTGATAATGGCAAAGCCGTGCGCATTGGTGTCAACTGGGGATCTTTAGATCAAGAATTGCTGACTGAATTAATGGACCAGAACGCCAAATCAACCAACCCTAAAGATTTTAGTGAAGTCACACGAGAAGCCATGGTGCAAAGCGCTTTGCGTTCAGTGGAATATGCCCTAAAATTAGGCTTACCTAAAGAAAAATTAGTGCTAAGCGTTAAGATGTCAGGATTGCAGGACATGGTCGCGGTTTATCAAAAGCTCGCTCATGAATGTGATTTTGCCCTGCATCTTGGCCTGACAGAAGCTGGGGCTGATCTTAAAGGTGCTGTGTCTTCGAGTGCGGCCCTTTCGATTTTACTGCAGCAGGGA
>Ga0206850_10271_pt1 | contig 13104 bp, 10 predicted proteins | sample Alteio_BWOrgCont_16_FD_152885 | JGI IMG/M metagenome (GOLD analysis project Ga0206850, IMG submission 152885) | Enriched cells from forest soil in Barre Woods Harvard Forest LTER site, Petersham, Massachusetts, United States -... | ecosystem: Environmental > Terrestrial > Soil > Temperate forest >...
GATTCTGCCCTACCAGCGTCGCGGCCGCATTGCTCAGCCCCCACGACGGCAAAATGAAGAAGATCACGATCCGGATCGCCACCGTATACCCGGCAACAGCCGCTCCGCCAAACAGCGAAACAATCCGCACCAGCCCAATCCAGCTCGCATTCGAGATCGCAAACTGCATAATCCCTGCCAGCGAAATCCGCACCAGCCTCCACAGCACGCCAAAGTTAAGCCGCAGATGCCGGCGCAGAATGTGAATCCGCTCCGTCCCCCGCAGCAACAGGTAAAACTGGCAAAGCACCCCGATCGTCCGCCCCGTCAGCGTAGCCGTCGCCGCGCCCGTAACTCCCATATGCGGAAACGGCCCCAGCCCAAAGATCAGGCACGGGTCCAAAATCAGGTTCAGAACATTCGAGATCCACAGCAGCCGCATCGCAATCGAAGCATCCCCAGCCCCGCGAAAGATCGCGTTGTTGAGAAACAGCATGATGATCGCGCCGCAGCCGCCCAACGCAATCCGCGCATAGTTCGACCCCACCGTCACAATCGCCGGCGAAGCCCCCATCAGCCCCAGCAGCCGCGGAGCAGCCAGCCCCGCCGGAACCCCCAGCCCGATCGAAATCACGAGGCCGAGCACAATCGCCTGCACCGCTGAAATCGCGGCATCCTCCGGATCTTTCTCCCCGATCCGCCGCGCCACCATTGCCGTAGTCGAAAGCGCCACACCCAGCCCAATCGCAAACACCAGTGAGAGCAGCGTCTCCGTGATCCCGACCGTAGCCACAGCATTCGCGCCCAGCCGCCCCACCCAGAAAACATCCACCACCGCAAACAGCGACTCCAGCACCATCTCCAGCACCATCGGAATCGCCAGCAGCAATATCGAGCGGTTGAGACTGCCCGTAGTAAAGTCCTGGTGCGAACCTTTCAGCGCCTCCCAGATCGAGGACCAAAGACCCGGCGTCTTATCCCCCGGCGGCAAAGACACCGGGGCCCCTGACAAATCAATCAAAGACATAAAATCTCCGCAATGCCACGCGCAGCGCGGCAGCAGCAATGGGTCACCCTGCAAGAGGAAAAAACGATGCAGCGCAATAACCCTGTGTGGAAGGAACTCTCGCGGCCGCACCGTGACCATAAAGCGGTCAGCCGGCAAACCTGCGAATCAACGCTAGAAATTTCTAGCGCGAGAAGTTCTTAGCGACGGAGACGTACAAAGACAGTCGACTTCATCAGGACCTCCACACTTGGGTTCCGGTCAGAGCCACACTATACCGCAAAACCGCGCCCATCCGCCACCAGACCCGATTGCGCATCATCCGTCCAGAATTTCTCCACCGCTAGCATTTTCGGAATTACTGTAGACCGAAGCCACGCCCTAAAGTGGCTTTTTTCTCAAGAAAAAGCCTCTTTGTACTCTATGAAAAAGACTACATGCATTCCGAAAATGCTCTAGTAGTCGGTGAAAGCACTGGCGACTTGACGTCGATCGACTGCTCATCGGCGGGAGGTTGATCAGCGGAGCGCGGTTGAATACAGCCCACCAGCAGCTATTGCGCGGAGTGCGGAGAATCGACCGCCCAGCCACCGTCCGTTCCTTTGGACAAGGTCGCGGTAGCTGACTGAATGGATGTGTCAGCAGCAAGCTTAGGAAAGGCCCTCATCGATTCCGGTGTGCGGACCCACTCGGGGATGCCCAAGACTTCGTAACGGTAATTGACCGTGTATTGCGTGGGGTTGGCGGAGTCATTGGGGGTGGCGTTCTCGACGGCGGTGGCGTTGAAGTGGCCGAAGCAGAAGTTGCCGTAACCAGGCTGCTTCGAGTCGGTAGTCCAGGACGAGTGTCCCTTGTCGGAGAGGTCGTAGTTATTGACCTGTTTGGAGCTAGCGAGAGAGCGCTTCTTTTCCTCAGTCCCACGAATAAGAAGGCCTGCATCGGTGAGAGCGTCGAAGACGCGGATCCTTTCGTCGGTGGAGGGGTCGACCTTGGCAGGCAGCTTGACCGGTTCGGGCCAGACGCATTCGTGCCGCCCAACGAAAGACTTGTTGATCGCGGAGATGAATTCCGCGTGATCGACTTGTTTCTTGCAACCAGTTGCACACGCGAAGAGCCCGGTTAACACGAGCGCCAGGACGATTCTTTCCCGCATCCCAATTCACCTCTACGACTTAGATGCGGAAAATGAGACTGAAACGCGCACCGCATCCGCGATTTACAACTTATCGAGGATGACGGACGGTAGAGCCAAGAGTCTTTCGTAGAGCGAAGAGCCTTTCTGAGTACTGCTCTGTTTCCCTATCGCCGGTTGCAAGGCGGCGTAGCTTCGGATGGCGCCCGATCTTAAGTCTTTTAACGGCGTCAGAGCCGTACGAGAGGACCGCTGGCGCCGAAGACCGGGTCTGTGGCAGGAAAGGACAGGGATTCCATGCGGTGGCGTGCGGTATCGTCTGGTGACTCGGTGCGCAAATCCCAATGCTGGCTAGGCGGATAGCCACCCACAAGAAGGAAGTCATCACTGTGGCAGCCGCCTTTGTGGCCAAAACCGGTGGGCAGTACGAGCACATCGCCAGCGCGGACGATGACCTGCAGTCCTTCCTCACCGCCAAGGATGAGATGCCCCTCGCCGGCAACGGCAGCAAGCACCTCGTGCGCGGTGGAGTGGTAGTGGTGGTATGGCAGAACAATGTCGCGCCACTCCGTGGGCCAGCCGTTCCTGGTGAGGAGTGCCTCAGCGGTGGAGGCGAGGTCATCACTTGCCGGCAGCACGCCTGTATAGATCAGCGCAGGAAGCTTCTCATTATTAGGAATAGAACCATTCGGCGGCAGCAGGAGCGTCTGTGGTTCTTGCGGATACGGACTTGATATGAGCATCGTCATTGCGCTCTAGAAACCCGGCTTAGCTTGCTTCCGCAGATCAGTCTCCAGGAAGCATTGAAGCTTAGCGAAGCTCTCGAAGGTAAAATCCGCTCCCACTTCGAGTAGCGCTTCGGACGCGAAGCTTCGGGTCAACGCTGAGACTACGCAGCCCGCACGTTTCGCGGAGAGAACACCAGTCAATGCGTCTTCCACAACCATGCACTGTGAAGGAGCAAGTGCAAGGCGCGAAACTGCAGTCAAATAGATTTCAGGAGAAGGCTTGGGCTCGGAGATATCCGAAAGATCGACGATGACCTCGAAGGAGTCCGCTATTCCCAACAGATCTAGAGCCGCAACCCGATTGCGCGTCGTCGCCGAGGTTGCAAGAGCTAATTGGTAGTGCTGGGCGGACCATCGCACGAATTCAATTGAGCCTGGAACAATCTTCAGCTTCTTTTCTTCCTGTTCGTAGATTCGCGCTTTCTCGCGGAAGATCGCCGCCCGCTGATCGGCATTCAGTTGGCAACGTCTTCCTACTTCCTCAATCATGACGGCATCGCTTCGTCCCACATACTCGCGCAGATCGGAATCTGTCAGCGTAATTCCAGCCTCGCGAAACGCGATGCGCTTTGCATGTGCGTGGAGTTCTTCGGAGTCGATGAGTACTCCATCCATATCGAAGATGATCGCCTGTGTCTTATTCATCTGCTCAACCATTGGTTTAATCAGCACCGATTCAGACGGTGCTAGTCTCAGTCTTCCTTCGGTGGAGTATTCAGGGGTTGGATGGAAAAGTCGTCAAAATGGACTTCAAAGGATTGCCTGCCCGGTGCTGCGGCGACCATGCCGATTTTGACCGGAGCCTCTTCCGGAAAATAGGCGAGACGGATCATCGACCACTTTTCTCCATCGAGAGAGTATGAGATCTGCACAGTGTCATTGAACCGCTGTAGTCGCACCCAGATGGAAGATGGATTGTCGTTCCTGGGAAGCACCGACCAGTCGGAGAACTCCCGCGTGACCACCGCACTTACATTTTGATGACCGTTCACAAACTCGATGCCGGTCTTGATCCAGTTCTTCTCATCGATCCGGATCATGAGTCCGGCTTGATGATAAAGCTCGTGGTATTTCCCCGAGATCCTGACCTTGGCTTCAAAATTGCCGCTACGTGTTTCATAGCGGAATGGTCCATTGTCTCGTATGAATCCGTAATGCGTTGTGCGCCAGTAATCGGTGCCGGCCGGCACTTCCTCGATGAGTGAGGTTCCAGATTGTTTCCAGGTCTTCGGAGCATTCTGCCATTGCATCGAACTGCCTCCTGTCTGGGCCGATGCGGGAAGGATCATCAAACCAGCGATGAGCGCCAGTTTAGGAAACGCCGCAAGGAATGACTTCAAATGCATATACGTTTCCTCTCTTATTCACGGTCGAATCACGAACTGCCATCCCGCAGCTGCATAGCGAAGGGCTCGCGAACGGTATGCTCTAGGGCTTCGCAAGGATCACGTCCGGTCCAGCTTCGTAAAAGGTAGAGAGAATTTGTTCCGGCGTGTTGTGCTCAAGCACCGCATGATCGAGAGCCGCAAGAGCGGCGACCTGAAATGGGGCTCGGGTCTCGATTTTGTCTAGAGTGATCAACGCTGCGATACGTTCACTTCTGTCGATAAGTGTGCGTTTGAATTCAGCATCCGCTATCTGAAATGCGCTGAGTCCAAAAGACACCGAAACTGCGCAGGCGCCTAGAAAGCACAGATCCAAGTTGAACCGTTCAACTTGGCGAATGGCAGATGGCCCGACTGCCGCTCCGGCATCCCGATCAATCTCCCCACCAATGACGATAACTTTGAGATTCTTTCGTTCAAGAAGAGCGGCTGCGATCGAGATCGAATTCGTGACAACCGTAAGAGGACGGTCAAGCGGAATTTCCCGAGCGAGTGCCAGATTCGTGCTGCCACTGTCGAGGAACACCGTGGAGGCCTCGGAAAGCAAGGGCAGCGCAGCCAACGATAGTGCCCGCTTCTCGTAAACATCGTTTAGGAGTCTATGTTCAAGTGTGCCTCCCTGTGGCGAAAGAGGAAGCGCGCCCCCATAGACGCGCTTGCATTTTCCTTCAGCCGCTAACGCTCGTAAATCTCGCCGGACAGCGTCCTCTGATACCAGAAACTCCTCTGCAAGAGCGGTGGCATTCACTGGAAGCCCCCGTTTTAGCCTGTTTTCAATCTCATTTCGACGAATTTCTGCCACCGGACCGTGCATAAACAAGGTCTACCATGCATAATCAAGAAATACAAGGCGCGGATATCTAGCAAATCAGGATAGATGCACCCAAGGGCGAATCGCTAAGGTGCTGATTTCCTTAAGAAATCAGCAACCTGAACACAATTATTCTGGGCACGGTTATCCTGGTTTTTGCTCTAGCCTTCCCCCTTAACTTGGAAAGGGCCCTACAAATCATGCATCCTGGCGGACCTTTTGTTCTGTTTGGCGCGGCCGCGGTGGTCGCGATCCTCTCCGGTTCCTTTTTGCTTCATGCATATCAGTCTCCCGCACCTAAGCCGAACTACGACCCTCCGGAGAATCTTGTGCGGACTGACTTCCCATCATGGCCATATCCTCGCGGCATTCGCGACACGCGAAAGGATGACGGAACGCCGTTTCACCTTCCTGGAAGCACGCAGACGTTTACGCTCACCCAAATTAACAGTAGTAACCCAACGATTGATTGGTTTCCCGACCGGCACCCGGCGCCCCCATCGCCCGTGATCGCAGGCAGAGCCGGTGCATATGGCGCATGTGGTCAGTGCCATCTGATCGATGGCAGCGGCAAACCGGATACGGCTGATCTTCGCGGTCTTTCTGTCGACTACATCGTGCAGCAGATCGTGGATATGAAGGATGACAAGCGCCACGCCTCCATTCCGCATGCCCCACTCGCGGAGATGGTCGCCCTTTCCAAGGGTATGACTGTGGACGAGGCACGGCAGGCCGCGGAGTATTTTCACTCTATCAAGCCGGTGAAGAGACTGCGAATCGTGGAGACAGATACCGTGCCCGTTACCCATCCCGGGCCGCATGCTGTGCAGGTCATCGACCCGAACGGAGCCACAGAACCGATTGGTACGCGCATCATCGAAGTTCCAGAAGATTTTGAACGCACCGAGTTACGCGATCCCAGTTCCGGCTTTGTCGCATACGTGCCCAGGGGCAGCATTCAAAGGGGCGAGGCCCTGGCGAAAACTGGCGGTGATGGAAAGACATTGCCATGCGCCACCTGCCATGGACAAGGCCTGAAGGGTATGGCAGATGCGTTCCCGGACATCGCAGGGCACTCACCCACCGCGACTGCCCGACAGCTCTACGATTTCAAGAGCGGGACGCGTGATGGAAAGAACGCGATTACGATGAAGCCGACCGTGATGAAGCTTACGGATCAAGACATTGTGGATCTGTCCGCGTACGTCGCCTCATTGCAGCCATAGACAATTCGGACGCGTGGCGCTTCGCATGGCGCCTTAGGAACAGCGCTCCGCGTCCGCGCCCATCTCCTGAAATAGGTGCGGGACTCAAGCTCGCCGCGATCATTGCAACGCTTCACGTTCTGGACTTTTCAGCAACGATAAATCGCTTGAGATGATCAGGGGCTGCCTGGAATGGAAGTTTTTTTGCGAATGTGATTGCCAGCCATGGCGACTCAGGGATAGAGTGTTCCTGCGATAAGAACCCTTCAAATTTTTTGAAGGCGATTTTATCGTTTTCTTCAGTTTGGCGGCTTTTTCGCAAATGAAATCGTTTACTTTTTGCAAATCGCCTCACCGAACTCAGTACAAGAGGCCACATATCCGGCATCATTCTGAGGTGAAAAACTATGGCTACCACACTCCCCCTGGGAACGCGCTGCGTTTCCGAGCCCTGCAAATCCCGTAGAAGACTCCTGCTTCAAAAGCGCCACCTACGTAGCTTAGTAGCGGCCTTCTTGTTGGCTCTCTCCTTCAGCGCCGTAAGTGCCGTTGCTCAGGTGAATGGTCTGGGCGCAAAACCTTATCTTGGCTGGAGCACTTACAGCGAGCAGACCATCGTGCCCTCCAGCACGGTGATGAATGAGCAGAATATTCTCGCCCAATCCGACGCCATGCGCTCTTCCGGCCTGGGAGCTCACGGCTTCCGGTACATCAACCTCGATGCAGGCTGGAGCGGCGACAGCGATGCGTATGGACGCACACTCTGGAACACAACCGAGTTCCCTCATTTTCTCGACATGATTCAGCACATCCACGCCAACGGCCAAAAGGTCGGCATCTATCTGCTACCCGGACTTGGCACCTCGGTATATTCGTCAAATCTGCCTATCTACGGTACGCAGTATCACGCTCAGGACATCGCAGTAATGCCACTCACGATCGGCAACGGTTTTGGCTACGGTTACAAGATCGATTTCACCAAGCCGGGCGCGCAGGAGTACATCAACTCAATCGTCAACCTGTATGCATCGTGGGGCATCGATTTCATCAAGATGGACTCGGTAACTCCCGGCTCCTATAACGACAATCTCAACATCGATAACATCCCCGATGTTCAGGCGATGTCCAAAGCCATTCAGCAGAGCGGCCGTCCCATCTGGTTGACGCTCTCCTGGGCCCTCGATGAGGACTACCTCAGCGACTGGCAGCAGAATTCGAACGCACGCCGCATCGAAGGAGACGTTGAGTGCGAGGGAGACTGCCCGAATCTGACCGAATGGCAACGCATCCTGTTGCGTTTTTACGATCTGATCGGGTGGGAGAACGCCTCCGGCCCGACCGTGGGCTGGAACGATCTCGACTCGCTTGAGGTCGGCAATGGAACCACGGACGGCATCACGGATACCGAGCAGCAGACAGCGATGACTCTGTGGGCGATGGCCAATGCTCCGCTTTCGCTCGGAGGCGATCTGACCAAGCTGACCAGCTACGGCAAGAAGCTGCTCTTCAACGATGAAGTTCTCGCCGTCGATCAGTCTGGACATCCAGCCAAGCAAGTAACAGGAGGCTTCACCCCAATCTGGGTCTCCAACCTCGGCAACGGCAGCTACTACGTCGCAATCTTCAATCTCAATGCCTTTCCCACGCGCGTGACCGTTGACTGGAAAGACCTCGGCTTCCTCGGCGCGTTCGGGATAAGGGACCTATGGAACCACGCTGAACTTGGTCCCTCCTTCCAGTCCTTCGCCGACGTGTTACCGGGTCATGGAGCACACCTGTTCCGGGTCACCGCGGCCGGTCATTCTCCGGCGCCTCCGACTCAGATTTACGGAGCGGAGACAGCGACCTTATTCGGGTCAGCCCAGCTCTCGCCATGCTCCACCTGCGCCAGCGGCAACAAGCTGACCTATCTCGGCATCGGCGCGGCCAACTATGCAATTTTCAACGTGACGGTCAAGAAAGCGGGCGTCTATCGGATGGAAGTAGATTCGATGACGACCGGGACCCGCTCCTTCATCATCAATGTCAACGATGGTCCCGATATCACGCTGAATCTCAGCGGTGGAAGCTCAAATCTGCCGTTCCCAACCACGATTCCCGTTCGTTTGAATAAGGGAACGAACAGCATCCAGTTCGGCAATCCGACAAGCTATCCGCCGGACATGGACCGCATCCTCATCAGCGGAGACGGCAACGAACCGTATCCAGGCTTCACCGTTTATGAGGCGGAGAATGCGACGTTGGGCGGCGCGGCGGCGTCCTCGGCTGGCTTCTGCGGAAACTGCTCAGGCCTCGCTTCGGTCGGCAACCTGGGGGGCAACCCGCAAAGCACCGTCACCTTCAACGATGTGAATGTCCCGGTCACGGGAACCTACCAGATGGAGATCGATTACATGACGCAGGGGCAACGATCCTTCTTCGTCTCGGTCAACGGAAATACCGCACAGGAACTTGACCTGAACGGCTACAGCTTCGGCACGCCAACCAGCACAGTGATTCAGGTCCAACTGCACTCAGGATCAAACCAGATCGAATTCAGCAATCCGAGCAACTACGCTCCCAACCTGGACTCCATCATCATTTCGCCACCCAGGATGTTCTAAAGCTTCTTTTGCGGGAAAGCCTTTGAAAGAACCTCATCGTTGGATTCCCATCCTTCCGCTTACAGGAAGGGTGGGAATTCAACGGGTACTTGAGACTACTCATAGCGCAAGGCAATCATCGGATCAACCTTCATAGCTCGTCGAGCCGGAAAGTAACAGGCCAGGAAAATCACCAATAACAGCACAAAGGAAACCGCGGCAAAAGTCACCGCGTCCGTCGGCTGAACTCCATAGAGGAAGCGCGTCATCAACCGCGTAGCACCCAGAGCCACGATCAGGCCGATCGCGATTCCAGCCACTGCAAGGCGGCTCGCCTGGCGCAGGACCATGACAAATATCTGCGCCCGCTGCGCACCCAGCGCGATGCGCACACCAATCTCCGGCGTGCGCTGCATAACCGAATAAGAAATCACGCCATACATGCCGATCGAAGCGAGCAGCAGCGCCAGCAACCCAAACGAGCCCACCAGCAGCATCGAGAACCGGTCAGCCGTCATGGACCGGTCGACCAGGGTCGCAAGCGTCGCAAACTTGGCCACCGGCAGGTCAGAATCAACAGCGCTGACGGCCTGCCGCACACTCTCAACGGTTGCAGCCTGCTCCGTCCTGGTTCTTACCGCAAACTGCATCGTCTGCATCGATGGCCACACCCTGATCTCATTCTGCGTATAGGGCACAAACATCTCTGGGTCCGGTTCTTCTCGAAGCGAGGCGTGTTTTATATCCGCAACCACGCCGATAATCGTTCGCACCGGAATCTTCGTCGTGGCCACGCCCACCTGTTTGCCAATCGGATCCTCACCATGGAAGTACTTGTTCGCCATGCTCCTGCTGATGACGGTTACCGGAACGGAACTGAGCGTATCGGCATCGTTGAAGTCTCGCCCGCGAAGCAACGGCGTTCCGATCGTAGAGAAATACCCCGGCGAAACGAAAGAGTAATTCGCATAAGGCTGTTCCGACCGATTCCTGGCTGGATGCTCCGGCATTCGGATCACTGTGCCATCCGGCGCGCCACCCATGGGAACCACCGAAGCCAGCCCGGCGCTCTGAAATCCCGGTAGAGACTGAAGCCGCAGCAACACCTGCTGATAGAGCTTGGCCATGCGGTCCGTATCGGCATATTTGGGAGCCGGCAAAGGCAGCTCGAACGTAACCACGCGCGTCGCATCGAACCCGGCATCCGAGCGAAGCATGGAATAGAAGGTTCGAACCAGCAATCCTGCAGCCACGACCAGCACCAGCGCCATCGCGACCTGGGCAATCAGCAGCGCGCTGCGAATCCGCTGCGCCGCCGCACTTCCACCGGCGCGTTGACCTCCTTCTTTGAGCGCCTCAACCATGTTCATGCGTGTAGCTCCGACGGCCGGAGCCAGCCCGAAAAGTAACCCGGTAACAAGCGTGATCCCCAGTGCGAATCCAATCACCCGCAGATCAAGCCCTGTCTCATGCAAATGAGGAATGCTGTCGGGACCGAAGCGCTTGACCAGATACAAGCTCGCCTCACCGAAACCAATCCCCATCACCCCGCCCGCAAAGGCCAGCAGAAGCGATTCGGTCATAAGCTGCCGCACCAATCGGCCGCGTCCGGCGCCCAGCGCACCGCGCAACGTAAGTTCCCGGCGACGCCCCAGAGAGCGATTCAAAGTTAAACCGGCAACATTAGCGCAGGAAATCAGCAGCACCACGCACACCGCCCCCAGCAACAACAGCAGCGGACTGCGAGCATTCGTCACGGTTTGTTCGGTCAGCCAAACAACCCGCGAAGACCACCCTTTTTCCTGCGGTATCTGCTCTTCGAGCCGTCTCTCCGAAACCTTCATATCCCGCTCCACCTGAGCAAGAGTGCCGTCGGGCTTCATATGTCCGATAACCCCTAGCTCATTGGGTCCCGTGGGAACAGCCGGCAGCGCCAAAGGAACCCATAGCTGGGTCTCTCTGGGCAGGTCGAGGATAGGAGGGATGCCGTCCTGATTGGGAAAAGTAAAGCTCGCCGGCATCACCCCGATCACCGTGTAGGGATAGCCATTCAAATCAATCGTCTTGCCCAGAATGCCGGCATCTCCGCCGAATCGGCTCCGCCACAAACGGTTACTCAGAACAGCCACATGATCATGGCCCGGCTGATCTTCCTCGGCAGTAAAAGTGCGTCCCAGCGACGGCAATACTCCCAACACTCGGAAGAAACCAGCGGATGCCCGCACACCTTCGAGCAGCACCGGACTGCTCGTCGCGGTGAGATTGAACGAGTCCTTCTTGAAAGCTCCCAGGTCTTGAAATGCGGTCGTCTGTCTTGCCATGACGCTATATTCCCCCGGCGCCCAGGGCATGTCGCCAATCCCGGCCAGCGGTCCTTCACGCCACAGCATCACCACCCGGTTTGCATTCGGATACGGCAGCGGCTTCAGCAGAATCGTATTCACAAGACTGAAGACAGCGATGCTTGCGCCAATACCCAGAGCCAGCGTCAGCGCGGCAATGCTGAAGAAGCCAGGATTCTTGCGCATCGCACGAAGGCTATACCGGCCATCCTGGATCGTCGCTTCGAGCAAGCTAACTCCGCGAGCGTCATGGCAATCTTCCCTGATCTGCTCCTGCCCACCAAAAGCAAGGCGGGCGCGCCTTTTTGCTGCGTCCACGCTCATGCCCTCGCGCCGATACTTTTCAACCTCATGCTCAAAATGGAATCGAAGCTCCTCGCTCAATTCCTGGTCCATGGCCTTCTTACTGAACAAGGCACGGAGGCGAAAACGCAGATCCTGCAACATGGCGCAACCTCACACACTCTCGAGAATTTGGGCGACCGCCGCGGTCAGCTTTCGCCAACTGTCCGTTTCCACCGCGAGCTGCTTCTTGCCGCTGCGCGTCAGTTCGTAATACTTGGCGCGGCGATTGTTGTCTGAAGTTCCCCACTCGGCCTTGATCCAGCCTCTGCGTTCAAGCCGGTGAAGCGCCGGATATAGAGAGCCCTGCTGAATCCTCAGCACATCGCTCGATACCTGTTGCACTCGTTCCGAGATCGCCCAGCCGTGCTGCGGTCCAAGCGCCAGCGTCCTTAGAATCAGCAGGTCGAGCGTCCCCTGCGGAAGATCGATATATTTTTCCGTCATCCCTTACCCTTTGGCTTCTACAAGAGTTGTACATCCTCTCCTGTAGAAGCGCAAGAGGTAAGACTTTTCGTCCGGAACTTCCGATCCGAACTTTTCCGTCGAGATATGAATTCCAGAAAGTGATCCAATCTGCTCGCTCCGTATAAGCCGGCTCACCACAAGGCAACAGCACAGCGTGAATCCGCCTCTACTCTGTAGAACGCGCCGGTGTTCAACGCCGCCGGTGGTTCGAGAACGAGGCAAGGGCGCCGGGTTTTCGCGATTTCCCTGGCTCGCCGGCGACGAAGGAGAATCGCAACGTCAATCACCGGACCTTGCCCGACTATCATCCCCCAGCAGCGAGAAGGAAAAATCATGTCCAAAACCATCAACGAAGTAGAAGAAACCCTGCGCTCCGTAATCGAAAGCCTCATCGACGGCCAGGAAGGCTTCCAGAAAATTGGCGACAATCTCAAGGACGAAACCCTCAAGCGCTGCTTCCTTGCCGAATCGCTCAAACGAGCCCAATTCCGCGGCGACCTCGAAGAGGTTCTGCACCAGGAAGGCATTCACGATGTAAAAGAGAAGGGCAGTGTCAGCGGAGCCATCCACCGCGCCTGGGGCGACATCAAAACCAAGCTGGGCGGCGGCGACCACACGCTGTTAGAAACCGCTGAACAGGGCGAAGATGCCGCCAAGAAAGCCTACGCCGACGCGATGCAAAAAGAACTCCCCTTGCCCATCCGTCAGATCCTCGCCACCCAGGCCGCCCACATCCAGTCCTCACACGACTACGTAAAAGCCGCGCGCGACAGCCGCAAGTAAGCGCCCCTCACGCGCAAAAAGCAAAAGCCGGTGCGGACGTAACAAGCGTCCGCACCGGCTTCTTGTCTGTTAAGAAAACTACTCTTCCTCGGCCTCCACCGGCCGCTTCGCCGACGCCAGAATCTTCTCCGCCACCGGCCCCGGCACCACATCGTAATGCTTCATCTCCATGTGGAAGCTCCCTCGCCCCTGCGTCAGCGAAGTCAGCGTAGTCCCATAGCTCAGCATCTCCGCCATCGGCACCTCCGCCGCAATCACCGTCGACCGCCCACGCGAGTTCA
>Ga0206850_10272_pt1 | contig 13079 bp, 11 predicted proteins | sample Alteio_BWOrgCont_16_FD_152885 | JGI IMG/M metagenome (GOLD analysis project Ga0206850, IMG submission 152885) | Enriched cells from forest soil in Barre Woods Harvard Forest LTER site, Petersham, Massachusetts, United States -... | ecosystem: Environmental > Terrestrial > Soil > Temperate forest >...
TGAAACCTGACATCAGCCAGGTGGAAGCACTGATTCGGATTTCGACTTCCATTGTCAAAACCACCGCTGAAAACAGCGAAGCAACTCAAAATTCAAAACCCAAGACGGAAGACTGAAACCATCAGGTTTCGATGCCGTAACCTTTGATCTTGTTGTAGAGCGTCTGGCGGCCGATGCCGAGGCGTTTGGCGGTTTCAAGCTTGTTGCCGCTGGTTTCCTTGAGCATCTGGATGATGGCGTTGCGTTCGACGCCTTCGAGGAGCGTAAAGCCGGTGTCGTGACCTTCGGTGGGGATGAACTTGATCTCGCTGATGGACAGGTCGGTGACGTTGACGTCCGGGCCTTCGGAGAGCAGCACGGCGCGCTGAATCTCGTTCTGCAACTGGCGGATATTGCCGGGCCAGTCAAAGCTCGTCAGGCGTTCGACCGCGTGCGGGGTGAAGCCGCGCAGCGTGCGGTTGGCCTGCGCAGCGTAGCGTTTGAGAAATGCATTGGCGAGCGGCATGATGTCGTCGCGGCGTTCGCGCAGCGGCTTCAGGTTAACGGAGATCGCGCTGATGCGGTAAAACAGATCTTCGCGCAGTTTGCCGTCCTTGATGGCTTCTTCCGGCTTGCGGTTCGTCGCGGCGATGATACGGCAGTTGGTCTTGTAACTGGTCAGGCCGCCAACGGGGCGGACTTCCTGGTCCTGCAACACGCGCAACAGCTTGCTTTGCGTGTCAATCGGCATCTCAGAAATCTCATCGAGGAACAAGGTTCCGCCTTCCGCCTGGCGGAAAAGTCCGTCGCGGTCGGTATTCGCGCCGGTGAACGCGCCTTTTTTTGAACCGAACAGTTCGCTTTCGATCAGGTCGCGGGGCAGGGCGGCGCAGTTGACCTTGATGATCTGGTTTTTCGCGCGCGGGCTCAGGCTGTGGATGAGGTCGGCGATGACTTCCTTGCCGGAACCGCTTTCGCCGGTGATGAGAATGGTCACATCGCTGGGCGCGACGCGTTCGATGGTGCGCACGACCGCCTGCATGGCCGGGCTTTGGAAAATGGCCGCCGAACCGCCGCTGATGGTGGAGATTGCCCGGCGGAGCGAATGATTTTCCTCCTTTTGCTGCCGGTTTTCAATCGCGCGTTCGACGGTGACTTGCAGCACCTGCGCGTCGAACGGTTTGTTGATGAAATGATAAGCGCCGCGTTTGGTCGCCTGCACGGCGGCATCGAACGTGGCCTGGCCGGTCAGCACGATGACTTCAGTGTCCGGCCAGTTTTTTTTGATCTGCGGCAACAGGTCGAGGCCGTTGGCGTCGGGCAATTTCAGGTCCAGCAAAACGACTCCGGGCGCTTCCTGCGAAAAACATTTTTGCAGCGCCGCCGCGCTCTCGACCTCGGCCACGCTGAAATCGGGTTCGAGGATGAACTTGAGGAGTTGCCGCAACTCCGGCTCGTCATCCACGATGAGAATTTTGCCTTTCATTTTTTACTTTTAACGTTTTTTGCGCATGCCGCGACAAACTTCTGAAAAATCGCCCGATACCGGGTATGTTGATGCACCAGCCGTTCAGGATGGAATTGCACGCTCAAAAGGAACGGCAACTGCGCCGCTGCTTCCGGCTTCAACTCCATCGCTTCTACGATTCCGTCACGGGTACGCGCCACGGCCATGAACGGTTCGGCTGGTTGTAGCACTGCCTGATGGTGCGTGCTGTTCACGCCCAAGACGCGCGTTTTGCAGATTTTGGACAGTAATGAGCCGGGTGTCAATGTCACTTCATGCACCAATTTCAACGGCTTGTCCGATTGCTGATGGTTCAAGGCGTCCGGCATCTGCTGGCGGATGTCCACAATCAGACGTCCGCCGAACGCCACATTCAACATCTGATGGCCGCGGCAGATCGCCAGCACCGGCTTGCGTTGCCGGAAAATTTCCCCGATCAAAACCAGTTCGCGCACATCGCGGGCGCCGTCATCCGGCGTTTGCGCCACCGTTTTAAGAATTTTTTCAACTGGTTTTTTTGGGTAAAGACCGGCGTAAAGTTCGGGATTGATGTCATCGCCGCCGGTGAGCAGTACGCCGTCGGTGCGGCGCACGCTTTCGGCCAGAATCGCGCGGTCTGTCGTCGCCGGCGCAATGATGGGAATTCCACCCGCCGCGAGGATGGCGGATTCATAACGCACCGAAAGGCTGATGGAAACATCGTGGAATTCCACCCCATGTTTCTCAATGCTGGGCGAAATCAAAATGAATGGCATTTTGGCCATCGGTTCACATTAAAGTCATTCCGGCGAATTGTCAGTGCAAAAGGTGGTGGTCATCCGGGATGGCTTGAGGAATCAAAAAATGGAAATATATTTTAATTGTGCGAGAATTTATAGTAAATGTGTAACCGTTTTGGACAATCAGCGTCAAATCATTGAGCGGACAGTGTTTCTGAAACCTAAAACCATGATCCAAAGTTTCCGCAGCCGGGTCTTAATGAAGATGGGACTTTTTGCCGGACGGGGTTAATTGAGACGGTCAACCATTGCCCATGACAATCAGCTATTCAGAACGGTTCCAACAAAAAGAAGCAGTCGAATCATACGATGTCAAAGAGTATGCGACGGGGGGCTATGCTGCGCGGATCTGGCAACTCCAACAGCCGGTCATTGAACAAATTTTCACCGATTTCCGTCAGGCGCGAACCAGTCCGACCCGATTGCTGGATTTTGCCTGCGGGACGGGACGGGTGCTTGCCTGTGTTGAACGATTCGCGGACACCGCCGATGGGATTGATATTTCCGCAAACATGGTCGCTGTGGCGCGCACAAAATGCCAGCACGCCCGGCTGCAAGTCGGCGATATTCTAGCCAGTCCGGAACTGTTGCAAAATAATTACGACGTCATCACCTGCTTCCGTTTGCTGTTGAACCTTGAGCCGGAGATGCGGGGGCGGATTTTGCGCCAGCTTCGTTCCGTGCTCCGTGAGCCGGACGGACGGCTTTTGGTGAATGTCCACGGCAATTCACGCTCGTTGCGTCACCCGGCGATCGCCTGGCGGCGCTGGCGTGAGCGGACAAAAAAAACCGGCGTGATGGCCAACGAAATGTCGCCGGCAGAAACGGCAAGACTGCTTTGGGAAAATGGTTTTCGGATCGAGCGCAAATTCGGGTTCGGCATTTTGCCGCCCGGATTTTACCGGACGCCGTTGCGGCAGGCGACCTTTGCCGCCGACAGATTTCTGGCGGGCGAAAATGTTTTGAATGACTTGTCCGTTGACATTTTATATTTGTGCAGTCCACGTTGATGATTTGAGCCATGTTTGACGACGTTACACCATTTCTCAAAATTCTGTTTGCCAGTGAGGCCGCCACCCCCCGTCGGTCGGTTGAGTTTGAATGGTGGGTGATCCGCCGGAAAGGTCATCCGTTTCTCTTGTTGCCGACCTCGCCATCGGATACCCCGGTTGCGCTGGAACTGTATTCTGCGCAACGTTTTCGGGCAAAAATCATGCGGGCATTGTTGCCGTTGCTGTTAAAAACCCCGGCGATGTTTCTGCTGTCGCGCGTGCGGGTCCAAGTGGACTTGGATTCGGAGTTGATTCAATTCATGGCGGAGCAATCCGGTGTGCCCGTGGATCAGCTGCGCGCCCCGGCGATCAAGGTCGGCGGGCTGGTGATCCAAAAAGCGCGGTGCGTGATGTTGCTGTGTGACGGGGCGCAACGTCCCGTCAAAGTGTTGAAAGTGGGGCTGAACCCGCAAGGTTGGCTGGGACTGTATCCCGACGGATGGAAGGCGACCGAACAGGAAGCCAACCAACTGGAACTCCTGCCGTCGCACATCATTGGCTGCATCCGCATGACCGGGCGGCTTTCGACGCCGAACTTGAAGGCCTTCACCACGACTTATTTTTCCGGCGACAGCCCGCGCGATGACGAAGGGATGGAGCAGCTTTTTCATTCCTGGCTGAATTCCAATGCGCCCGTGCCGCTTGAAAACTTGCGTTCATGGCGCGAGTTGGAGATGGCATTTTCCCGGATTGATCCGCAAATGTGGCGGGTCTTGAGCCGGGACATAGCCGGAAAAAAGGTTCACAGCACCATCCATCACGGTGACTTTGCTCCCTGGAATATTCGCGCGGCCAGCCAGCAGAATTTGCAGGTGTTTGATTGGGAACGCGGCCAGATGCAGGGCATTCCCGCCTGGGACTGGTTTCATTTCTTTGTGCAGACCGCCATCCTCGCCCGGCGGCATTCTGAAAAACGGGTGGCCGCCGAAGTGGAACAATTATTGCAGTCGCCCCGGTTTCGGATTTATGCCGCCGCCGCCCGGATCACGGACATCGTCAAGCCGCTGTTTTTAGCCTATTTGCTTCATCAAAAATGGGTTGTCAAACCCATTGAAGGCGGACCAACGACGGAGAGATTATACGAACTGCTGGCCGTGCGCTGGCGGCTGAAATCTTCCGCGCCAGCGGCCGCTTTGAATGTCCCAAAACCGGATCAAGACCTTAAACCCGGCTTGGCGGCTTCGGCCTACAGTCAGTTGGAATTTGCGCTGTCGCAGTTATCCGATCTGATCTGGGAGCCGACCCTTTGTGCCAATCCTGAAAAAACCATGTCGTCGCAATTCCGCGCCCACTGGAAACTGATTTTGGCGAACATATTATGGCTGGCGGGGATGATTGGATTTCAATTTTATTCAAATCTGCGCACAGTTTTACATTTGAGTTTCATTCCGTTTTATCTGGTTCCCTGCGTGTGGCTGGCCATGAAACTGGATCGCCGCTGGGCTGCCAGCATCGCGACGGTTGCAGCCATCGCCCCGCCGTTGATGCGACATCTGCAAAGCCCGGATTTTCTGCCCTTGGAAGTGATGTTGTGGAACGTAGTGATGCGCTTCATCCTCTTCCAGATCGTGGTCGTACTGGCCGACCGCATCCGTCGCCACAACTTTTTTTCTCCAGCCGATCAATCCGGGAAAATTCCCAGCCCGAAGGGAACTTTTGAAAAACATTGGGCGGTGATTCTGGCCACCGGATTGTATTTTGCCGGCGTGGTCGAGATAGATATCATCACCAGCCCGCAATTGAACCTGCTGCCGCTGTATCTGCTGCCCTGCATCGTGCTGACTTTGGTGGTGGATCGTCGTTGGGGGGCGGCGGCGGCGGTGATCACGGCGGTGACCGGCCCGTTCACGATGCGGTGGGAGGATGCGTATTATCGACACTTCACGGTTGAATTTTGGAACACTATGGCGCGGCTGGTGATTTTCCAACTGGTCGTCCTGTTGGTTGACCGCATCCGGCGGGCCGACGTCCTCTTTTCTTCCCACAAGCCGGAAGGCTCATTGGATGTCCATTTCAGCTCAACTTCGGACACGGAATTTTTGGCGGCAAAATGATCGCTGCGCCGTCAGACTTCCGCTTCGGGAAAATGTTCGCGGATCTGGCGGCGTAATAAAATCTCGTCGTCCGGCTGGTAACGACGGCGTGTGATCAGCCGCTGCACCGCGTCAAGCAGTTCCAGCCAGTCTTCCAAAGGCGGCTCGGCGATGGGATTCCAATTGTCAAAACGTCTGGCGCGATGAAAAAAACGCCATTTACGTCCCACGCGTTGCACGTAAACTTGCAATTTATCACCGTCCTCGGTGACACGTTTCCAACTGATTTCAGCTTTGGGCATGATTTTTTATTAGGCCGCAGATTGACACAGATGGAACACAGATAAAACTAAAACCCCCGCAGATCAGGCAGGCTTTTGCCGATGAGAACCCGGTGCGAACAATCTGCGTTAATCCGCAAAAAAATCCCGTTACGTCCATCTGCGGCCAAAAATTATTCAGGCAGGTTCACGCTGGCCACCGCCATCGCCGCGATGCCTTCTTCGCGTCCGATAAATCCCATCGTTTCATTCGTCGTCGCCTTCACGCCGATCTGTTTTTCCGAAACGCCGAGCGCGGCGGCGATGCGCTTTTTCATTTCGGCGATGTGCGGATAAATTTTTGGCGCCTGCGCGATGAGCGTGGCGTCCACGTTCACGATTTTGCCGCCGCGTTCGACAACTTGCTTCGCGGCCGCTTCGAGGAAAATCTTGCTGGGCACGTTTTTCCAGCGCGGATCGGTGTTCGGGAAAAAATGGCCGATGTCTTCCTCGCCGATCGCGCCAAGCACCGCGTCACAGATCGCGTGCATCAACGCATCCGCATCCGAATGACCGTCCAGTCCGCGCGGGTGCGGAATCTCGACGCCGCCCAGCACGAGCTTGCGGCCGGCGACCAATTGATGAACGTCATAACCGATGCCAACGTGAACCATGCGCGGAGTGTAAATTTTTTTGGCGGCTTAAAAAAGAAATTTCGCGGGGCACGACGGCGCGCCGGAATCACTTTTTAGGATTCGATTCCGCCGCCGCCGATTCAGGGTTCGTGGGATTTGGCGCGTTCAGACCATCCGCGTCGCTTTGTTCAAACGCCTTGATGAGCCGCGTGACCATCCACGCGCCAAACGTCAAAACGGCCGCCGCCGCCACGAGTCCTTCGACCACGTCCCAAAAATGCTGGCCGGATAAAAATCGCAGCGGAAAGGCGAGCCACCACAGGCACGGCAGCAAAAGCGCCGCCGAACCTTTGATGATGTCTTTGCGCGTGGCCTGGGCGCGTCCTGCCGGCGGCCAGATTTTCCGCCAAAAATACGCATTGCTGCCGAAACCGATAAAAATCCACGGCAGGGCGCTCCAACGCCAGTGAAAATAAAAATCGCCATTCGGCTGACGGTCAAAACACGCGAGCCAGCCATACATCGCCGCGAGGCTCAACGCGGTGAAAACGATGACCATGCGTTTGAAAAGTGCGTCGGTTGAATTTACCGCTGGCGATTTATCGTGGTCGGAAGTCATAAATTTTGATGCGTTGCTGCGCTGATTTGAAATCGTCCGGCACGACGCGCAAATTTGCAAGGGTTGAATCAGGCTGTGTTTGCGAGCGATGGGATTTTTCTCCATTTGCCCGGTGGGGTTGCGGCTTTGATTTGACGATTCTGCGCGCGGCTGTTAAAGATTTTCGGATGTCTCACGCGCTTCCAATTTTATGACGACCGCCAAAAAGCCAAAATTTTCCCGCATCCTGCTCAAGTTGAGCGGAGAATCGCTCGGTGACGTGAACGGCACCGGCATTTCACCTGAAGCCGTGCAGCACATGGCGGAACAGATCTGCGAAGTGCGCGAACTCGGCGTGCAAGTCGTCGTTGTCAGCGGCGGCGGAAATATTTTTCGCGGTTTGAGCGGCAGCGAGCGCGGCATCGAACGCGCGACCGGCGATTACATGGGCATGCTCGCGACCATCATCAATTCACTCGCGTTGCAGGACGCGCTGGAAAAACTTGGCGCGCCCACGCGGGTGCAAAGCGCCATCGCCATGTCGCAGGTTGCCGAGCCGTTCATCCGTCGTCGCGCCGTGCGCCATCTGGAAAAAGGCCGGGTTGTCATTTTCGGCGGCGGCACGGGCAATCCGTATTTTTCCACCGATACCGCCGCCGCGTTGCGCGCGAATGAGATCGGCGCGGAAGTCATTTTGAAAGCCACCAAAGTGGATGGGATTTATGACAGCGATCCGAAGAAAAATCCCAAAGCCATCCGCTTTGAAAAAATTTCCTATCTCGATGCACTGCAGAAACAGTTGAAAGTGATGGATTCGACGGCCTTTTCGCTGTGCATGGACAATAAAATGCCGATCATCGTTTTTGATTTTTTCAAGCCGCACAATCTCCGGCGCGTCGTGCTCGGCGAGAAAATCGGAACACTGGTGACCAGTTAAAAGCTGGCAGTTTGCCGCCGGAAACCAGAATGAAACCCCCGCGAAATTTTATGGCTTCGCTGCCGGATTCCAGCTCCCAACTTCCGGATTCCAACTCCTGATTCCCGATGCCTGAACTGCCTGAAGTCGAAGTCCTCGCGCAATTTTTGCGCCCCGCGCTGCGCGGGAAGACCGTTCGCCGTGTGGACCGTGCGGCGCGAAAAAGTTTTGCGGCCGACGGCGCCGGAAAAATTCCGCCGGGCTTTGCTCGGCGCAAAATTCAAAAATCTTGCCCGGCGTGGAAAATATCTGCTGTTTGAGCTGCGATCCAAAACGCCGGGCCAAACCGTGACCATGCTCGGTCATCTCGGCATGACGGGCAAAATGTTTTTGGCGCGGAAAGACGAACCGCTGCCAAAACACGCCGCCGTCATTTTCGACCTGGGCAAAACCAATTTTATTTACGAAGACACCCGCTATTTTGGCCGGATGACTTTGGATTTGGCGGCGATTGAAAAACTCGGACCCGAGCCGTTGGCCGGGCAATTCTCCCCGGAAGTTTTTGCGCGCGAACTAAAACGCTTCCGCCAGCCGGTCAAAGTGAAGTTGCTGGATCAATCGCTCGTCGCCGGCGTCGGCAACATCTACGCGAGCGAAGCCCTGTTCCGCGCCCGCATTTCCCCGAAGCTGGCGGCGAACCGATTGACCTTCGCGCAAACCAAAAAACTGCACGCCACGATCCGCGCGGTTTTGACGGAAGCGATCCGGTTTGGCAGCACTGTGCCCGTCAATTTTACCGGTGGAAAATCGGACGGGCTTTTTTATTTTGGGCGGGCGGCGGATGCGCCGGATTTTTACGAGGAACGATTGCGGGTTTATGATCGTGCTGGAAAACCCTGCACGCATTGCGGTTCGCCGATCAAACGAATCGTGCAGGCTGCCCGCAGCACATTTTTCTGTCCGCGTTGTCAAAAAGGCTGACGAATGAAATTGACGCGGCGGGCGGCGATTTGTAGATTACGCGCCCATTTGTGTTCCAGAGTAGCTCAATGGTAGAGCGCGCGGCTGTTAACCGCGAAGTTGTAGGTTCGAGCCCTACCTCTGGAGCCATTTCTAACATATCCAGACCACATCGCCCAATTCCTGATTTTTCTTCCAAAACAATCTAACGGAAAAACAGACATGGCATGGCAAGAAAGGCTCGCCGCCAAAGTGGAAGCCGCCGCTACTGCCAAAGCTGCCGCCCGCGCCAAACTTGAAGAAGCCAAACGTCTTGTCGAAGACGCTTTGAAAGCCACTTGACCAATAACTTGACTTACACTTGACTTATCTTTACGTTGTCAGGCGTGAGCTACGAACCGCAATTCACCGTCACACACAAGTTGCTGGCGCGCGTGGAGAAGATCGCCGCGCTGCGCGAGCGGATTCTGGCCGCCACGGTGCAGGTGCGCTGGATTCCGGCCTTGCAGAAGGACACGCGCACGCGCAACACCCATTCCTCGACGGCCATTGAAGGCAATCCGCTGACGTTGGAGCAGGTCAAGGCGGTGGAGGAGGGCAGAGAAGTTCCCGCCGTCGCCGCCCGCGCCAAGCGCGAGGTGGTCAATTATTTCGCCGGTCTCCGTTTCGTGGAGAAGAACGCGCAGAAGAAATCCATTTCGCACGAGGATATTTTCAAACTGCATAAAATCATCGCCGGCGAGGTGATGGACCAAGGCGTGGCAGGTCGCTATCGCACCATCGCCGTGCGCATTGGCCGTTATGTGCCGCCACCGCCGCAGGATGTTTCGGGTCTGATGTTTGAAATGCTGACTTGGTGGAACAAGGAATCGGCCAAGCTGTCGCCGGTCTTGAGTTCGGCGATTTTGCATTTTCAGTTTGAGGCCATCCATCCGTTCGCCGACGGCAACGGGCGCACAGGTCGCGCGCTGGCGTTGTGGGAATTGTATCGGCGCGGATTCGACACGCATCACATCTTTTCCGTGGACGAATTTTATTGGGAGAACCGTCCGCGTTATTACGAGGCGCTGGACGACGTGCGGCGTGAGGGTGGCGATTTGACCGGCTGGCTGGAATATGCGGCGGAGGGTTTGCATCTGACGTTGGAACGGGTTTGGCAGCGCGTCCAAAAACTTTCCGCGCAGCCGGGTCAGGAAAAACTCATCCTGCGACCGAAGCAGGAGCAGCTTTTGCAGTTGCTCCGCGATCACAAGAGGATGACGCCGCGCGAACTTTGGGATGCGATTGGCGTGTCCAAACAGGGCGCGCTGGATTTGTTGCGGCCACTGATCAAAGCCGGATTGGTGAAACGCATCGGCACGAGGAAGGCCGGAAGTTACACGCTGGTTTAACTGTCAGTGGCGACCGGAAATCCACCCGCAGCATTTGCCGTCTCCACTCCGCGACACTTGGTCTCCGTTCCGCTTGTGTGCTCGTTCCGTCGCGATGAAATCGCCCCCCGCCCCCGCGCCAGACTTTCAGCCGACGGACTTGACGCCGTAAGCCGAAAGACTGGCTTGCCCCAAGACACCAGCGCGATCGAACAACACATCGCTCCATTCCGCCCGGCGAATTTGCTGCCAGCGCGCGTTGTTCACAAAAAGGTGCTGGACATAAGCGTAAAAGGGTGCGGACATATGAAGAAAAGGAGAACCCATTAAAATCAAAATCCTGACTCTATGCCTCACACTGGCGGTGGTTGGTTTGACGCCATCGGCTAAAGCGCAATTTATTTACACGACTAATAGCGGCGTGATCACCATCACGGGTTACACCGGCTCGGGCGGCGCGGTGACGATTCCTGCCACTCTCGGCGGCTATCCCGTCACCAGCATCGGAGAAGAGGCGTTTTTCGATTGCACCAGCCTGACCAGCGTCACGATTCCCAACAGCGTCACCAGCATCGGAGACAACGCGTTTGGCGCATGCCATAACTTGGTGAATGTTTATTTTCAAGGGGATGCGCCAAGTTTGGGGAATTATGTGTTCATGGACGGTGCCGCTGGCGCGACGGTTTATTACTATGGCAACACAACCGGCTGGGGCGCGACTTATGGCGGCCTGCCTGCAGTGGGATCGTTGCCATTCATTGCTACGACCAGCAGCGGCGCCATCACCATCACGGGTTACATGGGCCCCGGCGGCGCGGTGACGATTCCTGATACCATTGATGGCGATCCCGTCACCAGCATTGGATTCGAGGCGTTTGCCAATCCCGTCTACCTGCAATTCCCCATCTTTCCCAACACCGTCGCCAATATGACCAGCATCACCATTCCCAACAGCGTCACCAGTATCGGAGATTATGCGTTTCTTGATTGCACCAGCCTGACCAGCGTCACCATTGGCAACGGCGTCAACAATATCGGACTCTCTGCGTTTTATGGCACCAGCTTGACGAGCATGACTTTTCAAGGGAATGCGCCGGTGCTGGCCGACGCCACTGAATTCACCGATGACGGTATTTCGCCAACGCTCTATTACTATGACAACACAACCGGTTGGGGCGCGACTTATGGCGGCTTGCCCACGGTGGAATTAGACGTGCCATTGACCTACACCACCAACAGCGGAGCGATTACCATCACGGGCTACACCGGCTCCGGCGGCGCGTTGACGATTCCTGATACCATCAATGGCGATCCCGTCACCAGCATCGGAGACGTGGCGTTTTTCCATTACGCCAGCATGACCAGTATCACGATTCCCAACAGCATTACCAACATCGGAGATTATGCGTTTTACGAGTGCTTCAGCCTGACGAATATCACTTTTCAAGGGAATCCGCCAAGTTTGGGGAATGATGTGTTCTACAGCGTCCCCGCTGGCGCGACGGTTTATTACTATGATACAGCAACCGGTTGGGGTTCGACTTATGGCGGTTTGCCAGCGGTGGAATTGGATGTGCCATTCATTGTTACGACCAATAGCGGCTCGATCACCATCACGGGCTACACCGGCTCCGGCGGCGCGTTGACGATTCCTGATACCATCAATGGCGATCCCGTCACCAGCATTGGAGACGGTGCGTTTTACGAGTGCACCAACCTGACCAGCATCACCATCCCCAACAGCGTCACCAACATCGGATACGGAGCGTTTTACGAGTGCACCAGCCTGACGAGTATCACTTTTCAAGGGAATGAGCCTGTGCTGGCTGACCGCACTGAATTCGCCGATGACAGTGAGACAGTCGGTGCCAGTTTTTCGCTAACGCTCTATTACTATGACAACACAACCGGCTGGGGCGCGACTTATGGCGGCTTGCCCACGGTGGAATTAGACGTGCCATTGACCTACACCACCACCAGCGGTGCTATCACCATCACGGGCTACACCGGCACCGGCGGCACGTTGACGATTCCTGATACCATCAATGGCGATCCTGTCACCAGCATCGGAGACGTGGCGTTTGAAGGAAACACCAGCCTGACCAGCGTCACCATTGGCAACAGCGTCACCAACATCGGAGACGCGGCGTTTTTCAATTGCACCAGCCTGACGAATATCACTTTTCTGGGAAATGCGCCAAGTTTGGGGGGTGATGTGTTCTACAACGTCGCCATTGGCGCGACGGTTTATTACTATTACGGCACGAGCGGCTGGGGTTCAACTGATACCGGCTTGCGCGCGGTGGAATTGGATGTGCCATTCACTTACACGATCAATAGCGGCGCGATCACCATCACGGGCTACACCGGTGCCGGCGGCGCGGTGACGATTCCTGATACCATCAATGGCTATCCCGTCACCAGCATCGAAGACGAGGCATTTCTTGATTGCAGCAACCTGACCAGCGTTACCATTGGCAACAGCGTCACCAGCATCGGAGGAAATGCATTTAACGATTGCACCAGCCTGACCAACATCACAGTCACCGCTGGCAATCCTTTTTTCAGCAGCACGAATGGCGTCTTATTTGACCAAAACCAGACCACCCTCATCCTGTTTCCGCAAGGTCTTGGTGGAGGCTACACTATTCCCAACAGCGTCACCAGCATCGGACAATCAGCGTTTGCTAGTTGCACTAACCTGACCAGCGTCACGATTCACGACAGTGTCACCAGCATCGGAGGCGATGCGTTTCAACATTGCAGCAGCCTGACGAGTGTCACTTTTCTTGGGAATGCGCCAAGTTTGGGGAATAATGTGTTCAACCAAGTCGTCGCTGGCGCGACGGTTTATTATCATTACGGCACGAGCGGCTGGGGTTCAACTTATGGCGGCTTACCCGCAGTGATGTTGGACGCGCCCACACCGCAAATCGGCAGCGGCAGTATCGGCGTGTCATCCGGCAATTTCAGTTTCACCATCACGGGCG
>Ga0206850_10273_pt1 | contig 13073 bp, 11 predicted proteins | sample Alteio_BWOrgCont_16_FD_152885 | JGI IMG/M metagenome (GOLD analysis project Ga0206850, IMG submission 152885) | Enriched cells from forest soil in Barre Woods Harvard Forest LTER site, Petersham, Massachusetts, United States -... | ecosystem: Environmental > Terrestrial > Soil > Temperate forest >...
AAGAAATAGCCACCCCTAGACTAATAGATACTTGTCTACACGTGTTAAAAATACTATTAATTGAGCCTATTTCATTTTTATTAAAGTCAATGACACTTAAAGTTTGAATAGGTGTTCCACATAATCCACTAAAAAATCCCCGAATTAAAAAAAGAATAATACCAAAAACCAACATACTTGAACTATCAATTAACATAATCATTGGTGTTATTATGGCGACACCACCCAAACCCACCGTAATAGGTAGTTTCGCTCCATATTGATTAAATAACTTTACTGAATAACGACTCGTTGCCATGGCTCCAATTGCTTGCATACCAATCATTAACCCCGCTAAAGTAGCAGAGAATCGAATGCCCGTCTGCAAAAAGAGGCCAATTAAAAAAATCGCACCAAAATGGCAAGCCTGGAAACAAAGCTGAATTAAATTAGCATGCAAAAATAAATTATTCTTAAAAAAGTTCAGATTAATCAAAGGATATCGCTGTTTATTTTCAATTTTCATAAATACCATAATCAGCGGAAAAAGTATCAATATCATAAAAATAACGGCAGAAGAAAAGCCTTCTTTACCTAATTGAGATAACCCGTAAAAAAAATCCATTAAAATTACTTCACCAACAATAAATCCAGGCCAATCAAAAGGAGTAAGGCTCTTATGAGATTCTTTTTTTATTAAGAATACAGATATAATGGCTAAAATTAGGCAAATGGGCCCCGAACAAAGAAACACAAAGCGCCAGCCAATAGAATCAAGTATTAGCCCACCTAAAAATGGCGCAATGGCTGGTGCAATTAAAGAAGGTAAAAAAGTAAAGCTGGTGATACTGGCATATTCAGATTTATCATAAATACGATAGATCATTGTCATTCCAACAGGAATAAGCATTCCACCACCAATACCCTGAAGGAATCGAAAAAAGATCAACTGATTTAAACTGGCTGCTATAAAACATAAAGTAGATCCCGTGCCAAATAATAGCATGGCAATAATGTAGATTTTTTTTAAACCAAAACAATCAGCAAGCCATGTGCTGATAGGAATTGAAATGGCTAAAGCCAATAAAAAGGCTAAGCTTATCCAATCTGTTATAACAATTGAAACATCAAAATACTTTGCCACTGTTGGCAATGTCACATTGATAATTGTTAGATCCAATCGGTCAAGAAATAATACAACGGAGTAAATAGTGGCAATAATGTATTTATAGTGTTTTTGCACTGCAAACCTCTTTTTATCGCATTAAACCAATAGTTAAAGCAAATTCTTTTATGACCCATAGTCTGATCTCTTCCCTCTAAAAAATCAAGCATTTTCAAAGATAGGAGGCTAAGCGCAAACCTCAGAAATTTTTGATTGCTCAATTTTCAATCAAAACTCAATTCGAGTAGAATGCTGTTCTTCCAATTCGACTGAATTCTCATTATTTGACTGAAGGTTTTGTAGAAAAATTCTTTTTTCTTGCTGCGTATTTTTTGCTGATTCATATTTGCCCAATTGTTGTTGGGTTTCTTCAAGATAGCGATAAAGATCCTTAACTCTTGTTTGTTGATATGCTTTGATAGAGTTAACAGCCACCAAATTATATTTGATAGACTTCTCATCAAATAAAGCTTTTAATTGTTCTTGAGATTTTTTAAAATATTTTTCTGCTTCTGAATATTGTTTTTTACCTAAATAGGATATCCCTTCCATACAATGCACCGACCATGTTGATGAGAAAGTAGGTTGATAATTCGCTGGAAGCACTGCCCAAGCAATTTTACTTACCACCTGTGCTTTTTTATATTGCCCATTGGCTTGCAAATATGCCAAATAGTCATCTAATACTTGAAAATATAATACTTCAACAGGAGAAATATCTGCTACTTTTAGATAATTTATACAATGTTGGAAGGCTTGTGATAGTGATAATACAGCAATTTTAAAATTTTTTAATTGATAATGCGAGAGAGCCAATTGTTTGTAGGTATCTGACACATAGTAGAGTGCCCAAGGGTCTTCTGGATTTCGTTTAAGTTTTTTTGTATTTTTAATGAGCTGTATTCTAAAATTTTCTAGTGAATCTTGATTAAAATTAGCGCTTTTTATCGTTAACTCCATCAAACACTTATTTAATATAGGTTCATTCATGGTTTGATGATAATAAAAAAGCTCTGGAAATAAAAATTCGAATAACTCTGGATGAGGCTCATAAAGCTCATGAAAATGAGCGTCTGCTTCTGTTATCAAATTTTTTCTGTAAGTACCGTCATCGCTATATCCTCTATTATTAAGAAGTGTTTTTAGAATGAGATATCCATCTAATAACGCAGCATTTCTTCTATCTTCAGGAGAAAGTGTCGGAACGGTATAAGAACAAAATTCTAATGTACCTGCTGTAGCATTTCCATAAGTATGTTGTACATAGAGTGGAACTCCATACTTATATCCTTTATACGTTGTTAGCATTTGATAATGCTTATTCATACCACCATCTCTAATAAGCGCGGCGATTTTTTGAGGTGTTGCAGCAGCAGAATGTGCCCTTGGTTGATAATGGCGTGTTAACTCTAACAAGTCATTTAGTTTTTCTGTATTATTAGCTAATAATTTCTCCTCTGACGTTAATAAACTTAATGGTTTTGATGTCAATCTCAATTTTTGCATTTCGTCGACATTCATCAGATCCAATAATAGAATAAAATATTCTATTCGTTGTTCAATTTGGCTAAAAGTATTATAAAGCTCTTGAAGATGATTGAATGTTTTATGTGGATAGGATGATTCAAAAAATGTTGCCCTTTTGCCAAATTGCTGAAGTACGCGAGCCTCTGTTTCAAAACGCTTTTCTCCAGTATGTGGCGGTAGTATGCCTAAACTTCCATCGGATTTTTTTACTATGTGGTTAATATTTAGTTTATAATTTCTTCTTGTAATGTAGGCGTGATGTAATTCATGTTCTACGGAAAACATCTTTTCACTTGGCGCTTGAGATCTTAATAATAAGGCTCCTGTATCCGACATATATGCCCCTATTGCGTTCAAATTATCCAATGCAGAATTATTGAACGCTATATTGAAGCGAGAATCTTCAGCCACTGTTGCCAATTTACAGTGTACGTAAGGATTTTGTGTCATATTTGACAAGAAATACCCTACTCTTTCTTTATCTTCTTGATAGGAGATGGGTGAGTCTAAATAAGATTCTTTTGTCTCTTTATCACAAGTAATTGGAATTTGAATATTATCATCAATCAATAAAGTATCATTACATATTGTCGATGAATCATAGGGTTGAGCGGCTTTTGCACGAGAAATTCTAGTCAAACTAAGCAACAACATAAATAATAAAAATCGTTCTAATTGTCCAATCCAATAGAGTGAGAAAAAATTGATATTAGCATTGTTGTATGGTGATGACCTTAAATTTAAATTATCTTTCATAAAAACCTCTAAATTTCATAATAAATGTGGTTATTGTACAGAATAAAATTTAAGAAAATATGGACATTGAATTTCTATTTATGCTGTTTCTCATTTTTAATTCTTCAAAAACGACAACACACTATTTCTTATACCTATCTGCATGTTTAGCTAAAAAATTATCGACCAAGTAATAATGGTTGAAAATATTTTGTAACATTATTGTCTATAAAAACAGGTGCTCTTTCTTGGTTAAATAATACTTGAATTCCGCCAGCACTATAAGGATTTGCGCAAAATCCAATTTCTTGATATTGACCTAATTTGATTAATGTTTCGTCTATTTTTCCAGCTAATTCCTTGGCTAACGCCGTAACGTTGGCATAAGAATCCCAATCAGGCGATATGTTCTTTAAAATACCACGACATAATTTAAATGCCAATTTATAGAGTTCTTTTGCTTTTTGATATTCGCCCGCACTAAAATAAGCATCTCCTAAATCTTTTTCTAATCGAGGAATTTCAAAAAAATCCTGAGAAGATGCTTGTTCTTGTTGAGGACTATAACGCAGCGCTTTTTTAAGAATTGCATTCATTTTTTCATATTCTTTTCTTTCAGCATAAAATTCATTATAATTAATAAGACCTTCTTGTCGATTAGTCAGCAACTGATCACAAAAACCCCAAGTTATTGAGTCGTTATTGGGTTCGGTGGTATTTATTGCAGCGTTTACTGATGCTTTACTCAACATGTTGGATAGTGCGAATAAAATAAATACCTGAATAGTCACAGCTATATTTTTAATATGCATTTTTATGATACCTTGTAAAAGGTGTTATTATACCGAGGCTATACAATGAAAATCACCTAACTGAGTAAGGTGATTTTTATGAAGGTGCGCAGGGATGTCCGCTCCGATAAAAGTGCAAATTATAACCGAGAGAGTTTTGAGCAGTCCCTCCAAAATGCCTGGCCAAAATATAATCAGTGGTTCTTCTGTTTTGTTTTGAGGCATACGTTTTCAAATTATGCTATAATCGCAACGCAATATTGTAATTAAAAACCTCAAAAGACGTTATGTTAGGAGGCTAGAAATAATAATTATGTTAACAAAAAAAATTAAGACAGAAGAAAACTCACGACAAAAGCAAACTTCAACACAACAAAGTCAATGCAGTTCACAAGGGGATATTACAAGCTATCTTTGCCCACCCAATAACTCGTCACATACTGTTACTGATAGCCAGAGAAACCATTCTGGAATAAAAAGAACGTTAACAGCCGACAGTACTGGCTCATACCATCCTAGTCAACGAGAGGAAGATCGACAACGTGAGACACCTACTTCTCAAGAAATAAGAGATTTATTGGGTTTACCTAATAATATACTAGCTGCTTCAAATACTATAACGACAAGCAAACAAACAAGAAGAGTTGTTCATCAAAAAGCGGTTAACACGGCTCTGGAAAATGGTATTTTTGCTCAACTGAGCTGCCCTTCTTCTTTGTCCATTGATACTTCAAGCCAAAAGCTCCTTGCAGAAAGCCAAGCCTCCGTAGCGATAGCAGAAGAAACATTATCACAATTAGAACAAGAACAAGCAAACATCGTGGCATACATCGCCTTATGGAAAACACATCGAGTATCTCTCGATGAGCGGCGTCTTTATGCCAACAGTTTAAAAAGCAACTTAGAAAAACAAGCTGCCGTCATTGCAGCAAAACAAGCTTCTGCTAAAGAAAAAACTAAGCCCGTGCGCGAAAACTACTCTCCTTCATACTAATCGGCATCTCTTCGGCTGAAGCTCGGTATTCTCTTCCAGTTTCTTCAGTAAATCACCTTCCCACACAGCATCTATAGCACTTTTTCTCGTTTTATAATCACGTGAACCTTTAAAATGTTGCGTGTGATGTAAATTTCTCTCAATTGTATAGGCACTTCATGGGCTAAATCCCGATTTTGCCACACAACTCACTTGCGTTAATTTAGTTTCTTATTTTCATATACAGCCATTAACTCCTGTTGTTGATACAAATGGCGCTAATAAATACCTCATAGACGTTCATCAATTAGTCATTGGAAAACTCGATGGATGGTTATCTCAAAAGAATATTTTTAATATTGAATTAGATACGATGGGATTTGATCTTTATGATGAAGTCACGGAAGGAGAATCAAAAGATTACAACGTAAAACAGGTATCAGTTTTTCTGAATTAAATGAAAGTGGGCCGTTATTTTTCGGTGCGAGACGAACAATAATGGAAAAAAACCATAGATACTAAAAATAAAAAAATTTCTGACGTTTACACTTAGCTACCCTATATGCTCGACTCTCCACATATTTTATGTGTTCAATAAAAGTTTAAAAACAAATAATGATTTGGAAAACAACACCTAGAATACGATCATTTTTGCTTAATATGAGACGTTCACATTTGGGGTTATGCGCTTCTAAATAATGAAATTGATTGTTAATAAAGAGCTGTCGAAGTTGCAGATCGGGTAAATGATTTCTCACCAATAAAAAATCGCAATCTATCGGCGTTCTGTCAGGATCAATCAAAAGAATGCTGCCAGATGGAAATCGTGGCGACATGGCTTCTGTTTCAATTTTTAGCGCGAAAGGTTTGCCAACGGTTGATGTATAATATTGAATAAATTGTGATGGTGAATAATAGGGATTATCTAATTCATTCATCCTGTATAATGGGGCTTCTTTATTCTTAAATGGAATAGAGACAGATAATAATGGTTGCTTAGTTTCTTTTCCGGTAATAAGCCAAATGGGATCTATTTGTAGTTTTTCGGCAAGACATCGAATTCTGCCACGATTTTTAGGGGGAAATCCTTTTTTATTTAATGCGTGATTTAAACGAATTTTAAATGCATGTTTTTCTAATACGGATGTTTTGAGTGAGGATGCAGCAATAATATTTATGAGCGCTATTGTAATCTATGAATATTATGTAAAAATTAAATTTGGACAATATTTTATCAGATATATATTGCATGACTAGCTATTTATATTTAGAATAATCATAACATGTTACTTCACTCAATATTTTGGAGAACCATATGTCAACATTAGTTTTAATTGATATTCAAAAAGAATACACCACGCTCGGTCGCCCTTTCTATCTTAATGGTATTGAATCTAGCTTAAATAATGCCAGAAAATTGCTTAAGATGGCTCGAGCGAAGAAATGGGATATTGTTCATGTGCAGCACTTTAGAAAAGACGGAAATGGAATTTTCAATCGTTCTGAACCACAATTTTCAGGATTCGTAGACGGATTTGAACCAACGTCAGAAGAGCGATATTTTGAAAAACATATTTTTTCTTGTTATTCAAATCCAGAATTTGCCAATTTTATGGAAGAAAAGAAAAATGAGCCGACTTATATTATTGGTTACGGTACAACAAAATGCGTATTATCTACGATAATTGAAGGATTTCATCGAGGACATCATTCGCTTATTGTTGTGGAAGATGCCACTTATGCAAAAGCTGAATTAGAACAAGGTTTTTCAGAAAAGGATTTGCACAAAGCAATGATTGCAACTATTCGTAGTAGTTATGCTAAGGTGCAAACAACAGCAGAGCTTTTAACTTAAAGATTTTATAAAAATAATTTTGGCTGTAATAAATTTACTTCAAAATAGCCAAAATTATAAAATAATTGATTATTTTCGGCAGTATGTAAGCATTTAAATGCTTCAAGTGCTGAAAATTTTAATGACTCAAATCATTTGCCCTTTCAAGAATATCGCAAATACCAGAGAGATAAAATAAATATCAATTTGTGGATATGTTAAAAACGCATCGTTTTCTAAACCGAGGCGCATTAATGCTGACGCCTTTTCTAGTGAATTTCTGAGTTTTTTGCTCTTTTTCACTATTTGTTTTAATAATACGACATCGTTTATGCTATCGTTAGCCATAATTCAACTGATCTGGCCCTAATTTTACAGATGCCTCACTAAGAGAGTAAAATCTCCAATTAAAGGTGCAAAATTGTAAAATGAAAGAAAATAATAATCTTAATATAAAAACTGAAAATTCTAAAATAGCATTTGTACCTATCTTAAAATTTGATATGACAATGCGTGTTTTTTATGATCCATTTAATTTTATAACAACGAAAAGGTAAGATAGTGAAAATAGGTATTATGGGGGCTATGCCTCAAGAAGTGGACTTAATTAAAATGGAAATGAATATTCAAGCGGAAGAAACTATTGGCGAAAGAACATTTTTTTCTGGAAGTCTCAATGGATTCGATACCGTTTTAGTTTTCTCACGATGGGGAAAAGTAGCAGCATCAAGTACAGCAACAACCTTGCTTGATAAATATAAAATTGATTTTCTATTATTTACTGGTGTTGCAGGCGCTGTTGATCCAATATTGAATATTGGTGATGTTGTGATTGGTAAAAAGCTCTATCAACATGATATGGATGCACGACCTATTTTTCCTCGATTTCAAATTCCTTTAACAGATAAATTAACCTTTTCTCCTAATGAGATACATGTGTCTCAAGCAGAAGTTGCTGCTAATAAATACCTAAATAATCTTCAATCTGATATTTCTATTGAAATACTTTCCAAGTTTTCCATTGTTCATCCAAAAGTAATTCGTGGAATTATTGCCACAGGCGACCAATTTGTAACAGATACTCAAGCACATGAAGGCATGCATTTAAGCGACAGTGAAAAAGCGCAAGCAGTTGAAATGGAAGGTGCTGCCGTAGCACAAATATGTGAAGAATATAATAAACCTTATTTAATTATTAGAATAATTTCAGATAAAGCCGATCATAGCGCAACGATAGATTTGAATGCCTTTATAGAAAATATATCAAATCATTACTCCAGAGGTATTGCGCTTGAATTTTTATCAACACTACAAAATAATATTACTGAGAAAGCTAACGAAAAAATAGAATCATGGAAAATTGAAGATCCATCTGTTTTAATGACATAAAAAATTTTCAAGTAGCTAAAAGTTTTTTCGACTGACTGATAGACAACATCAATATCACACCTAAAACCACTGAAAAAAGCGCATAGGTATAATAAGCAATTTGCATTTCAGTATGAGCTGAATAGTGTACCGCAAGTGTTTTTTCATGGTATGTCATGAAATAAAAAGCGATTGCTGCTGAGAAAGCGCGAGACGATCTAAGCATGCCAAGGCCAATGGTTTGATCTTCTGGTGTTTTAAGCAAATCACTAACACTAGAATTCAATGTTGATTGAATCAAAAACTCAGCGATTGAATATAGAATAACTGAAAAAGCGGGATATATTGGATTGATTGAACCACCAACAGAATATTTGACGGCTACTGTTATAAGCAGAAAAGCAAAAAAAAGTAAAAAAAGTCCTATGTTCAGATATTGATGACGAGAAACTATTTTTAAAAAAAGTGGCGTTAATGTTAATAGTCCAAACAGCATATTAATAGCTGGATTTAATAGCAATAATGTGTTTCCTGACAATCCAAATATAACATCAACATCTTTAGATAGAAAATCAAAGAATTCATTATACATAAATGTATACGCCATCCAATAGGGAACACTAAATAAAAAAATCAATCCGATGAATTTCAGTAAATCATAACTTTTCTTTTTATTTGAACTATATATGATATATAAAATTGCCAAAAAAAAGAAAAGTATCGTAATAATTCTAACTGAAGATTCATAGCGTAACGTAAGAAAAATAAGGCAAAAAAGGCCGGATAACAAAAGAAAAAAACGCTTCATTACTGATCTGCTGGTTTTATCATCATAAATATTTTTTATATTGACGATTAATAAAACAAAAGATATTAAACATACAGCCGCTTCATATAAAAATAGATGGCTATTATTTAATTCGAGATAAAACAGAAAAGAACCAATGAAACCACCAAAGTTAACAAAAATTTGATAAATAAAATTTCCTTTTAATCTTTGATGGGTGTCATCAAACTGTTTATTAACGAGTAATGTTATACTAAAAAAGTATAGACTTCCCCCAAGAACATACAACGTAATAGCGAGTTTCGTTAAAAAATAGTTTCCAACAGAAAGCAACCCAATAGATACACCACTAAGAAGGACGCCAATTATTAGCGCTATTTTCTGAGTTTTGAAATCCTTCAAAGTAAAGCCAAAAATGAGCGAACAAAAGGAAAAGATTATATTTGCCGTGGATGCCAACGAATAACTAGATACTTGATCTAATCCATTTTTCTGAAGAATATAGGCTAATGGACATTTTATTATATAATATCCTGAAAAAAACAGAGCATTTACAAGGATAATAAGCTTGAATGATTTCTTCTTAAAAGTAGGCATGTCTGTTTCAATAAGATCCACACAACTGTTTTTTTTAAGACATTGCTGATTATCGACCATTATTAAAACACATTCAAAGAAGTATGTAATATAAACTAATTAGATTCCATTCTATCATTTTTAACTTAAATTTTCTAGAAATTGTAACTAGGCCACGGCTAGAACGGAATTTCTAGGAAATTTAAGATTGTATGCCGATTGACTACACAACATAAGACGCAGACATTGCTTGGCTATATCAAGTTGAGACAAAAAGAATCCATGAAGCCGTCAACCGTAATATTGATAAATCTACTGAGGGCTATTTAATTGAACTCACTAAAAAAGAATGGATGCCATTGAAGTCGCAATTTGCGACTTCAACAAAAGCGGAAAAGTTAAACTCCCAACAACTTTTACCGAATGCAGTTTATACATGCTGGCAACCATCTTGATCGGAATCAGGATTATGATATTGAGCGTTAAAATTACACTTTGCGCTGATTTGGCAAGGCGCTATCACCATTAGTATCACTGTCAAATGCAACAAAAATGCGATATAATCATCCCATAAAAATACATTAAAGGTGATATTATGACTATGCCGATTATTACGTATAAAGATGTTGAAGATAAAGTGATAAATATCAGAAATATGCCTGTAATTCTGGATTCTGATGTCGCTGAGCTCTATCAAGTTGAAACTAAAGAAATCAATCAGGCAGTTAGCAGAAATACAGAAAAATTCCCTACAGGCTATTTAATTGAATTAACATCTGAAGAAAAAAAGGAACTGGTCACAAATTGTGACCGGTTCAATTCATTAAAACATTCTACAGCACTTCCAAAAGCTTTTACTGAACGCGGTCTTTATATGTTGGCGACTATTCTTAAAAGCCCAACAGCAACACAAACCACCCTACTTATTATTGATACCTTTGCCAAGGTCAGAGAATTAGGTAGAGTTATTGATCAAGTACAGGCTTTACCAGAAAATTCACCCAAACAAAAAGCACTTATGGAAAAAACAGGTGATCTGATTGCCGAGCTTATTGTACCAGATGATGATCTACACGTGGTTGGAACGGAAACAACGATTGAAATGAATTTTGCTATATTTAAAATTAAAAAGACCGTAAAAAAAGCGAAATAATTTAAAAACATAATGAAGAATCATCTTCTCTGGGCAATTGAAACATTAAAAAAACAAGGATATGACCTGAATGCCGATCCCGCTCTTGTTCAACAAGCTCCTTGGTCTGAAGTCACTCGATTTTCAACGCCTCATGAAAATTTTTACCTAAAAAAGACACCGTCTGCATTACTCTTAGAAATAGAAGTCATTCAAACACTAAAAAAAGATTTTCATATATCCGTTCCGACAATCATTGCTAATAATCCAGAAGAACATTGTTTTTTAATGAACGATGCAGGAATTCCATTACGAGCATTTTTCAAAGAAGGTTTAAACGCCGATATTTTTACTAAAACACTAGAAAATTACGCCAATTTTCAAAGCATATCCGCTAATAATCTCCCACGCTTTTTTGATATTGGCGTTCCTGATTGGCGATTAGCTAAACTTCCCTTTCTTTATCAAGAACTTGTGAATCAAGAAACAGTATTACAGCAATTTGGATTAACTAACGAAGAAATAAACCAATGTCAGGATTTAAGTGAACACTTTCAGAACATTTGTGAAAAGCTGGGAGCTTACAACATACCGAATACCTTTGGACATTGCGATTTTCACGACAACAATGTTTTAATTCATCCAGAAACGCATCAAACGACAATGATTGATCTAGGTGAAGTAGTCGTTACACATCCTTTTTTCTCGCTGTTAAATATGCTTAATCATGTCAAAGAAAGCTGTAATTTAACATTGCAACAAGTTGACGAATTACAACAGCAAGCCTTAAAACCTTGGCTAAAACTGGAATCGTTATCTAATATGCAAACCATGATGACACTAATTCAACAATGCTGGCTGATTCACGCCATACTGGGAATATACCGCCTGATGCTGTGTGTTGATCCTATTGAGTTTAGTAATATTGCTTGTAAAAATCACTTTGCAACAAAATTGCGGACGTGGATTAACCTATCGCGTTAAACCACAAAAAATTAGCATTATGAGACGAAATAATGAATAACGAAAAAAACAATTTTCAAGAAAAATTTGTCCTTTATATGGACATTTTAGGAACAAAAGATCTTATTCAGAACCAGTTTGAGGAACTGTATACTGCATCCCTTTGTCAAGACCAATTTTCACTAATTAAAAGCCTTGCGATATTATAATTTCTGAGTTGTTTCAATAAAATATTGCGTTACTTAAACCTGATATCCAATTTCTTGTTAAGCCATAGCGAATAACTTTAATGCCACCTGCATTTGTAGCAATATTTCCTCCTATCAGACTAGAGCCACTTGAAGCAAAATCAACGGGATAAAAAAGATCGTTCGCCTTAGCAAATTCTTGCAGTTCTTTTGTTATAAGTCCTGGCTGACAACATACATTTCTATCTTCTTCACAAAAAGATAAAATCTTATTCATTTTATCAAAAGAAACGACGATTTCTTTAAAAGCAGCGACGGCTCCGCCGCTGTACCCTGTCCTTCCACCCGATGGAACTAGCTTTAATGATAATTCATTTGCTAATCTTACAAGAGAAATAAGCTCTTTTTCATTTTTAGGAAAAACAACAGCCATCGGATCAGGAGAATAGTATTGAGTATAAAAGAATTGTTTTATCATTCATTAGACACAACCCTGTTATTTTTCAAACTCTTTTAATATTATTTTTTGATGCTGTAAAACAGGAATATCTTCTCGAATCTTTCGTAAATATTTCAAATCAATATCAGCAATAATAACACCTTGACCTGATGAAATAGTATCAATAACATTACCCCATGGAGAAACAATAAGACTGTGTCCATAGGTTTCTCTTTTATTTTCATGAAGTCCTGACTGGCAAGCCGCTATAAAATAAGAAAAATTTTCAATCGCACGCGCTCTTACCAAAATTTCATAATGTGCTTGGCCTGTTTTAACAGAAAAAGCACAGGGTAAAGCAAAAATTTCAGCACCTTGATTAAAAAGATATCGAAACATCTCTGGAAATCGAATATCATAACATACCGCCAAACCTAATTTTCCAAAAGGTGTATCCACAATAGCCAGATTATCACCGGATTCTGTTGTTTCTGATTCAAAATAAGATTCTGTTTCACTGACTTTTACATCAAACAAATGCATTTTATAATAACAAGCTATTCTTTCACCTTGATTATTAAAAACAAGACAGGCTGCTTTTATTTTTGATGGATTG
>Ga0206850_10246_pt2 | contig 13047 bp, 13 predicted proteins | sample Alteio_BWOrgCont_16_FD_152885 | JGI IMG/M metagenome (GOLD analysis project Ga0206850, IMG submission 152885) | Enriched cells from forest soil in Barre Woods Harvard Forest LTER site, Petersham, Massachusetts, United States -... | ecosystem: Environmental > Terrestrial > Soil > Temperate forest >...
CCAAGGAACCGCCGCCCCCGCGTGAGCCGGTGGATCTCAAACCGCGGTGGACCTCTGCGGTTGCCGCCCTCCCTGACTCGCGAATCTATTTCGATTCACGCACCAATCTTCTTGTCCTCGGCTCAAATGAGGGGGCGATCGTACTCGATGTGCGGTTTGGTGTTCCCCGAAAGGAGTTCTCCGCCCTGGTCACCGGTAAGACACACAGCTTGTTCCCACTGGAACATGAGCGATTCGGCACCATCGCGTCCAAGTGGGACGACATTGAGATTTGGGACTCGAAAACCGGAAAGTTGAGCGAGAGACTCAGCGTACCCACCGTTCCCGCAGGACCGGCCAATGCCGCGGGCCTGCACGTTGCTCTGTCGCAGAACAAGAAGTACGTGGCTATCGGTCGGGTGGGAATGCCGGCTACAGATTATCCCGACATGCCATTTCGAGTGGTCGAAGCGGCGACCCGCAAAGTCCTCGTGTCGGTTGATTGGCAAGGCGGGTCAGCCCACTTTACGGCCGACTCATCCCGCGTTCTGGTTGCGGAGTGGACCGGTCGTGCCAGGTGGTTCAAGCTCCCGTCTGGAGAGCAAGACGGAGGTTGGGATTTTGGGCCGCCTCACGTGGGGCGAATTAACACCGTCCACGCGATCTCGGCCGATGGTTCACTGGTGGCCTACACCGGGCCGGGGATCGGGAAAACCGGGGCGGCGGTACAGGGGGTCATCGATGGCAAGACCGGACGAGCAGTCCGCACATTCACCAAGGATTACCACGACAGTTCTGCGGTCGCTCTTTCGGAGAATGGCCGAAGGGTAGCTGTTTTGCGTGCCTTTCAGCCGGACGGCAACGAGTTTGTGCGGTCAATTGATGCGATTGATGTCCGGACCGGGTTAGTCTTCAACCGTGCCCGGATCGAGTCAGGCGCATCAATCCCGACTTTCGATCTGACGCCGGATGGAAAGGCCCTGGTGGTCCACGATGCCGCCGTTCACAAGGCTTACTTCTTCGACTTGGTCGATCCCTGAGAGGCCACCCCCGTTGGAATTCGTTGACCCTCAACCTTCGGTTGGTTACCCTATATCAAACGGCTGATCTTTCCGTCAGGCGTGTGCTGTCTCAATCCAACGGCTTGGGAGAAAACCGATGATGCGCCCGATCGTATTATTGCTGCCGTTCGCCATTTGCCTGACTGGAACAGTCGTAGCGCAACCCGATAAGACAGCGGTTCTTGAGAAAGCCAAAACGAAGTTTGAGAAGGATATGGCGAAGTCGGACGAGATTCTGCTCGCGGGCATCGATAAGGCCATACTTCAGGCGACGAAAGCGGGCAACAAGGCAACTCAGGAGAAACTGACCTACGAGCGGCCTCTGTTTGTGACCCAACACATTATACCGACTGCCTTCCCATCCGAAACCTATCTCCAACAGCGGTCTAAGGCCACGGCCGCGCTCCTGGCCGTTTACCAACCGGCGATTAACGAGCTGACAAAGGCCAAGAAGTTCGAGGAAGCGATGGCCATTGAGGACAACCTGAACGAGATACTAAAGGCTAGTCGCGGGTATGGATTGGCCTTGCCAGACCTCGAAACGCATCCGGATATCATGTTCCTGATCGAAAACAAGGACTCCGGTCTGGTAGTCGACACAGATATAGACGGAGGGCGCGGCCGACTCGTGCTGACAACCAAGGTGGGAAAGAGCAAGCCTTCCCAGTGTTGGCGGCTTGAGCGAGAGGAGAAAGGGTTCTTGATTCGGAATGTCAAAAGTAAGATCTATTTCCTCATACCTGGAATACCGAGCGCTACCGAGGGGGCGATTCTCGCTACAGGGGGGTTCGATCGAAAAAACGAGACCCCCCTTTCTTATTTGTTCCGGCTGAACTCGATCCGACACGAGATCGTCATCGAGCCTAGTGGGAATGAGTTAGTCCTGACCCCGACCGAAAAGAAGGTTAAGGGTGTGACCACCATTTATGTCACGCCAGAGAAGAAGGAAGCCTCGATGTCAGCGGCTCAAATTTGGAAATTCGTCGAGGTCAAGTAGCGGCCAGCTTGCATGGTCGCACCCAAGTCAGGTGGAAATGGAGTTGGTGCCACATGGATGAAATGTGGCTCGTACTGTGCGCAGGTAAAGACCGAGTACGAACCGCTTTGAGCTAGGGAAAGACACCTCATTGGTAAGTAAGCAGGGCCGTTTAGTTCTTGATTTTGGGTGGCCGGGGCAGAGTCTTCGATGCCCCGGTGTTGCGAAGCAACAGTTCGTTTTCTCGCTACGCGAGACCGGGGCATCGCAAAGCCTCTGCCCCGGCCACCCAACCTATATCCGAGAATTAAACGGCCCTGGGTAAGTAAGAACAAGGTGTTGACCTTCACCCAATCTTCGGATACCCTTCTCAATCAGTTCTATCGCCCGTGCATGCAAACCAATCGTCACGGGCTATAACGGCAGCCAGCTTGGACTGGAACCAACTTCGCACCCACGGACGGGACGCTCCCCTCGGCGGGCCGCCCCAGACGCGCATCATGAGCCAGCCCGGCACCTCGGACCCTTTCGCGGTCTACCCGGTATTTCACGCGGGTCGCGATGCTGTCGTTGTTGCCGCCCCGGCAAAACTCAATTTGTTTCTCGAAATCCTTCGCAAACGGCAAGATGGCTATCACGATCTCGAATCGCTGATGCTGGCTGTCGATCTGTTCGATACGCTCGAAATCCGCACAGAACCACACGCAACAATCGCTTTGATGTGCGACCCCCCGGCTCTTTCCAACGGCCCGGATAACCTGGTCTTAAAGGCGGCTGAATTCCTGCGGACGCGAGTGGGTCAGCCTCAACTCGGGGCATCCATTCGCCTGACGAAACGCATCCCGACACAGGCCGGGCTGGCCGGCGGATCGAGCGATGCCGCTCTCACACTCCTAGCCTTGAATCAAATCTGGAAATTGGGGCTGACACACAACGAACTCGCGGATATGGCGTCGCACATCGGGTCGGACGTGGCGTTCTTCCTGAACCCACCAGCCGGATGGTGTACCGGCCGGGGCGAATTCGTAACTCCCGAACCAATCGGTCGGGTATTCGATTTCGTTCTGGTCTGCCCACCAGTCGGGCTGGCAACGGTTGCGGTGTACCAGAAACTCGCGGTACCCGCGAACCCCGTCCACGCCAGCGCGATCCGGATGGCCGTCAGGGAAGGCGATCCGGAAGCAATCGGCAGGGCGCTGTTCAACCGGTTGGAACAACCGGCGTTTGCCTTGTCGCCCGTGGTCGAACAGGTTCGCCGCCGACTCGCCGGACTTGCTCCTTGTGGAGCGATGATGTCCGGGAGTGGATCGACTGTGTTCGCCATGTGCCGCAATCGCGATGAAGCGGGTTGGGTGGCCGAGCGATTCCGTTTGAATCGTCCGGCAGCGGAACCCGAATCTCGCGTACTCGTAGTCCGCAGTTTAGCCCCCTGATCCCGCCTGAAGGAGAACCGCGGTGGTCATCACGGAAGTCCGCATCAAGTTGTGCGAAGCGAACAGCGAGCGGTTGCTCGCGTTCTGCTCGGTCACCTTCGACAATGCCTTTGTGGTCCGGGATTTGAAGATCATTGAAGGCACGAAGGGCATATTCGTGGCGATGCCGAGCCGCAAGCTCACGGATCGCTGCCACAAATGTACCTGCAAGAACCACCTCCGGGCGCGGTTCTGCAACCAGTGTGGTGCCAAGCTCGACGAACACCGCGCGATGCGGGATAACGATGGTCGGGCGAAACTGCACGCCGACATCGCCCATCCGATCCACTCCGTGGCCCGGGAACACATCCAGGGTGCCGTCATCAAGGCATTCACGGAAGAAAGGGAACGCTCGAAGCTCCCAGGCTACGTCTGCACTTACGATGAGTACGACTACGATGGTGGAGAGGATGTGCCGGTGAGCTACGGAGCGATGGTAACTGAGATGGGCAAAGGAGTGAAGCCACACGGTGCCCACCCGGCACCGAAAGGCACCCACTTCAACGCCGATGCACCAGCGACCAAGACCACAGCCAAGGGTCCCGAAGAGTTCGGCGCTGGGTTGGTGTGAAATCTAATCCCAGGCCTTCGACCTGGGCTGTCAGAACGAGCCTGTCAGGCTCGGATCACAAAATGACCCCAGGCCTTCGACCTGGGCTAATAGAACGAGCCTTTCAGGCTCGTTCTATTAGCCCAGGTCGAAGGCCTGGGGTCATTTTGGTCGAACGTCGCGATCGTCACGAGTCGTTTGCTCACATTGCACCCTGTACCTGTCCGCTGGTGTACTCAGTACACCGACAATATCCATTTACCCGGGATTTGAACAGGAGCCACTTGTGACCCCACACGATGCCTATTCCGAATTGATCCGTCGCGCGAAGGAACTCGGCGTATTGAACTCCTGCGCTGCCGTTCTCGGCTGGGATCAACAGACGTACATGCCGCGCAAGGGGGCCGGTCTCCGCGGCGAACAAATGGCATTCCTCGCAGCGCTTGCCCACAAGAAATTCACCGATCCCAAAGTTGGGGAGCTTCTCAGCGCGGTTGAGAGTTCGGAACTGATCCGTGATCCGGAGTCCGATGCAGCCGCGAACGTCCGGGAACTTCGCCGGGCGTTCGATAGGGCCACCAAGATTCCCCAATCGCTCGTTGAAGAACTTGCCCGCGTCACGACTCAAGCTCAACAGGCCTGGGAACAGGCTAAGAAAGCCAACGACTTCTCCACGTTTCGCCCGTGGTTGGAGAAGGTCGTTGCGCTCAAGCGACAAGAGGCGAGCGCCGTTGGATTCAAAGATCACCCTTACAACGCGCTCATCGAAGAATACGAACCCGGCACCACCGTCGCGGAACTGAAAGAGTTGTTTGCTGGGCTCACCGCGGAACTTGTTCCGCTCATCCGCAAGATCGTTGCCAGCCCCAAGAAGCCGGATCGCTCCCTTCTCGAACGAGACTTCCCGGTAGAGCGTCAGAAAGTCTTTGCCGAATCTGCTTCCGCAGCGTTCGGTTTTGATTTCGTGGCCGGTAGACTCGACACGACAGCCCACCCCTTTTGCTCGGGAATTGGACCGGGCGACTGCCGCATCACCACGCGCTATAACCCGCGATTCTTCAGCGAGGCTTTCTTTGGGGTGTTGCATGAGACGGGCCATGCACTCTACGAACAAAACCTGCCTGCGGAACACTTCGGCACTCCACTTGGGGTTGCGTGTTCGTTTGGCATCCACGAGTCGCAATCCCGGCTGTGGGAGAATCAGGTTGGCCGTGGTCGGCCGTTCTGGGATCACTTCTTTCCCCGTCTCAAGCAAACTTTCCCGGCCGCGCTCGATGGGGTATCTCCTGATGTCTTCCACTTCGCAATCAATGACGTTCGACCATCGCTCATTCGGGTCGAAGCGGATGAGGCGACGTACAACCTGCACATCGCGCTTCGCTTTGAATTGGAGCTGGCATTGCTGTCTGGAGACTTGACAGTGTCGGATTTGTCGGCGGCATGGAACGAGCGTTTCACCGCGCTTTTCGGATTAAATGTACCAAGCGATGCGCTGGGATGTTTACAGGATATCCACTGGAGCTTCGGTGGAATCGGCTACTTCCCCACATACACCCTGGGCAACCTGTATGCAGCGCAGTTCATGGTCGCAGCAAGACGAGACTTGGGAATTGAGGCGACGGACGAAGCCTTTCGCCACGGTGAGTTCGGGCGTCTCAAGGATTGGTTGATGCAGAACATACACCGACACGGACAGCGATTCCGGGCTGGCGAACTCTGTCGGCGAGTGACCGGAAATTCACTCTCCACCAAACCTTTCCTGGATTACCTGAACCAAAAATACAGCCATCTTTATAGCGTGTGCTAGAGTTAATATGACCCACATAATCGCTACTCTCGATGCAGTTGATGTAAACCGCCTGGTTCATTAACTTCATTCGGAGGCTGAATGGAAAGTGGAGTTGCACCACCGGCATAGGATGTGCAAGCTTTGAGAGTTAGGAGGCATTTGCCCATGCCTTCCAACAAGATGCAAGCCGCGCTGACCATAAGTGCAAGGTTTGAGAGTTTGGGAGGCAAGCGCCCTGCTCACCCCTGACGGAATGACCTGACGACATGGCTTCTCCCTCCAGCCCACCCAGTCAACCCGGCACGTCAACCGACGTGACTGCCACCGTTTCAACCCAGTCGGGCGATACGCATACCCTGTCGTATCTCCAACGGGATATACCCGTTGCCCTGGCAGATATGCCTGCCCTTGCGCCGGAAACCGGCATTCAGGTCGGCACTTACACACTCCAGGAGAAGCTGGGTGAAGGTGTGTCGTGCCATGTTTTCCGCGGGTGGGATCAGTCGCGTTCATATCCGGTTGCCTTGAAAATCCTCAACTGGGCGAACGTCTACGACCGCCCCGCGGCGATGAAGCAACTCCGCATGGAGGCAGCCACTCTTGCACGGGTCAAGCACCCTTTGGTTGTCCGTTTTCTCGATTTCGGTTTCGACTCGCGCTGGCCCTACCTCGTAACCGAGTTCTTTGAAGGCCGCCCGCTGGGTGAGCTGCTGCGGGCCGGTGGGGCTTTGCCGCCCGCGTGGTCGCTGTATTTGCTTTCTCAAATGGTGGATGCCCTCGGAGCGGTCTGGCAGGCCGGTGTGGTCCATCGGGATATCAAGCCCGACAACATCCTGATTGGACCGAATGGCAATGTGAAGCTCATTGATTTCGGGCTGGCGAAAGCCGATGCGATTCAGGCGAATCAGGAGAAGTGTGGACCAGAACTGGCCGGGACAGCCGCGTATTTGGCCCCCGAACAAGCCAAGGACGCCAGTTTGGTCGATCACCGGGCCGACATCTATTCGCTCGGGGTGACACTTTACGAAACGCTCACCGGGCGGTTGCCTTTCGAGGGCCGCAATCGAGTGCAGGTAATTTTCCAACACCTGAACACGGCACCGGTCCCTCCTTCTCAGCGTGTACCCGGTCTCCCTTCGCTTGCATCTGACTTATGCCTCTGGATGCTCGCCAAGAATCCGGACGATCGACCTCAGAATTACGAGGAACTTCGCCAGGCATTCGACACCGTTCGCGGCGTCACACACTGAAGCCGGGAAACAATCCACACGAACGAACCGCCGGGGAATCCCGGCGGTTTTAGTTTTCTGTCTTTGGTATAAACCCGTACCGTAAGCGTGAGATATGGATTTGCATGCTCGATTGCTGTCATCTCTAAAATCCCATCCAGCAACTTCAATCCACCAATTCGGGGATCGGCTCGCCGTCATCGAGAAGTTGCATCGGACGACCACTGAAATCGGGCACCTTCTGCTTGTGGTCAATCCCAAGGACGTTGTAGACCGTTCCTAGGATGTTCTGCGAACCCATTCCCCGGTTCTTGGGTCGTTCGCCGCGACTGTCGGTTTCTCCGATCACCTGCCCGGTTCGGACTGGACCAGCGAACAGCGCGAAGCTCGCATCCGGCCAGTGGTCGCGGCCGTTCTGCGTGATCTTGGGTGTGCGACCGAATTCGCCCCAGACCAGAACCAGCACTTCCTTGTCCAGCCCGCGGTCGTGTAGATCGCTCACCAGGGCATAGATCGAGCGATCGAGCAACGGCAAAGCTGTTCGCAGGCTCTTGAAGATCGTTCCGTTCTGAGACGAGACGACGTTGCCGTGGTGGTCCCACAAGCCCGCTCTCAATGTGACGACCGGCACGCCAGCCTCAACCAGACGCCGAGCCAGGAGGAACTGCTGGCCGTTCCAGGGTGAGTCTGGCTTGGTTCCCACGTAAATGTATTTGTCGTCCTTGTTCCCGTAGCGGGCGCGAACCTTTTCCGGTTCCTTGTTCAGATCGAACGCATCCCGGGCTTTGGGGGAAGTGATCATATCCAGCGCCCGGGCGGTGAAAGCATCCATATCCACGCTCTGGTGCTGGGTATCCAGATCGCGCCGAAGCGTGTCGAAACTCTGCAACAGTTCCCGTCGATCTTCCAGTTTGGCTGGTGTCACTCCACGCGTGAGGCTGAGATTCTGCACTCCCGCAGTGCCGACCAACTGAAGTGGTCGATGTGCAGCGCCCAGGTATTGAGGACTTTCGTAAGGTGCCGTGCCGGTGTTGTATTCCAGGCTCACGTAAGAAGGCAGTTTGGGATCGCCAGCGCGGAAACGACTGATGACCGAACCGAATGACGGTCGCCGCGCGGATTTGGGGAAGCCGGTGTAGACCTCTTCGAGTTCGTGCTGCATCGGTTCGACAAACTGGACGGTGCGAACGAGCGCGAGCTTATCGGCGATCTTGGTCTGCAACGGCATGTGTTCGCAGATATCGAAGCCAGGGACATTCGTTTTGATCGGTCGGAATTCGCCGCGATAGTCGGATGGGGCGTTTGGCTTGAGGTCGTACATATCCATATGGCTGGGACCGCCCGCCAAACAAACCATAATCACCGCCCGCGGCGATGACGACCCAGGGTTAGCCTCTGCCCGAAGACGAAGGATGTCCGGCAGGGTGAGACCACCCAAACCGAGCGCGCCGATTTGAAGGAAGTCGCGTCGAGCAATTCCATCGCAGAAACGGTGTGAACTGCCCCAGAACGTAAGCACGGCAACTTCTCCTCAATGGAATTGTGGGCGGGTTGACATCAAATCGGCTGGAGGTTGGTGATGCCGTCTGGTGGGTTTCAGTCTGTCGATGAGGAGAGTATACCACACGCCCGAGTAGGCGGATAGAGGATCGCTCAAAGCAGCGTTCAGTTCACATCGTGTGGGTTAATCCGATTCTGCTAGCCGAAAACACTTGACTTACTTTTTCTCCGCCACGATCTTCACTCGCAATGGCGGAGCTTTGAAACTTACGAAGTCCGATCCGTCGGACAATTTGTCCACACCATCAGGAACGGGAGATATCCAGATATAGCAACTAGCGTGCAGTGTGTATTCCCCTGGCAACAGCCAATAGGATTGTTCGCCATGGCCGCGATCCAGCGATTGGATGGGAATTTCATACGTTTTGCCGGGCGCAAGCGTCACCTTCTTCGGCTCGTCTCCACGTCCCTCTGTCTGATAAGAGTACATGGGATGATTCATGGCACCGTCACCAGTGAGATAGAGACTGAGAAGGATGTCGCGATGCAAGGTCAGTGTTTTGGTCCCCTTGTTGCGGAGGGTCAAGACCAGATCGACCTTTGGGGAAGGTGGAAGAGGCCAACCTCGAACTTGCTTGGCGAACTCTTCCGGAGTTTTACCATTCAGATCAAGAGTGTAAGTCTCTTTCTGGGATGCCAGGGTGGCCTCTAACGGCACGGATTGTGGCTCAACCTCCGTTTTTCGCACAGGAGATAGCTTGGCGATTTCCCATGCCGTCAAGTAAAAGCGATACTCGGACCCCTCTATCGCCACCCCGAGAGATTTTGCATCGGGAGATATAGCCAACGCACTGACGTGTGAGTGCGCTGCCATATTCAACTGAGCCAATTCCTTTCCTGTTCCTCGATCGAGAAGGACTACCCTGTTTCCACTGTATGCAGCGAGTGTTTTGCCATCGGAAGATAGTGCCAGATGTCCCGGATGTAGGTTCTCGAAGCGGCGAAGTGTTTTGCCGTCGTCGGCGTTTTTGAGCAAAACCGAGTAACCATCCGTTAACACCAAGGTCTTGCCGTCTGCCGAGGCGATCGCATTCTCCACAAAGAGGAAATCCTGTTGTTTAGCACTGGCTGGCGGGTCCACACACTTCTGCGTTGCCAGGTCCCAGTGTTGCACGAGGCCGTAGCGAGTCACTGAGGTCAGGGTCCGCCTATCCGGTGCGAAGGCGACTGCGAGACCTTGTGTAGCCAGTCGCATCCGTTCTTTTCCGCTCGCTGTTTCCCAAACCCTTGTAGTGTCGTCCGGTTCTCGGGTGGCGAGCATACTGCTGTCTGGGGAAAAGGTGAGGTAATACAACGATTCTCGGTAGTCGGGATGCACATCCTTTGTCAGTTGCAGGGTGGCCGCCCTGTGCAGTTTGTTGTCAGCGGTAACATTCCACAGGCAGATTGCGTGACGAGCATGAATTAACCCGTCATCGAAGTGAACCGACGCTAACCACTTCCCATCCGGTGAGAAGGCGACATGCATGCAGCGTGGAAAATCCTTGTCAACCTCACCCGCCGCCACTTCCTTACCGGCGAGGTCTCTCAAGACAAGGTCGCAAGCAAGCCTTTGGCCATCTGGTGAGAAGGCGAGACCGGTCACCCACGTTTTCTCGACTTTGAAGAGCGGACTCCGTTCCGCTGGACGGTCCTGAGCCGCCACTGACGTAATCCCAAAGGCCAAGAAGCTCAGCAGCACGATCACCGCGAGTAGCCGTGTATTCCTACCGGTCATCGTGAGAATCCTTTTCTTTGAAGGGCTGTCCAGAGACCCTCATTGCGGAATTGAACATTACCTGGCCTCCGAGAATAGCGATTGTGTCGTTGCCATCCTTCGCGGTCAATCGCAGGTTCGCGTTGTCGTTGCTATTAGACGCCGGGATCGCACATGTGGGAGTGTTGTGTGATTGACCGGTTGATCGCAAAGAGTTTCAATGCGATCCGACCAGTTATGGGATTGCATATGGGATCACATTTACCAATATAATTCCGCGAGATTTAATTAATAGACATAAGAATATTTTGAATATTGAGCGCGCGATTATCAATGCTCAAAGGTGCCGCAGCTTTTGCTGAGTGACACATCAATCTAAAATATGCTAGATATTGGTTCCAATAAAATGAGAGTTATAAACTATTACTATAAAAGATGTTACGATTCGTAATCGACCGAGATTGGATGTGGCATTAGATTTGCTTTTACTTCTCACTCGTTTACAACCTGCCCTAACCCGCCTTCGCTCCATACCCATTGTTTCTACTCCTTGTCCTACTTCGAGGTTAACGAGTGCTTTCCATCAAACATCCCCACACACGGGGCGGTGCCCGTGGATTTACGTTGATTGAATTGTTAGTGGTCATCGCGATCATTGCTATTCTGATCGGACTGTTACTTCCGGCCGTTCAAAAAGTTCGCGAAGCGGCTGCTCGGATGTCGTGTTCAAACAATCTCAAACAGATGGGCCTCGCACTTCAGAATTGCGGATCAACTTACGGCGGCAATTACCCTCCTGGCATAGGAAGTTTCCCAAATCCAGCGCTTGGCCGTCCCCCCACAGGCGGCGGTTGGGGCGGCATGTTGTACCATCTGCTGCCGTTCATGGAACAACAAAACATTTACAATCTCTCTGCAACCACTGCCGGAGGATACGATGTGGAACTGGGCGGTGGCGGGGCCGTCGAAACGCAGAGAGTGAAGAGCTACGTTTGTCCCTCCGACCCGACAGCTAACGTCACAAGTGGCTGGCAGGTGGGAAGCTATGCCTTTAACGGGATCATCTTCAAAACGTCCACTCTCGGATTGCCCAACATGCCCGCGACCTTCACCGATGGAACATCCCAAACCATTATCTTGACCGAGCAATATTCCGGCGGCAGCCCGACCTTCCCGAATGGTTTCTACAGCATCTGGTGGTGGGATTACAACAGTTTCCAGACACCGCTCGGCAACGATGGCGACTGTGGAAGCAAGGGGTTCTCTGGCCCGAGCTACCTTCCACTGTTCCAACCGCCTCTTTCCTACTGCACCAGCAATACCATCAGTTTGAGTTGGACGAGCGGCGTCAGCGCCTGCATGTGTCGGGCGGTTTCGCCGCATACTGGTGTTATCAACGCAGCACTGGCAGATGGAAGCGTGCGGTCAATCTCATCCTCTGTCAGCGGAACCACCTTCTACTACGCCTGCACGCCAAATGGTGGCGAAACGCTCGGTAGCGACTGGTGATCGTTGTAGGGTGCCACTCGATTCCCCCCAACAACCAATTGAACAGTGTTCAATTGGTTGTTTGCCAAAGTAGTTCAACCTCTCATTCCTGATCCTGCCAGGATAAAAGCAACCGTGAGTTGATTTGTTCGATCTCCATTCTCGCCTACTCAATCTGAAAACAGAGAGAACGCATGTTTCATTCCAAGTTCCAGCTTCTCGTATTGGTGCCCGGTCTATTGCTGGCCGGATGCTCGGACTCCCTTCAGCAACGAGCGGAAGTATCCGGAACGGTGACCTATCGCGGCAAGCCCTTGCCGGGGGGAATCGTGACGTTCATTTCGGACAAAGGGTTTCAGAACAGCGCGACCATCGATGAGAATGGGCACTATACGATTTCGGTCGGCATCGGTTCAAACAAGATTACAGTCGATAACCGTCTGCTGAAGAAAACTCAACAAACGACTGGCCCTCGTCTCAAGCCACAGGAAGGCACCACCCAGCAAACAACCTTGACAGGCACTTATGTTCCAATCCGCGATATTTATGCTTCGGCGGAATCCTCGGGTCTGGGCTACATGGTCACTTCAGGCTCCCAGGTCAAGGATATCCCACTCGAATAGTCTTTCAGGAGTGAAGTGATAGCGCAACCTCTGGAAGACTGTGAGATTGGATCCCCGGACGCAGTGCCCGGATAGTCCATTGAACCCGCTGCAATCCCGTGGCAGAATGTGACGGTTCTCGTCCATCTGCCACTGGTGCCCGATGCTCAGCCAGACCGCAACCTGCCCAGCTTGCAAAGCTAGCTTCGACGTTAAGGAACCATCCCCGGCTGGAATCACCGCCACGAAGTGCCCAAAGTGCGGGGCCAAGATTCCACCCATCCCTCATAGTAACAACTCCCCATCGATTGCCGGGCATTTCCCTGTCTCGGAGACCGCCTTCAACGTCAGTGAGGACAGCTCTCGCGATGATCAAACCGCCTTGAGTCTCACACTGAACGCGCCCCCTGGTCCGCGTGCAGTCACCGAGTTCCCGTTCCTGGCACCAGCCCTGCAACCCGGCGAACTTGGCCGACTCGGTTCGTACCGGGTTCTCGATCTCCTGGGTGCTGGCGGGATGGGAGCGGTATTCCGTGCCGAAGATCCCGTTCTGCGCCGACAAATCGCACTCAAAGTAATGCTTCCACAGTTCGCGAGCAATCCAACTGCAATAGCCCGATTCCTCCGTGAAGCCCGTGCCCAGGC
>Ga0206850_10275_pt1 | contig 13044 bp, 11 predicted proteins | sample Alteio_BWOrgCont_16_FD_152885 | JGI IMG/M metagenome (GOLD analysis project Ga0206850, IMG submission 152885) | Enriched cells from forest soil in Barre Woods Harvard Forest LTER site, Petersham, Massachusetts, United States -... | ecosystem: Environmental > Terrestrial > Soil > Temperate forest >...
GCCGAAACCAGCGTTTCGGCTTCGCTAGTCACCAGGCTAATTTTTCCCGAACTGAACGTTCGGGAACCAGCAAAATCAGCCTTTTACTACCTTCGAAGAAAACACAATGTCCGAATAAACACGCCATCTATTACTACTATTCATCCCTTACAATGCTAATTTATTTGCTATGAAAGTCCTACGATAGGAACGTCGGTGGGGATGTCGGCGTTGTAGTCGACGCCTTTTAGGCCGAAACCGAAGAGTTTGAGGAAATCGCTGTTATAGCCTTGGATATCCCCGACCTGGTTGAGATTTTCATTGGCCACGATTTCCCAGAGTTTGCCAACTTCATGCTGGACATCTTCACGCATCTCATAATCATCAACACGCACACGGCCTTCTGGATCTGTAGGGATTTGGTTTAAAGGGCGGCTGTTGTACATGCGATGGGCCATGAGGCGATATATTTGGTGGATACAATCTTCATGAAGCCCCTTGGCCTTCATCACCTTCATGAGCAAACAAAAATAAAGAGGGATAAAAGGAATAGCTGAAGAGCTTTGGGTGACTAAGGCCTTGTTGACAGACACCAGCGCCCTGCCGCCAATTTTCTTCATGCGTTCATCCAAACGATGCGCCGTGGCCTCTAGATCGTCCTTGGCAGCCCCAATGGTGCCATTGCGGTATACAGGAGTGGTCACATCAGGGCCTATATAAGAGTAGGCCACTGTGACTGCACCTGGGCTCAGAAGGTTATCCTTCATCAGCGCTTCAATCCAAAGCTGCCAATCTTCCCCACCCATGACCTTGATGGTTTGGCGGATCTCTTCTTCCTGGGCTGATTCAAGGGTGACTTCGGTCACCACATTTTTTTCGAAATCAACGCTTTTGTTCGTATAGGGTTTGCCCTTAGGCTTTAAGACTGACTTGTACACTTCACCAGTTTTAGGATCGGTCCGTCTGGGAGAAGCTAAAGAATAAATGACACAATCAACTTGGCCTAAATCTTTTTTAATTGCCTCACACACCTGTTGGCGCATTTCATCGGAGAATGCGTCCCCATTAAAACTTTTGGCGTAAAGGCCCGCTTTCCTGGCAGCTGTTTCAAATGCCGCGGAATTATACCAGCCGGCTGTGGCCGTGCGCTTGGCATCTGCTGATTTTTCAAAAAATACGCCGATCGTCGCAGCCCCACAGGCAAATGCCGCTGTGATGCGTGAAGCCATGCCATATCCGGTTGAAGCGCCAATCACTAGAACTTTTTTAGGGCCGTTGGCAATGGGGCCTTGGGCACGGACATAGTCAATTTGCTCGGCAATGTGGGCAGCACAACCCACCGGATGCGCGGTGGTACAGATAAATCCACGGATTTTTGGTTGAATAATCATAAGCTAGAAGGATATCATAAGGATGTTTTTTTTGCAACAATGACTATACCTGACGTGGTCAGCACAAAACGCTGGCGGTCCAGGGCTGGATCAAAACCAATTTTAGTCCCTGAGGGAATATCCACATCTTTATCAATGATGGCCCCCTGAATTTGGGCGCCCTTGCCAATGGTAACACTATCCATAATAACAGAATTTTTAATCATCACACCATCCCTTATCATCACATTAGGGGACACTACTGAATGTTCAATTTGACAACTTTCCAGGACACAACCTCCGGCGATCAGGGAATCAACAATGGTCCCCGGCATTTTGCCTGTCGTATAGGCCCTGAGCGGCGGATAATGATGGTGATAGGTGCGTAGCGGCCATGACTTGTCATACAAATTAAATTTAGGCTTCACGCCACATAGGTCCATGTTCGCCTGATAATACGAATCCCGGGTCCCGATGTCCCGCCAATAAGAAGAGGTGTCATTTTCCCGGGCAAAATCATAGGCATAAACCTTAAGCTTTTTGGCCACCATCTGCGGGATAATGTTTTTGCCAAAGTCATGCCCAGAATCGCTTTTAGCCGCGTCAATGGCAAGTTCTTTTTTAAGCATATCCACATTAAATAAATAAATCCCCATAGAGCCAAAAATTTCATCAGGATTACCGGGAATGGTTTTAGGCTTTTCTGGTTTTTCTTGAAATCCGGTGACCATGTTTTGCTTGTTGACTTCCACAACGCCAAAATGAATGGAATCATGCTTAGGCATGGTGATACAGGCCACAGTCATGTCCGCACCCTTGGCTAAATGGAATTCCATCAATTGGCGGTAATCCATTTTATACACATGGTCCCCTGCTAAAATCAATACCATTTTAGGGTCATAATCATTGACCATGTTTAAATTTTGATAAATGGCATCGGCCGTGCCGCGGTACCAGTCGCTGGAAATGCGCTGCTGGGCTGGGACAACGTCGATAAATTCCCCTAATTGATTGGAATAGATATTCCATCCCTCGAGGATATGCCGCTGCAGGGAAAATGATTTGTATTGGGTCAAAAGAAAAATACGGCGCAGGCCGGAATTGACGCAATTGGAAAGCGAAAAATCAACAATGCGGTAAATGCCCCCAAAAGGGACCGCTGGCTTGGCCCTGTCACGGGTCAAGGGGTCTAAGCGTTCACCCTTGCCGCCGGCTAATATAAAAGTCAAAACGTCTCGCATTTAATTAGATCACTTTCTTCTTTTTCGTTATTACAATACTCGGTTTAACCTTCGTATTTTTTATTTTTTTATCATTTATAATATCATTTATTTTTTGAACAGCAACCTTATCTTCTAAACCAAGCTTATTGGCTTTCGCGAGCATATCAAGGGCCACCTTATCTTTGCCTATTTCAGCAAAGGTCCTCGCCAAACCAAAAAAACCACGAATATTTTTGGGAGAATCACCCAGCACCCTTTGATACTCCCTGATCGCACCACTGTAATGTTTTAAATTCTCATAACCTTCCGCTAAACCCACACGGGCCCCCACATCGCCTGGGGCATACATAGAGGCCAGACGGTAGTTTTCAAATGATTTATTAAAATCGTTACGTTTATTATATATCCTTCCTAATATCTTAAAACTTTCTGCGTAATCAGGGGCAACGTTAAGGGCTTCTCTAGCTTCAAGAGCCGCTGCTTGATCATACCCCAAGGTCTCTAGGATTTCGGCCCTTTTAGTAAATGGGAAAGGATCAATGCGTCTAGTGCCCAATTCAAAGAGGTCCATGGGTTTAGGCTTCCATTTGTCTAGGTCTATAGAAAAATGATCAATGAAAGGCTTGTTGGCAGGTGTCTGCTTTAGAAAGACAACCGCATCATCATCTAAATAAACAATCGACCAGTTTTTAAAAGAGTGAAACATTTTAAGAACGTCGCTAGGGACGTCCTGACGCGCGTTATTCAAAAAAGCCCCGGTGATATTATCTTTGCGTTCGTATTCTGCAAATAAATGAGCGTCCCCATGCTGCCAAATCTTTAAGTAGCTATCAAAAAACTTTGCGCCATATTCCTCTGTTCGGCCGTCGATAAAGACCTTTATATTGGGATACACCCTGCCGACTAAATAGGCGCCGGAATTAAAATCATTGAAAAAATTCCCTTTGATTTTCTCCCGTAAAAGAAAATCAACCCCCTTGTAAGAATACCCGCGCTTGGTAACACCAAAAAACTCGCTCTTGCGTTTATAGGTATCAAAATCGAAATACCCATTATTGACTATCTGTAAACCAAAAGTCAGCATCCAATTCATGAGTATTAAAATGACGATAATGACTGTCAGGTATTTAAACTTAAATGAAGAAAACTTCAAAGGTACCAGGTTTTTCCAAGAAGTAGAAATGACATTAACCATGATGACCATATACGCGGCCACGGCGAAATAAATCAGGTTACGGATGGCCGCAAGGGAAAAACCTAAAAAGATGGCCCATATCAAAAGACTGCTGATATCGATTTTACGACGGTTGAAGACAAAACTTATGCTAGAAAGGACAATCAACATTTTATAATACTTGTAATTATCGTCAAAAATTGTCGCCATCGTGATGGGGTGTTGTAATTCAAGGATATGGTCGAAAAATATCTTATTGTCCCCTGCCAGACTGAAAAAAACACTCACTGGATACCAGGCGCCTTTGAATGTCAGGGGATTGATACAAGATGCCAGGATAAGGATGGGAAAAATCTTTAATAAGGTGCCATATTCAGCATCATCCAAACGGCCCACCGTGTTCCATTCATAGGGAAGGGGCAACCGGCGTTTGATGAACTCTGAAAAAATACCAACCCCTACCAGCAAAGGGCCGAAAAAGAAAAAACCATGCATGTTAGACCATAGCACTTGCAATACCACCAGTGCCGCAAGGGCCCAACGTTTGTTGAGATGCAATGAAAGGATGTAAATATCGAGGGTGAAGAACAAGAGGCTAAAAATATCAGGACGGATGGTAAAACGGTTTTGATAGACCATCAAAACCATTAAAAGGGTAAGCACCGTCAGCCATAGACGTTCCCGGCTGTAGCCTAATACCAACAGCACTAGGAATGTCAATGCTATCACCAATGATTGCATCGTAATAAGGCCGTTATAACCAAAGGCGTTTTGAACCTGATAAACCAGGACTTGAAATAACCACTCATGATTGACCCATGGTTTACCGTTAATGGTACAGGATAGGATATCGTAATTAGGGACAATACCATGATGGGAAATCCACCAACCCATCCTCATATGCAGCCATAGGTCTAAATCGCTGATTTCAAGGCTGGATGAAAAAGTGATCAGGGCAAAAAGTACGCCGATGGACAACCAGCCAAGGGCTGTGCTAAGGTTTCTCCAAAATCGTTCGCTCATAGGCTTTTATAAAATGCTGCTTGTAATAATTGTTGTGTGTAGGGGTGTGACGGAGATTGCAAGACTGTTTGGACTTGGCCCTCCTCAACAATTTTCCCCTGATACATGACCACTATTTTATCACTAAAATTACGTACCAGACGCAAATTATGGGAAATAAAAATATAGGTGAGATTAAATTCCTGTTTTAATTTCCTTAAAAGGTCCATGATCTGTTTTTGCACCAGAGTGTCCAAGCTAGAGACTGCTTCATCTAATACTAGAACCTGGGGGGAAGATAAAAGAGCCCGGGCAATGGCGATGCGCTGGCGCTCTCCACCGCTGAATTCATGAGGGAAACGGGATAAAATATCTCCTGAAAGCCCGACAGCAATAAGCATCTGCTCTAACCTATCCGTTTTTCTGGGTCCCAAATGGGAAGAGTCCCGTGTCGGTTCTCTGCATAAAGCTTCTTTTAAAATTTGATGGACATTCCATAAGGGATCCAATGATTGATTAGGATCCTGAAAAACCATCTGCAGGCTAAAAGGCTCTACACGAATGGTCCCTGAATCAGGCTTGGTAAGCCCCATTAACATTTTTGCCAGGGTCGTCTTCCCACAACCAGACTCACCTATAATGGCCAAGTTATCTCCTTGGTCCAAAACAATACTAACATCGTCAACAGCCCGGACTTTTCCAAAAGACTTGACTACATGTTGAATCTCTAAAATGCTCATTGAAAAGCTCCTACTAATGCTTGGGTGTATTCATGCTGAGGCTGACTTATCACTGTGGCCACTGGCCCTTTTTCTACCATCTGGCCTTGCCTAAGAATAACAACCTCATCAGCCAGATGTGCAATCATCCCTAGATCATGGGCAATAAGCACGATGGAGATCCCCTTCTTTTTTAAACGAAGGAACAATTCCATAATCTTGACTTGCAAGGTCACATCCAAGCTGCTGGTGGGTTCATCCGCAATGATTAATGACGGACCTCCAACCAAAGCCTGGGCCACCATGGCCCGCTGGCGCATACCGCCGCTTAACTGATGAGGATAAGAATTATACGCTTGTTTCGGATCTGGTAATTCTACCTCAGCAAGTGTTTCTATAATCTTTTTATAGCGCTCTTGGCTTGAAAAAGTTGTATGGGCCACTAAAACCTCGTCTAATTGCTGGCCAATGGTAAACAAGGGATCAAAAGCGCTTAAAGGTTCCTGGAAAATCATACCTATACGCGCTCCCCGTAGTTGCCGCATCCCCTCTGGCGGCAGCTCCAATAAATTCTTTCCTTCAAAAATAATACTACCCTGCTTAATGCTCAACGCAGAGTCAAGCAATCGCAAAATAGATAATCCAATCGTAGTCTTCCCACTGCCTGAACCGCCAGCAATTGCCACAATCTTCCCCTGAGGCACATCAAAGGACACTCTATCAACAAGCACCTTTGGTCCAACAGCAACAGTAAGATTTTCTATAGATAAAAGACTTGTCATAAACTATTTAATTCCCTCCCCCTTGCGGAGAGGGGAATACATTTTATAAATCACGAAGCATTGGATCAAAGGCGTCTCTTAGGCCGTCTCCAACGAGATTAAAAGACATCACCGTGATAAAAATAAATAAGCCGGGTGTTAATATCCACGGAGCGAAAATAATCGGCACAATGCCCATGGCGTCAGACAGCAAATTACCCCAGCTGGGCACAGGGTCCTGGATGCCTAAACCAACCACACTTAATCCCGCCTCCGCTAAAATGTATGAAGAGATAGTCAACATCAAGGTGGCGCACGAAAATGAGATTGTCTGGGGCAGGATATGTTTAAAAATGATGACAATATCAGGGACTCCCAAGGTCTTTGCCGCCAGCACATAATCCCGTTCACGCAGTGATAGTGTCATGCCACGGATGATACGTGCCAAGGATGCCCAGCCGATCAAAGCTAAAATCACCACCACACTTAAGTATACCTGTACGGAATTAAAATTCTCCGGCACTGCTGCCCTTAAAGCCAGCATCAAATAAAACCCCGGCACCATCATGAACATTTCACACAGCCGCATCAATGCGCCATCCACCCATCCTCCGTAATAACCGGCAATGCCGCCGATGGCAAGCCCCAAAATAAATGAAATGGCCACACCCAATAGACCGATGGACAATGAAATCCTGGCCCCATACCAAATACGTGAAAAAATATCACGCCCTCGCGCATCCGCGCCCCAGATATAGAGGCGGCCTGGTTGATCTACAGTGATTAACCGCCCATGCTTAAAAAACCTTAAAGGATATACTTGGCTTTGATCAATGATATAGATCCGACGATGGATTGAATTAAAGGTAAGTGTACGCTTATAAACAAAAGGTCGCACTAAATGACCATGGCCCAGAAGTTCAACAGCTGTCGGCGGGCAATAGGAAAAATTACGGTCTTCGTCTTGATAGGAATAAGGGCATATAAAATCAGCAAAAATAGCCATACTGTACAAAACAACAAGCACCCAAAAAGCCATCATGCTGATGCGATGCCCACGAAAAGACGCAAAGGCCATTTGGATACGGCTGTTGTTCTGTTGTTCTTTTAGAGATTGCTTCGTCACTTCATTCCTCGCAAAGACACCTGATTGATACGTGGATCAACACAGGTCAATAAAATATCAGCCAGCACATTGCCTATAACCAAAAGCACTCCTGCCAGCAAGGTCGAGCTCATGACTAAATACACATCCTTAGCACGCACTGCCGTTAAGAGCAAAGAGCCCAGGCCCGGCCAAGAGCAAACAATTTCTATCAATGCTGCCCCGCTTAATAACGAGGCAAATTCGTAGCCCAATAAAGTGACTAATGGATTAAACGCATTGCGCAGTGCATGACTATAAATGACCTTAGACTCAGGCAAGCCTTTGGCGCGTGCCGCTAAAATATACTGTTGCCGCAAAACCCCCAGCATATTTCCCCTCATAATCCGCTGCAACGAGGCCATAGATGCGAGTGAAAGCACTGAAGCTGGAATAATAAGATGCAACAGTGTGTCCCTTATTTTTCCGACCAGACTCATATCATCATAATCAGGGCTGTGCATGCCGCCTAAAGGCAATATTCCCCAACGGCTGGCAGCGTATAAGACTAGTACCGCTAAAAAGAAACTAGGCGTGGAAAGGGCGGCAAAAGAAAAAGTGGAAAGTAGGCGGTCGACCCATCGATTCCGGTTGAGGGCGCCTATTATGCCTAAAGGAATAGCTATGCCCCAAGTTAAAATCAAACTGGTGAAAGACAAAATAAAGGTATTGAATAACCGGCCTCCCAGGACATGGGTCACAGGCACATTATAATAAAAAGAATACCCCCACTCACCGTGAAGAATATTGATAAGCCAGTGGCTGTACTGTATTAGAAGTGGATCATGAAGATGATAAAGTTTCTCATAACGGTCGATTGTCTCCGATGAAATTTGAGGGTTGAGCCGCAGGCTGTCAAAAAAATTTCCTGGAGTGGCGTGCATGAGCCAGAAAGTAAAAAAACTCACCCCCAGCAAGAGCAGGATGGTTGAACAAAAACGTTGCAAGATATGCTTAATCATATTCTTAAAGCCTCGTCAATTTTCTCCAAGATAGCCTGACGTTCATCACCTAAGGACGCTTGGCCCATTGTCTTTAATACTGTTTCATGAGCGAGCTTTAAATATTTTTTATCCGCGCTGCGATTATACAATTCATAATAAGCCACGGCTTGCCCTAATTCAAACTTCTTGTCCCAGCCATTGAGGCTGTCGGCTTTTTGAAAAAGTGTCACGGCTTCTTGCTGATTGATATTAGCATGGATAAACGGCAGGGCTGTAAAATAATCGTACTCGGCTCCAATGAAACGAAAAGCCATACAGCCTAATACTACGCTTGCGGCGATCAAAAAGAGTTTCGAACGGACCCCAGCAATGCTACTACCCTGACCAGGATTGATGTTAGCCTGGAATGCTAATAAAATCCCTACAAGCACCCACCAATACAGGGCTACATTAGGCAAAAGCATGGTATAGCTGGATAAATTATCCAGCATACATGCACTAATGCCCGTCAACACAGCCAATAGAAGCCAATGGTATTTATTATGGTTGATCAACGGTAAGGTGTCTTTCCCAAGATATATTAGAAAAATAATAAACGCCAAGAATCCGAGCAATCCTACTTCTGCAATGATCTGAATGTAGGTGTTATGCACATAATTGGTTAAGCCGTAAATACCTTTTGCATAGGGAGCGCTGGCTGTCCCAAAAGATGACCAGCCATTGCCGATGATGGGATGGTTTATGATCAGATAATACGCATTGGAAAGAAACTCCTGGCGCGAAAAAAACGAATTTGAATGTGAAAAACTTATTTTCTTGATGATAACTACAGAAACTAGCAATGCCAGCAACAAAAGCCCGGACAATACCCATTGATAGACATGAGGTTTTAAGGATTTTTTAAGAAAGACCAACGAAAAGCTTGCCGCTAAAAAAAGACTTACCCAGCTGGATATGCTCAGTTCAATATAAAGCGTGTACATTAGGATACAACCAATGACTGCCCACAGCCCTTTATAGGATTGTCGGGGGGTGTTTAAAAACAAGCCCACTGTTAATGGAAAAACCATGATTAAAAATCCTGCCATGGTATTGGGCCAAAGAAATAGTGTGGGGGTGCGATGAGTTAGAATAAGCTGGGCCAGATCACGGTGCCCTTCGATCATTTGGGGATTGGCATGAGCTAAATACCAGGGAAGCTGAAAAAGGTATTCATAAATAGCCTCACCAGAGGCCAGGACGGCAACTGTTAGAAGAAAATATATAATGACCCGGATGCGCCTGAAGGAATTAAGTAAATTAGCCAGGACAAGCATCAATAAAATAAAACCCCAAAGATCTGTGACGGAAAGTATGCTGGTGGGCCTATCAAGAGAGTAGAAAACGGAGATTGTACAGATACCCCCAAACATCGCCAAAATAATCCATGCCCTTGGAAAGATTATTTTCTCTTTTAAAAAAGTTCCCTTGATGAAATAAAGAACAGCAACCACAAAAATGATGATATCGATGCTCAAATCACCGATTTTATGGGACCCCAGAGGCCCAAAATTCTTTAAAGAGGTCTCTATAAAAAGCCGCAAAATAAGGACAAGGCCTATCAGTACAATCAATGAGCTATCTAAATATTTACGCCACACGAAAAAGTCACCTATTGCTTAATATAAATTTCTTCAATATTATGAAAAGCCCCGCCGTTGACCGTGGGTTTTAGGTTTCCGAATTTATTGCGCACAGCGTACATATCCATATCTAAGACCGTATAGATCACTGGCAGTTGGTCCGCCACGATGCGCTGGAATTCATCGTATAAAACTTTACGTTTGTTTTCATCCAGCTCTTGGGCCCCCTGATCATAAATTTCATCTATCCTCTTTTCCCAATCAGTAGCTGGTATAACTTGATGTGGGTCCCATAGGTGCAGCCCCCCTGAGGAGGCCCAAACATTTTTGCCAAAATGCGGCTCTACCCCACCAGTCAAGCCAATCATCACCATGTCCCAATCAAAAGAAGCCATCAATTTATTGACCAAGGTATTGAATTCCACAGGAACTAAATTGACCTTCATCCCTAATTTTTCTAAATCCGAACGGATGATAGCTGCCATCTGCACCCGGCTGGCGCCACCAGCATCAGCAGTGTATAAATTAAACTCTACCTTATGTCCTGAAGGGTCCACGAGTTGATGGCCATCTTGAATATATTTAAATCCGGCTTTTTCTAAAATCTTTCGCGCTTTTTCTATATTGAAATCATACACCGTCACATCCGGATTATAATAAAAACCGCTACTTGGACTCATAGGGCCATTTTGAGGCAGCCCGAAACCATTATTAAGGATCTCGATAATTTTATTTTTATCAATCGCATGCGCGATTGCCCTTCGGAAATCTAGATTGGTAAACCATGAAAGTTTTATAGGATCAACAAAAAATTGGTGTGTTTGGGGATTAATACCAGGGTTTTGATTAAGGGTCACGAAACTTGTATTGTAATCAGCGCCTGCTTCATAAATATGGAAATTTTTTGGTACCTCCATAGGCTTAAGCAAAGGATAATCACTACCAGCCACCGATGTTGTATCAAGCTCGCCATCCATAAATTTTAATAACTGGGCCTGGGGGTCTTGGATGATCAAATAAATGACTTTGTCTAAATAAGGCAATCCTTCCCCTTGCGGGGATTTTTTCCAGTAATGGGGATTGCGTTTAAATACCAGGCGCTCACCAGGGTGGTATTCACTTAACATAAATGGGCCGGTGCCGATGATCTGGGATGGTGGCGTATCAATGCCCCAGGTGAAAGAAAATTTCTTTTGTTTGACCACCTGCCATAAACAATGTTTGGGCAAAATTGTCTGGCCCATGGACCTTAAGAAGGGCGCAAATTTGACCGGCAATGTAAATCGGACTGTGTGATCATCTAATTTTTCAACCTTAAAGGGCTTGCCACCAATAGTCAATACATCCTTTGATGATGAGGGGATGTCAGGATTATAAATCAGGTCATTAAAAGTAAACACCACATCATCCGCACTAAAATCAACCCCATCAAACCACTTAACATCACCCCTCAGATGAAAGGTCCACTGAAGCCCATCGGGGCTGATGTCCCAGGATTTGGCTAAATTAGGGATGACTTTTAAAGTAAATGGATCTGCTGTGGTCAATCCCTCAAAAAGTAAAGACGTGACCGCACCGCTATTAGCATCGGTTGAGACGATATCATTGAATGTTTTAGGGTCGGAGGAAGTGGCAAGGACAAGACTGCCGCCGTAGCGGCTTGAAGCGTCAGCGCTGGTAGAGATGAAGAAAATACCAAATAAAAGACAAAGAAATAATACCTTGATTATAGATTCCCGATTAAAACATTCGGGAATGACATGGTGACGTTTAACATTATTTCGCGGCATTAGTCACGGGGCTAACCGGAACTTCTTTGCTTGGGATTGCTGCTTGGGGCGCCTCCATGGGCTTGGGCGCCTCAACCTTGACCTGAACATCATTATCTGAATTTTTCTCTTGAGCAGCAGCAACAGGTTTAGGGACTGTTGATAAAAGCTTTTTATTGGCCATCAAGGATTGGTCCACCTTAGATGAATTAAACGCCAGGATCAAGGATGTGCTTAAAAAGATCACCGCCAAAATCGTCGTAAAGCGCACCATGAACACATTGGTCTGAGTACCAAACATGGATTCTGCTGATTGAAAAGTCTCGGTCAAGCCCCCACCTCTGCCCGCCTGCATTAATATAGAAATCACCAATAACACACAAACTATGACGTGAATAACAAGTATAAAACCCATGAAATTTAACTCCTAGTTAAGATCCTTCGCCTCTAAGGCTCAGGATGATTCTGACATTTCGTCAGAATCATTTTACGCTTCCTTTGACGATAGCGGCAAATGAAGGGGCTTTTAAGCTTGCCCCACCCACTAATGCGCCATCGATATCTGCCTGGGCCATCAGCGAAACAATATTATCCGGCGTCACAGAGCCGCCGTATTGAATACGCACACTGCTGGCTATTTCTGCATTGAACATTTTTCCTAATAATTGACGGATAAAGATATGAACTTCCTGGGCTTGGAGAGGTGTGGCGGTTTTTCCTGTTCCAATGGCCCAGACCGGCTCATAGGCCAGCACCACTTTTTTCATTTCCTCTGCTGTCAAACCGTTGAGGGAACCTTCACAATGGTCCTTGATGATATCAAATGTTTTATTGGATTCACGCTGGGCCAAATTTTCTCCGACACAAACAATGGGAGTCAGCCCATGTTTTAAGGCCGCGCGTAGGCGTTTATTGACCGTTTCATTGGTTTCATGAAAATACTGCCGGCGCTCAGAATGGCCGATAATGACGAAAGCCACCCCAAGGTCTTTGAGCATGGGCGCGGAGATTTCTCCGGTAAAAGCGCCAGCATCTTCCCAAAAAAGATTTTGAGCACCCAAGGCGATATCATGGTCAATCAGGGCTTCTGACACATCCGTTAGATCCACAAAAGGAGGACAAAGCACCACATCAACACCCGTGATATCAACTAATTCACGTTTTAATTCGTCAACCAGTAAAATAGCCTCGTGCGGGGTCTTATTTAATTTCCAATTGCCTGCAATGATTGGCTTACGCATCCAACTCCCCTATCCCCTCTTTGTAATAAAGAGGGGAATATATTTTATTTTTTATCGTTAAGTGCTGCAATTCCTGGTAGTTCTTTGCCTTCTAAA
>Ga0206850_10276_pt1 | contig 13022 bp, 9 predicted proteins | sample Alteio_BWOrgCont_16_FD_152885 | JGI IMG/M metagenome (GOLD analysis project Ga0206850, IMG submission 152885) | Enriched cells from forest soil in Barre Woods Harvard Forest LTER site, Petersham, Massachusetts, United States -... | ecosystem: Environmental > Terrestrial > Soil > Temperate forest >...
AGATTCTATACCGGGCAAGATCAACGACGCGAAGCAACCCCTGGAAGCAAAGATCGCTGAGAATGAGAAGCAACTGGATACTCTTAAAACCAACTACAGCAATGCCCAGAATGACATTACGGATAAGGCAAAACAGATGGAGGCTATCAATAAGAGTTTAGCAGCATCCCAACAAGATGCTGGCGCTAAGCAGAAGCAGATTGAACAATTACAGCAAGCCATAGATAAAGGTAATAAAGATTTAGCCTCGCTGAATGAACAGAAGGAACAGTTGGCAGACACATTAAAACAAACACAGGATTCCATTCCAGGCAAGATCAACGACGCGAAGCAACCCCTGGAAGCAAAGATCGCTGATGATGAGAAGCAATTAAATGATCTTAAAACCAACTACAGCAATGCCCAGAATGACATCGTGGATAAGACAAAACAAATTGAAGGGATCAATAGCAATTTAAGCGCAGCCCAGAAGAGCATAGCAGATAAAGAGAAGCAGGTAAGTGATCTAAGTGCCCAATCTCAAAAAGAACTAAATGATAAGGCAAATCAGATAGAATCCATCAATAAAGATTTAGCCGCAGCAAAGAGTGATGCTAATGATAAACAAAAGCAAATAGATCAATTACAACAAGCGATAGACAAGGGTAATAAAGATTTAGCTTCATTGAATGAACAGAAGGATCAATTATCTGACGCATTAAAACAAACACAAGATTCGATCCCAGGCAAGATCAATGAAGCCAAGCAACCTTTGCAAGCAAAGATCACCGAAGACCAGAAGCAACTAGACGACCTTAAAGCTAATTATAGCAATGCGCAGAAAGACATCACGGATAAGACAAAACAAATTGATGAGATCAACAATAATCTAAGCGCAGCCCAGAAAAGCATCGCAGATAAAGAAAAGCAGATAAGTGATTTGAGCGCAGAGTCACAGAAAGAACTCAGCGATAAAACAAATCAAATAGAAGCAATCAAAAAAGATTTAGCCGCAGCAAAGAGTGATGCTAACGATAAACAAAAACAGATAGACCAATTACAGCAATCGATAGACAAGGGTAATAAAGATTTAGCCTCGCTGAATGAACAGAAACAACAGTTGGCAGACACATTAAAGCAAACACAAGATTCTATACCGGGCAAGATCAACGACGCAAAGCAGCCGCTGGAAGCAAAGATCGCTGATGATGAGAAGCAATTAAATGATCTTAAAACCAACTACAGCAATGCCCAGAATGACATCGCGGATAAGACAAAACAAATTGATGAGATTAACAAAAATCTAACCACAGCCCAGCAGAATGTAGCAGATAAAGAAAAGCAGATAAGTGATTTAAGCGCAGAGTCACAAAAAGAGCTTACCGATAAAACAAATCAGATAGAATCCATCAAAAAAGATTTAGCCGCAATAAAGAGTGATGCTAATGGTAAAGAAAATCAGATTGAACAATTACAGCAAGCCATAGACAAGGGTAGCAAAGATCTGGCCTCGCTGAATGAACAGAAGCAACAATTAACAGATACATTAAAACAAACACAAGATTCGATTCCAGGCAAGATCAACGACGCGAAGCAACCCCTGGAAGCAAAGATCGCTGAGAATGAGAAGCAACTGGATACTCTTAAAACCAACTACAGCAATGCCCAGAATGACATCGCGAATAAAGTAAAACAAATTGATGAAATCAATAGGAACTTATCCGAAGCCCAGCAGAGCAGTGCAGACACAGAAAAGCAAATAAAAGATCTTAAAGCAAGTTTACCCCAAAAGATCACAGATGCCCAGGTGCCATTACAGCAGAAAATTGATCTATTAGAAAATCAGATCGCGATCAATATAAAGAATATTGATGATAAAGAGACTCAATTAACATCGATACGACAATCCACCGCTCAAGAAATAGATCAAGCCAAGGTGTCTTTACAGGGGAAAGTGGCTGATTTGGACCAGCAACTCAAAGAGCAGCAAGGCTCTGATAATCAAAAGGATTCTGCTATTAAATCGCTGACACAGGAAAGGGATGATTTAAAGGTTAAATTAGCCCAACTTCAATTCGATAAACAAGACATCACAGCGCAATTACAAAACAGCATTTCACAGTTGAACGATGTGAAAGAATCCGTTACCCAAGCTGTTAAGAACGCTCAAGTTCCTCTGGAAGCCAAGATCCTCGATTTACAAAGTCAACTCAAAGAGGACACTTCTTCTATTGAGAAAATGAATGGCCAGTTATCAGATTTATCGAACCAGCAACAAACTTCTGTGACCAAGATGGCCGCTGTACAAAAGGAGAAAGATTCATTACAGCAGGCCATGGAGGTTTTAACTGATAAAATAACCAAGAGAGCCCAACTCTTTGAAGGCCTTAAAAAGGAATTAGAACAAACAGAGACCTTATTAAATTCCACTGAAACCCATTGAATATTGCCCTAAAGTCCTTTAAAATTAAATATATATATTTAAAATAAAGGACTTTATGTCTTCCACATTATTTGACAAGAGACTGAAAGGGGATCTTTTTTATTATAAACTCTTTTCCGGTTATTTACCTTTTTTTGCGTATATCCTTCCTTTAGTTCTTTTCATCCTTATACTTAAGTTTTATATTAAGACACGATACCATCATTTCGTTCCCTACCTATATGAATATTTTTTTCCAGCCTTGTTTGCGTTTGTCCTTGTTTTGATCTTAATTCCTTTATGCATAAAGATAGCCCGCTATTTTAATATTCAAGACTCATCAGGAGGGGCCAAGCACCATTTGATTCCCACACCTTTGTTAGGCGGTATTGGAGTTTTTGCCGCTTTTTTAATTGTTGCCTTGTTTTACCAACCTTGGGGTACTCAATTGACCGCTATTATCATTGCCGCAAGTATTATTGTGGGCATTGGGACCATTGATGATATTAAGCCCTTATCTTCTGGTATCCGTCTATTAGGCCAGCTTTTAGCTGCTGGTATTGTGATGTCAGTAGGGGTCAAAGTCTCATTTTTACCCCATGTTTGGTGGGGAGAATGCCTGACAGTTTTGATTACGCTAATTTGGATATTAGGTATTGTTAATGCAACCAATTTCGTGGATGGTGCCGATGGGTTGGCCACAGGTTTTGCCGTCATTGCGAATATTTTCTTTTTTTTAATTTCTCTACATCTCGACCAATTTAGCATGCTTTTAATTTCATCTATCTTAATTGGTGCGGGTCTTGGGTTTTTATTATTTAATTTTAAGCCAGCTAAGGTTTATTTGGGGGATGCTGGTAGTACTTTTTTAGGGTTTATGTTAGCCTGTCTTTCGCTGTTGGGCGATTGGTCAAAATGGAATCCGATGATTGCTGCCGGTATCCCGATCATGATCCTCAGCGTTTTGATTTTTGATATGATTTATATCACCGTCAGCCGCATAAAGAATGGGAAAGTCCATAATTTTAAAGACTGGCTTGACTATCGGGGGACTGATCATTTTCACCACCGTTTGATGCATTTGGGATTCAAAGAAGACGCAGCCGTGGTGTTTATTTATTCAACAAGCATTGTCATGGGATTAAGCGCCCTTGTCATAGAATATGCGCGCACTAGTTTCCCAGTCGTAGTTTTGGTCATTCAAGCGATCATGATTTTTATTAACATTACAATATTAATGTTGATCGGAAGACGAAAATCCAAATGAACTCCAAAAATCAATTAAACCATAAACAGTTTATCTTTATCCTGGCCCAGGTTGCTGTCCTTGGCGTATCGTTGGCCGCTATTTTTTGGCTTATGGTATTAGGCAACAAAGAAAAAATTGAAAACGATTTAAAAACAAAATTGGATGCTTCTACGCTCGCCATGGCCGCGCAATTAAAAGCCAACCAGGTCCCTTTTTCAGGGACCAGTGTTGAGCCAGGGGTTTTTATCATTAACCAAACAGACGGGACCCTGGTCATTGACCGTCGTAATGGGGGATCAGGTGAGCAAAGGTTGTGGGAGGCCTATAAAACTAAGATTATATATGAGATGCAAAAGCAGAAGCGTGGTTGGATTGAATATCCTGATAAAAGCGCTTGGGGTCCCAATGAGGCCCAGAGGATCATCCGTTATATATCTATCGATGAATTAAATTGGATTTTAGCTGTTGAAGACTTACAGCCATCATCGTTGGAATTGATTAAAAAGTCCGTCACTCCTTCCGCCTGCTTCATGATTCTTTTCATTTTTATTATAGGGGCCGGAGTTTTATGGTTTTTGACCGTGTATTATTTTGGCTTGATCAAGCGGCAGATTTCAGCTTCATTGGAAGATAATTTTTTGAGTTTAAGCGGGGAAGAAAAGCTTTGGGGAAAATCGCATGGCCAGATCCCTAAAATGAATGAAATTGACAAAGAGGGTGGGCTTGAGTTTTCAACTCAAAAAACAGCGCCACCGTTGGTGGTTGAAAAGGACCCTATTATGGAAGAGGTCTTTCATAAGCCGCCAGCAGCAAAACCTGCCAAGGATAATATAGTCGTAGCTCCTAAGGAAATCCCTAAAGCAGCACCAGCCCGGGCAGAAGAAAATAAAGATATGGCGGTCGATGTTCAACACATAAATTCACCGGTTCTAAAGAAAATTCTTCAACAATTTAGAGAAAAATAGTTTTATGTATACACAATATTGGCAATTAAAAGAGAGGCCTTTTGAACTTACACCTGATCCCCGGTATGTGTATTATTCTAAACAGATTGAAGAAGCGTTGATGAAGCTTATTTATACAGTCCAGGATTTAAAAGGGGCAATGTTATTAACAGGGCTTTACGGATGCGGGAAAACAGTTTTGAGTCGGGTTTTTTTAAGCGAACTGGTTGGGACAAAATTTGAAGTGGCTTTAATCACGAATCCGCGTTTAACGGCCAATGAATTGCTCATGGAAATCATTTACCAATTGGGGGGAGGGCTTCTCAAGGGAGAAAATAAGGGGCAGTTATTGCGTGTTTTTAACGAAATGCTTTATGCCAATTTAACCCGTGGGAAAGAAACAGTCTTAGTTATTGATGAAGCCCAATCCATTGAAGATCTGGAAACATTTGAGGAGTTACGCATGTTGCTGAATTATCAGCAAAATGACCGCTTTCTGTTGACCTTGATCCTCATTGGCCAATCTGAATTACGTAAACGGCTAAAGGAACTTCCTCAATTAAAACAACGTTTGATCATTGATTATCATTTAAACCCTTTAGATGAGCAGGATACCCAATCTTATTTGGACCATCGTTTAAAAATCGCCGGGGCACAGGGTGAAATATTTAATGCTGCTGCCAAGAAACTTATTTACCGTTCCTGTGGGGGGATCCCGCGCGTCATCAATGGTATTTGTGACCTGGCTTTGTTAGAAGGATTTATCCAGCAAAAGAAAATAGTTGATGAAGCTCTTATCAAGAAAGTAGTTAAGGATTCCAACTTAGAACCAGTTGTTTGGTCAGGGGTTTGAAAGCTATGGATTTGGATAAACTCTATCAAGATCTCAACGATACTGTCCGTTCTTCAATGAATGAACGGATTGACAAAGAACGCATTGAGCAGATTGTTGTATCTGTGATGAGCGTTTTTGAGAACAATTTTTATAGTGACCTTTTGTTGTATTTTTACAACAGTTCCAAGGACAACTATATTTATGCCCACATTGCTAATAATGTGGTCCTTTCCATAGCATTTGCCACCAGTCTTGGGTTATCAAAAGAAGAAATCCAGGATACGGCCCTGTGTGCTTTTGGGCATGATTTTGGCATGAAAGATTATTTGGATTTTTTTCAGAGGACAACGACTCTAACCCCCGAGGAGACCAAGGGCATCCATGAACACCCTCAAAAATCGGCTGAAATATTCAAACCTTATTTTTCACAAAGGGTGCTGGATGGGATTTTGGATATGCATGAATGCGTCAACGGCCAGGGTTACCCAAAAGGTAAAACAGGAGGAGAAATCTCACCCTTGGCAAAAATAGTTTCAATATGCGATGTTTTCGAAGCATTGACGCACCCCCGCGCATTTCGGGGTGAATTTAGCCCGTATGAGGCCATTAAAATGCTTATCAAGAAAAAAGACATCATTTTTGACAAGAAAATAATCAAAAAATTCGTAGAGTTTGTATCGATTTATCCCATTGGTAGTTTAGTGCATATCAATACGGGTGAAATAGCGATAGTGACCGCTTCCAATTCCCAATTCCCAACGCGTTGTGTTTTAAGGGTGTTAATGAATACCGAAAAACAAGCCCAGCAGGATGGCCGGGTTATTAATTTATTAAATGACCATTTGGTTTACATCAACGGACCAGTTGAACCTCAAGAAGAAAAGGAGTTGCGCACTGCATTCGCCGTCAATATGGGGGGTTAAAACAAAAATATGAAACTCACGTTTATTTTTATTTTGGCGTTATTTTCCGGAATACTCAAAGCCCAGGCCGCGGTCAATTACCAAGACCTTAGCGTTGAAGAGAGGGCTGTTGATATCCACAACCTTGCTCAAAAAGAATTGCCCCCAGCTAATGCCAAGGATTCTGATGCTGCTTTGGATGAAGAAAAGAAATTAATCACACAGCAATTGACCATTATCACAGGTGATGAAGATACCCGTTATATCATTGTTTCAGGCGATACGTTAAAAGTGATGTATAAAGACCAGGGTGAATTGACCAGCAATGTTTATCAAGTCAACGGGCAAGGTGAAATTCCAATGCCTTTGGTTGGCAATGTCAAAGTTACGGGGTTAAACAGGGGAGATGCCAGGGTTTTGTTAAATCAAAAGTTAAGTGATTATATCCGGGACCCTCAATTGACATTAGAGATCAATACAACGGGGAAATATATTGTGATGGGAGCGGCTGGTCCTGGGGTCTTTGATCTTGAGCCGGACTTATCATTAATGGATGCCGTTATTAAAGCTGGATACAATCAAAGCCGTGCGAATTTAGCCAACGTCCTGGTGATGCGTGGCGGCAGGGACAAGCCAAAGATACTACGCCTTAATTTGAAGAAAATGATGCTTAAAGGGGACCGCAGCGATAACATTGCCGTTAAACCTAATGATTTGATTTATGTTCCCAATACATTATTCTTTGACGCTGATAACTTCACAAATAAAATATTTTCTTGGATCGCGGATTACTATACTTTGGGTGGGGCGGAGATCATTAAACAATCATCAAGTTCATCAAGCAACACGACTCCAGGCGTAGTTCAATAAAAATGGAAAATTACGAACTGACACTTTCAGAGTACTGGCGGATCATGCGTAAGCGGCAAAAGACGATTTTCGTCGTCTTTGCCTTGGTCATGATATCAACAGTGATTTTTACTAAATTACAGACCCCTGTCTACGAGGCTGTATTAGAGTTAAAAATTGAGCGGCACCAACCTATCATGGCCGCCGCTGGATCAGGTCAGGGGGCAGCTGTTCCTGCAGATGAGACGGCAGAAATAGACAATTTAACAACGGATATGCAGTTAATCACCAGCCTTCCTGTGTTAAAAAAAGTGGCTGAAAAATTAGAAGTTTTACCAACCGACCCTGAAGAACGGGAAAAAGCCCTGCATGTCTTTGCTTTAAAATACCGTGATTATGTTACTGTCGATCAAATTCATGGCACTGATATTCTAAATATCAGCACGCGTTCCAGCGATCCCAAAAAAGCGGCGTTAATGGCCACCGCTATTGCCGATGTTTATGGCATTGAAAATATCAATGGCAGAAAAAAACAGAACCAGGCCTTGATCAATTATATTGACCAACAATTGGAAGAATACCGTAAACAATTGGCCCAACAAGAAAGCCAGCTGCAAAAATTCAATCAAAATGAGAAAGTCTTTGAGGTCACACCCAAGGTCAAAGCAACTCTGGACCGCATGACCATCCAGGGGACATTTGATTTTGAAAGTGAAATGATCCAAATTGATAATGAATTAAAAGCTTTTGAAGATGCAGCTTCTATCGCAGAAACAAAAAATATTTTCGATAAAATGACAAGCGATGACACAACGAATTATATATTTATCGGGTTAAAACGCCGTCTGTTGGAATTGGAATTTGAGCGGTTTTTACTATTAATTGATTATACCGATAAGCACCCGGCAGTCATCGCACAAGACAAGATCATTGCCGAGGTCAAGACCAAGATCGTTAATGAGCTCAAAGCCAGTCTTCATCAGCCGATAACCCCAGGGCTCGAGGGGGACCTTGCCTTGGCCGTCAAAAAACTTTTTCTGGAAACACGTAAAGAAGTGCTTTATCGCATTGTGAATAAATTTTATGGGGATTCAGGGTCTTTATCATCCAACCAAGTGGAATATTTAGGGTTAAAACGCAATGTCGACAGGCTTTTGAATTCTTATGATGGGCTGATCCAACAGCGTGATGAGGCCAGATTGAATTTAGCTAAGGTCATTGACGATGTGGTCATGGTTGTGTCTCCGGCGGAAGTCCCTCAACGGCCTATTAAACCAAACGCCCTTATTAATTATTTAGTCAGTTGCGCTGTTGGCCTATTACTGGGCATGATCATCGCGTTTATTAAAGAGAGTACAGACTCCTCAATCAGCACCATTCATGATGTGGAGCAGGAACTTAACATGTCTATTTTAGGGATCATCCCGCACATAGGTCCAGAATACATATTATCAGCATCTGAAGAGGCCATTGATGAGGCGGACAAGAAATTGCGTCAGCATAGGGCCCGTCTGATCACTATTACAAATCCCAAGTCCTGGCCTGCGGAAAGTTATAAAATGCTTCGTTCCAATTTATTACAGCAAATGAAAACAAAGAACATTAAAGCAATTTTATTCACCAGTTCTGATATGCAGGAAGGAAAATCTTTAACTGTCAGCAATATCGCGATCTCCATGGCCCAATTAGGCAAGAAGACCGTTTTACTGGGTGCCAATATGCGCCGTCCGACGGATTACAAAACATTTGGGATAAGCCGGGAGCCTGGACTATCTGATATTTTAATGGGTAATACCACTTGGGCAAAAGCTATTAACACATCAGTGGATATATTCATTGGAGGCCTAGGCATTGATGATCTGCTGCAAATACCAGGGATAGATAATTTAAGCATCATCACTTCCGGACGGGCGGTGGACAATGTTTCAGAGCTTTTGAATTCCAAGGCATTTGACCAATTAATCAGGGAGTTAAAAGCCAATTTTGAAGTGGTCATCATTGATTGTTCCCCAGTCATGGCTGTCCCTGATGCCGTTACCATATGCGATAGGGTTGATGGGGTGGCCCTTATTTATAAAGTCGGGCAGACGCCTAAAGAGGTCTTGAAAATGGCTAAATCCAATTTGCTCAAAGCCAGGGCCAACCTGTTGGGGATCATTCTTAATAATATCAAAACAGAAGCACAAGTAGGTTATTCCGCTTTTAGCTACCGTTATTACGGAGAAAAACCTGAAAAGAGTGAGAATTTTATACAGAAATTGACCAAGCAATTTCAATATAAGGGACCGAAGGACAATCAATCTACAAATGGTTAAGAATGGACTACTTATTGCCCCTGCAGTATTTTTTTGCCTCGTCCTAGGAAAGGTCATTTCAGTCAATCCTTATGCGCCCCTTATTATCATCGCCTGTTTTCTTTTATTTATCCTGGCCTTCATTCATAGTGATTGGGCGATGGGTTTGTTGATCATGGCCATGCTGCTTTCCCCTGAGATTGATCTGGGGGGTCTTTCAAAACAGCAGGATATCACCATACGTATCGAGGATTTGATGATAGTTGTTTTTATGTTGGGATGGTTGGCGCGTATTGCTGTGACTAAGGGACTTACATTTATCCGGCGTATGCCGGTAAACCGGTTTATTCTTTTTTATTGCATCGTTTTTATATTAGCAACCCTCAAAGGGATGGTTATGGGAAATGTGACCCCTGTCAAGGGCCTGTTTTTTATGTTTAAGTATATTGAATATTTTATTATTTTTTATCTGAGCAGCAGTATCATCCAAAATGAAAAGCAGATACGTGAATTTCTAAAAATGTTTTTAATTGTATTTGTTATTGTCGATATTTATGCCTTTTTCCAAATTGGCCATATGGAACGCATCTCTGCTCCTTTTCAGCATGGAAGCGAGCCTAATACGCTTGGAGGCTACCAGGTTTTTATGCTGGGGATATTGCTGGGGCTTTTGACCCAGGATAATATGCGTCAGTGGAAATGGCCTTTAATGCTGCTTGCTGCCTTTACTTTAATTCCTTTAGCCTACACGCTATCACGTGCTTCATATGGTGCCCTTGTCACCATGTACTTAACCTTGATATTTTTTAGTAAATTTTCTACTAAAACAGTCCTTGTGGGCATCTTGGCATTGCTTTTAATTTTATTTTTAGCCTTTAAGCCGGATTTTATCATGGAGCGCTTGGTTTCAGCGGTGACCCCTGAATACCAAGAAAATGTTCCTACTGTCAAAGTTTTAGGTTTATCCTTGGGCGCTTCTCCTTCAGCGCGTATTAATGATTGGGTTTACCTGTTTCATCAATGGACAAGGCAGCCTTTTCTGGGGTTTGGTTTAACAGGAACACGATTCGTAGATGGACAATATATTAAGGTCATTGTTGAAACAGGGTTGGTCGGTTTTACAGCTTTTATTTTACTTATTGTGACGATATTCCGGCAAACGTTGAAAATTTATAAAAATACAAAAAATGGTTTGTATAAAGGATTAGCTATTGGTTTTTTGGCTGGCCATATGGGAATGATAGTTCATGCAATTTCAGCGAATACATTTATTATTATCCGCATCATGGAACCTTATTGGTTTTTGGCCGGCATGGTGATGGTCATCCCGTATTTAGAAAAGGCTGCTGTATCAACGGCACCATCAATAGATCCTCAAGAGCAAAAACCGTATATGCGCAACACCCAATTCTTTTTGAATTCAAGCAAAAATCTTGCAAAGGGAATTGGATAATGGAACAGATACGCATATATGAACCCAATAAGCACTTAAAGCAGGGTATTAATATATGGAAAGAGATGTTCCAGGAATTATATGAATTCCGTGAGCTCATTTGGCGTTTGTTTGCCCGTGACATATCAGCAAAGTATAAACAGTCGATTTTAGGCAATGTTTGGTGCCTGCTGATGCCTTTTGTGGCCATCGGTACATTTATGTACCTTAATCATGCGGGTATTTTACATATCCGGCAAACTTCAATGCCATACCCATTGTACGCGCTTATTGGCTTATCTGTTTGGCAGATCTTCGCCACGGGCTTGAATTCTGGAGCTAATAGTTTGGTGGGAGCAGGGGACTTGGTCACTAAAGTTAATTTTCCCCGTGAAGTCCTTGTCATTGCTTCTATGGCGCAAAGCGTTTTTGAGTTTCTTATCAAATCCGTTTTGATCCTTGTTTTTTTCTTTATTTTTAAGTTTGCCCCTTCCTGGAAGATTATTTTTTTCCCTATTGTCCTTTTGCCCCTGTGTTTTTTGACGATTGGTTTATCATTGCTCCTGTCTTTACTTAACGGTGTCATGCGTGATATTGGCAATATTGTATCCTTGTTATTGATGTTTTTGATGTTTTTGACACCAGTGTTATACCCTGTCCCTGCCAATCATTTTTTATTACTTAAGCTTAATTTTCTGTCTCCACTGATCAATGCGCCAAGAGAGATTATTGCTGACGGCACGATCCATCAACCTTTGTATTTTGGTATTGCTTCCGTTATTTCATTGCTTATATTCCTGATGGCATGGCGTATTTTTCATTTAGTGGAAACTAAAATTCCAGAAAGGATATAAGTGTTTCAAGAACAAGTGGATCCCCGATGGGTAAGTTTAAAAAAGAAATTAAACGGATCCAACAATATCATTGATCTGGGTTGCGGCAATAATCCTATTGCAGGTGCAAAGGTTGGTGTCGATTTTTATCTTGATCCCCAACAGCGGGGCAGTAACGATTCCATGATTGATTCCGAAAAATTCAAAGAGAGGGGAATCAAGTTTTTTCATACACGTATCGATGCCCCCTTGCCATTTAAAGATAAAGAATTTGATTTTGCCTACAGTCATCATGTGTTTGAACATCTTGAAGATCCCGCTACTGCTTGTTCAGAGATGATGCGCATTGCCAAGGCAGGGGCCATTATTACACCCTCTTTTTTTGCAGAACAGATCTTCGGACGGCCTTATCACCATTGGCTTGTGATGGACCGTGACAATTGTTTGTTTTTTTTCCGAAAAAGACCTCATGAACAAACCCCTTTTGGATCACCTCCTAAATATGATAAGGGAAAAAATAGCTTTTTTATGGATGAAGATACAAATCCTTTTGACATGTTACTTAATGATGAGGGGTGGTATAAGGGCCAGGCAGGCCAAATGCCTAAGTTGTCTAGAATTATACAAAAGCATTGGTATACGCATTCTCGTCTTTTGGAGATCGTCTTTATTTGGGAAAATGATTTTCAATGCCAAGTTTTTAATAATACATAAGATTTAAAAAGAGAATTTAAATGAACAACATAGCCATACGCTTAGACAGTGCAGGCAAAAAATTTTGCAAAAGCCTGACAAAATCCATGTATTACGGTGGTAAGGACATCCTTTATAATGCTTTGGGGATCATGCCTTCGTCGGAAAATTTACGTCCGGATGAGTTTTGGGCGATTGAGAACCTTGATTTTGAAATAAAACGCGGGGAGAGTTACGGGATCATGGGGCCTAATGGCTCGGGCAAGACTACTCTTTTAAAGATGCTGAATGGCATTTTTATGCCTGATAAGGGAAAGATCACGATAGAAGGCAGGGTAGGCGCGTTGATCCAGGTTGGAGCTGGCTTTCATCCCATGCTCAGCGGCCGTGAAAATATTTATATTAACGGCACGATTTTGGGATTGACTAAAAGAGAAATTGATAAGAATTTTGACTCTATTGTTGATTTTGCTGATATCGGGGACTTTTTGGACTCACCGGTCAAGTACTACTCCAGCGGCATGTACGTCAGGCTTGGTTTTGCGATAGCCATCCATTGCAGGCCGGATATTTTATTGATAGATGAAGTT
>Ga0206850_10277_pt1 | contig 13015 bp, 11 predicted proteins | sample Alteio_BWOrgCont_16_FD_152885 | JGI IMG/M metagenome (GOLD analysis project Ga0206850, IMG submission 152885) | Enriched cells from forest soil in Barre Woods Harvard Forest LTER site, Petersham, Massachusetts, United States -... | ecosystem: Environmental > Terrestrial > Soil > Temperate forest >...
TTAATCCCGCCATTTTTTTTATTGCTCCATTCTTTCATTTTTATGTGCGGATTTATACCCTTTATATTAGCCCTATTCATGACCATACCCTCGGCCCTTTCTTTATGGCGCATTGAAACAAATATAATAGAATCTCAAGCCCTTTCTCAAAAAAACATCCTGATCTTCATACTCTATACTTTTTTATCCATTTACAGTCATCCTGCTGGCTTTTTGTTTCTGAGCATCGCCTATCTTCCATCCATTTTTCGTTTAATACTCATTAAAAAAAATCGTTTCAAACACTTCATTACTTTAAGCCTCGCTTTTTTGCTATTACTTGCTTTTCTTATACTAACCTTTTCTTATGGCAATATTCTTGATATTCGAAATATACCTTCTCATTTACTGAACGATTTTTTTATTTATCACACACATATTATTGAACGCTTACAATATTTTCTTACTGGAAATATCTATGATTTTTCTTTGCTTTTTATTCCACCGAATAAATTAGGCTTATTTAATACCTTATTTCTAAAAATAATACTCAGCATCACACCTTTTATCCTATTGTTTTTCTTGCTCTATACCCATAAAAAAGAACTCTTATTAAACTATATTATTATTCAATTCACATTAATATTAATGCTTTATTTTATTATTCCCAGCCATTTAGGAGAACTGATTTTCTTACCCGATCGTTGTTGGATATTAATAATCGGCTGGACATTAATCGGCATGGCATATTTGCTTTACCAACTTTCAGAAAAAAATTTTAAAATATTATGTTATCTTTCTCCAATTGCGATGCTAATAACTTGCTATATTTTAACACCTCTTTACGCCAACTTCCGCCAGACTCCCATTGAAGATGTTGCTCATCATTACACCCATGTTTTATTAAAAACCATTCAACAATATAAAACCACCCATCCCGAAACGGCAAAAAAAATATTTATTATTACTTTATATCATCCTCGCCCCCTTGATAGCGCTTGGTACCAATATCATTTAGTCCCTTTTATCATGTTGCTTTCACCTGAATTAGCACAACAAAAAATAATCATTCGCGAGCATTGGTTTCGAGGAGCGCACCTGCCCCTAATTTGGCGTCCTAAAAATACCTCTAACATCATTTATCTTCATTGGAAAAGCGAAACCCATCACCATATTGTCCTGCAACCCTGTCAATTAGATGCCATGAATGATTGTATTTCCACTTAATTTTTATTATAAAATCATATTAATAAGATCTAGAAAATCCACCGTCAAAAACAATATTTTGCCACTCATGCTATCATCTTTATACTATACCTACTTTGTTTTATACAATGCTTCTAGGGTACTCTTTTCTAAAATATGTCCTTTCATAGCCTTCCGTAAATCATTCATAAAAAAACCACGAGTTAACGATAGTTTTTTATCCAAAGCATAAAGTTTAATAGTATAAAGATGCTCTTGATCAGGGGGCGCACAGCCACCAAATCCTGTAGCATCTTCTTTATCCAAGCGCCAATCTTCAGGAATAATTCCTGAGTTCCAGCTAGTAACGCCTTCTAATAAATTCAAATTTACACTAGCATTTTCAGGTAACTCATTAAGCAATGGATCAATATTAGCAACGGTCCAGTGAATCCATGTGAAACCACAGACAGGAATAGCATCATAATCTACAAACGTCAATACAAGCGATACGGTATCTTTTGGCAGATCTTCCCATGCTAAATGAAATGAGTAATTTGGCTTTATACCTTTTAGAAAATTTGAACCATGATGTCCAATATCATCTTTAAAATAGCCATTTATTATACTGTTTGATTTAATTTTCATGATGTACCTCTTTAAGTTAATAGTAAATTTTAAATAGTGTTACAAATATTGTTTTCATGATGATATTGATATTATGTTTATCGATTATTGTCAATTTTTTATTATTTTTATCTTTATAAATTCACACATGACCCAACAAAAAAAACCAATGAAGCCACACAAACCCCATAAAACACTAGGATTAAAATGATAAAAAAAGCCACCTATAGTAGGACCTATAATTCGACTTGCCCCATAAAAAACGCGAAACAATCCCATACTTTGTCCTTTTTTATTAGGATTTCCTGATTCATAACAAACCAGTTGAACCGCCGAAAAAAACAACATCTCTCCCACACTAAAAACAATACAAGAAAAAATCATGACCCAATAACTCATAGAAAAAATGAGCAAACACATTCCCAATCCTAACAACACAGAACCCACACCAACAAGTCGCAATTTATTCACATCTTTAAAAAAATGTACGACCGGGGCTTGAAAAAAAACAATTAGTAATGAGTTTACGGTAAATAAAATACTGATACTTTTTAGCCCCATTTGTGAAAAAGTATCCTGGATATACAATGGATAAGTGGAGTTTAATTGTGCCACAATGGCTCCCATAAGAAGAATACATGTTAAAGCCAAGTATAAAGTTATTTTATTAGCCTTAATATTAGATGACTCTTTAGGGCCTTCAACATTAGTTGGAAGTGCGCTTGTCTTAATTATTGGTTTCTTCACTAAAAAAATAGCAAAACTCAATAAAGCTAATGATGTCGATGAAACGATAAAGAGCATTTGAAATCCAATTGTTCCTGAAAAACTAATCAAAATAGCCGCTAATCCCATACCTAAATTGGACACAACAGCTAATATGCCAAGCGCTTTAAATTTTTCAGACTCACTATGCTTACAATAAGAAAGAATCCAAGTATAACTTGCTGTTAAAAATCCGTAAGAAGCAATACCAATAAAAAACAGAGTAATGGTTAAAATCCAAAAGGAGTGTGTGAAAATTAACATCGCATAAAAAAAGGCTTCTAACAAAACAAATTGTCCAGAAACTAGTTTTGCAGAAAATGCATCTGCTAATTTTCCACCAAGCAACCCGCCAACTAATGTTCCCACACCATAGCAAGAAAGTAATATCCCCGCATCTTCTGCGCTTAACTTTAATTCATTCACAAAATAAATAGCAAGAAAAGGCAAAAGACTCGTTAAGATGGCATTTAAAAAATTAATAATAATGCCGGTCCAAACAGAGCGTTGCAGCCCAGAATAACTAGAAAAATAAGTACGCGCTCCAAGTCCGATGTAATAAGCTGATTTTTTGATAATGGATGCCATTTTTTTTAATATCTCCTCTCTAAAAAAACTATCAATGGTTTATTAAAATAACATAAATGCTAAAAAAAGGATACAAAAATGCATAAAAATATTTATTTCGTATTAAAAATGCAAATTTATAGACCAACATGGTTTATAAATTTAAATATCGTATTGCAATATAAAGTGAAAATGTGTATCATTGATAATAATTTATTCACTATATATGGTTATATAAAGGAGATATTATGCAGACTTATGAAAGAGAACAGGCAATTGGTTTTTTTGAAGCTAACATTGCAAATGACATAAACAAAGATAACACGGCTAATTTGCTAATAAATCACTTGCCTACTCAACTAAAAGAGAAAATTTTAACAGGAAATAGTGAGCAACTGAGAACATATTTTAATGATAACAAATCATTACCTGATAGCATGACCTAAAAATTAATAATGCGCAGCTTAATTACTCCTAAGCATTCACTTATTATTGTAGGTCTCGGCATTCAATTTTTATCGCATGTGTCAACGCAAGCTAAAACTTACATAGAACAAACAAATAAACTACTGTACCTAGTAAATGAACCATTAACAGAAGAATGGTTAAAAAAGCTTAATCCGTCGAGCGAGTCTCTTGATAAAATTTATAACAGCTATCAAAGCAGACTTGAAAGTTATCAAGCAATAACAATGCATATCTTAAATTCCATCAACAAATTTAAACATGTTTGTGTGGCAATATACGGACATCCTACAGTTTTCGCTAAATCGGCACTTGATGCTGCAATTAAAGCAAAACAGGAAAAAATAGCTGTTAAAATATTTCCTGCAATTTCTGCTGAAGATTGTCTGTTTGCTGATTGTATGTTTGATCCAGGACAATACGGCTGTCAATCTTTCGAAGCAACAGATTTTCTGATACACAAACGATTGTATGAGCGCAATAGCCATCTTGTTCTGTGGCAAATTGGTATCATTGGCAATGTTTATCATCAACCCCAATTAATTAATCAACCTAAAAAGGCCTTAGGTATCTTGATTGATTATTTAGCAGAAAAATATCCTTTAAACCACAAAGTTATTGTTTATGAAGCCGCGCTTTATCCCACATTCGAACCTCGAATAGAAGAAATCATGCTAAAAGAACTTATCGGTATTAAATTGTCAAAAATATCAACATTGTATATTCCCCCACTAGAAAAATCAGCTTATGATATGGAAATGCTGAAAAAATTAAATATTGATTTAAATGAGCTAACGCTACAGGAAAATAATAAGATAAGTGATGATACATGATTAAATACCTATATTATCTTCGAAGTAAATTAATTAATGCAAAACAATATGATTCAATCTTGTCTTTTAAATATCAAATAAGATCTAGATTAGGTTATCTACGAGGCTTAGGAACTTACATTTCTGGAAAAATAATAATGGATAACAATACGCATCCATTAATATTAGGTAACAAAACTGAACTTCTTATTCGACCAGGCTGTGCAATCATACTTGAAAGCAATAAAACTGAACACAGTTCAGATACTTTTTATAATAATCCTATTTATCCTAAAGCAACCAGTATTGGACTTTCTCCCTATTTTTTGGCTTTAGATCCTCCAACAAATCAATTAACACGCATTAGTTTAAACAATGGCTCAAAAATGATTATGGGCGTTAACACCGCCATTCTTCCTGGAGTGTATATTACAGCAAATAACCATGCTGAAATATTCATAGGAGACAATAGCTACATTTCACAGGAAGTTACAATAAATTCTCGAAGCCGCATAATAATAGGAAAAAATGTCATGCTAGGCCAACAAGTTAAAATAATGGATTATGATGCCCATGATATTTTCTCTTTGAACGATAAGAAAAAAAAAGAAGTTATCAATAAATCACAACCTGTTATTATCCAAGATAAAGTATGGATAGGCGTTAGAGCAACTATTCTGAAAGGTGTTACTATTGGGTCAGGCTCTATAGTAGGAGCAAATTCCTGTGTTACTTCAGACGTTCCAAGCAATGTAATTGTGGCGGGAAATCCAGCAAAAATAATCAAAGAGAATATTAAATGGGAAAGATAATTAGAGGAATATTTGCACTTTTTTTATGTATAAATACATGGGCTACAGTATATGCTCAGTCTATTAAAATTCCATTACGGTCAACATATATCACTTTAGAACCATATAAACTACAAGATATATCATCCCTTTGGGTATCAAGACAAATCAATTGCCAACTTATTAGAAAACATGGCCGAGAACCCACTTTAGAAGCTGCGAGTTCTTTGAAATATGTTTCCCCTTTAATTTTGAATATTAAATTAAAAAAAGGTGTTTTATTCTCTGATGGAACACAACTAACCGCGCAAGATGTGGTAGCAACCTTCGAGTATTTGCGCAATAAAGGCACAGAATTTAGAAATATTTTTGACTGGATTGAGTCAATAACAGCGAATAAAAAGCTTGAAGTCGTTATAAAATTAAAAAAACAAACGCCAAACTTTATCACTGCGCTATCAGCCCCACATTATGCCATTTTTAAAAAAAGCTTTATCGAGAAAGCCAACCTAAATCCTACGTTATGGAAAAAACCTATTGGTTGTGGTGGTTATAAAATAGATGAGAATAATCAAGAACATGTTGTTTTAATACCCAATGGAAAGGGATTGCAAATAATTTTTACTTTTGAACCAAACAATCAAGTCACTGCAAAAGAGGCCCAAAAATATAATCTTATTCCAATGCATATAGTAGGCAATCCCAAAGAAATTACCCACTTTCATACTGTGCAAGTATTTGATCCCTATCAGTTTTATTTTGCATTTAATACTCGTTTGTCGATATGGCAGAATAAAGAAAACAGATGTGCCGTTTTTTCAAGAATTAACTCAGATACGATTATCAAACAATATGACAATAAAGCCAAAGTCGCAGATAATTTAGTCCCCTCCGGAATACTGGGATACTCTTCTAATAGAAATTATTTATCAGGTATTATGAACAAATATGCGATGAGATCTATTCCAAAGAAAAAAGATTTTTGCGTCTCTTTGATGACAATTTCGATTTCAAAAAATTATCAGGCAGAGTATCTTCATATGGTAAGGCAGATATATCCCAATGCGACACTAAAAATTATTGGCGGTTGCTCTAACATGAATCAAGTCATTGAACAACAAGAATGTGATGGAAGTTTTTTTGCGTTTAAATCAAACTACCTCGATGCCTATGAATATATGCAAGCATTAAGTACAACTAAAGGTATAAGTCCTACTGGTTACTATGATCCTCAACTTGTGGCCTCAATTAAAGATAGTCAGATAAAACTGACAGCTGAGCAGAAAGCAAAATCTTATCGTAAAATTATTAAACATATTGAAAGCCTTTGCCTTATGTATCCGTTGTTTACAATCCCTTATGACATAGTATTTGTGAAAAATGATATTTCAACACCCGGATTAGGTCAAGAACCTATCAATGAGTATTATTTAGGACATGTGTCTTATAAACAAACATCAAAAGTCAATCATTCACATCAACATCTGAGTCAAGTAGTACATTAATTGGAGAAAATAGAAAATGGCGAAATATGAAAAATACAGTTTAGCAATTGGGCAAGAAGATTGGGTACGTATGGAGGCAATGAATAAGATCTGTAATCCTGAAACGTTAAACTTTTTAAAACAAAAATTATGGAGCGGCAAGACCGTCGCAGATGTAGGATGTGGTCCAGGTATTATGGCAGTAGAATGGGCTAAATTAGTTGGAGAGAGTGGAAAAGTTTATGCCATTGATATTAGTCAAGAACAGTTAGATTTAGCGAAGAAATACGCACAACATTATAATATCAATAATATTGAATATATTTGCTGTCCCGTACATGATTTGAATTCTTTATCTCTGCAAATAGATGTAGTGTACTCACGATTTTTATTAGAGCATGTCCACGAACAAGAGGCTGCTTTAAAAAATATGATTGATTTATTGGTTAATAGTGGATATTTATTTTGTGAAGCACTTATTTGTTTTGAATCATTATTTAGTGACCCGCATTCTAAAGCATTTGCTCGTTGGCGTGAGGCGACACTATTACAGCCAAAACTATCTGATACAGATTATTATATTGGACAAAAATTGTTTGACTTATTCAAGAAAAATGGTGTAACACCGGAGTCTTATGAAATTAAACAACCCATTATGTTTGATAAAACGATAAGAAAAAATTTTCTAATAGGGTTACATGGGGAAGAAATTCAGAATAAATATGTAGAAAAAGGGTTTTATTCAAAAAAAGAAATACAGATCATTGCTCAAGATGCTACTACATTTTCACAAACAGATTGTTTATGGGCCTTTCCTCAGTACGTGCAAATTATGGGAAGAAAGTATGAAAAAAATTGTTCTTAAGTTAAGGAGCATGTGAATTGAGAAAGTCTGTTAAAGTGCTTTTATTTTTAGTATGTATAAATACCTGGACTTTGTCATATGCCAGTACATCGGTTCGGATTCCCTTACATGCAACCTATGTTGTTTTAGAGCCGAATAAATTACAAGACATCTCATCCCTATGGGTATCAAGACAAATCAATTGTCAGCTTGTTAGGATGCATAGGCGAGTACCTATATTAGAAGCTGCCCGCTCTTTGAAATATATTTCTCCTTTGGTTTTGAGTATTAAATTAAAACAAAATATTTCATTTTCTGATGGCGCATATCTAACGGCACAAGATGTGGTAGCAACCTTTAATTATTTACACAATAAAGGCACAGAATTTAGAAATGTTTTTGACTGGATTGAATCAATAAAAGCAAATGGAAAATTTGATGTTATTATAAAATTAAAAAAACAAACTCCTGATTTTATCACAGCACTATCAGCTCCACATTACGCAATTTTCAAAAAAAGTTTTATTGAGAATGCTAATCTAAATCCCACGTTATGGAAAAAGCCCATTGGTTGTGGTGGTTATAAAGTGAAAGAAAATAATCAAAATCATGTTACGTTAACACCCATTGACAAGGGGTTACCCATCATTTTTACTTTTCAACCAAACAATCAAGTCCCTATACAAGAAGCAAAAAAATACGACCTTATTCAAATGAAAATAATAGGTGATCCAAAAAAAGTGGGAAATTTTCATACTGTGCAAGTATTTGACCCAGTCCAGTTTTATTTTGCGTTTAATACTCGTTTGCCGATATGGCAAAATAAACGAAACAGATGTGCTGTTTTTTCAAGGATTAACCCAGATACAGTCATAAAAAAATATGACAATAAAGCTAAAGTTGCGGAAAATTTAATTCCATCAGGCGTATTAGGATACTCTTCCAATAAAAGTTATATGTCAGATTTTTGGGTTAAATATGTTGCCACTCCAATCCCTAAGAAAAGAGATTTCTGTGCATCTTTATTAGCAACCTCAGTTGAAAAAAATTATCGCACAGAGTACCTTAATATGGTAAAGCAGATATATCCCCATGCCACGTTAAAAACTATTAATAATTGCTCCAACATGAATCAAGTCATTGAACAACAAAAATGCGATGGAAGTATTTTCGCAGTTAAATCTAACTATCTCGATGCCTATGAATATATGCAAGAATTAAGCACAATAAAAGGCATCAATCCCACAGGCTATCACAATAAGAAATTAATAACTTCAATTACAGATAGTCAGATGAAGCTAACAACTAAACAAAAAGCAAAAGCTTATCGTAAAATTATTAAACATATTAACGATCTCTGCCTTATGTATCCATTATTTACAATCCCTTACGACACTGTATTTGTAAAAAATGATATTTCAACACCTGGATTAGGTCAAGAGCCTATCAATGAGTATTATTTAGGCAATGTATCTTATAACCAAACATCAAAGATTAACAATCATGGTAACATACAATGAAAAACTATAATCATCTAAAAAAAGAATTCGGACATATATCACAGCTCACTTATTTAACTCGCATTCTTGGTTGGGAAGAAGCAGTGACAATGCCCGTTGGTGCAGGACAATCAAGGGCAGAGGCTATATCGACGCTTAAAAAATTAATTCATAAAATGTCCATTTCAAAAAAAATAGGGACACTCATTAGTCAAGCTAAAAATGAAAAGTTACCATCTCCTTTAGATGAAGCTAATTTGCGTTTAACTGAAAAACACTACAAAAGCTTAAGTTGTGTACCCTCTAAACTTTTTGAGAAATCAACGAAGGCCAATTTGGTTGCATTGCAAGCATGGAGAAAATATAAAGAACAAAATAATTGGAAAGATTATTGTTCAGTGATAGAAAAATCTTTCTTATTGCAAAAAACGATTGCTGAAATAAAATCTCAGCATCTCAGTTTATCACCTTATAATGTATTATTAGATAATTTTGCTCCGGGACTTACACGAGAGAGTATCGATAAGGCTTTTTCACCACTTTTAGCAGAAATATTACCATTAAGAGAAAAAATCATTGCCTATCAAGAAAAACAAGTAATACCGCATAAAAATTTCTCACTTTTACGTAAAGAACAAAAAGATCTATTTACAGAATTATTGAGAAAACTATATTTTGATTTTGAACATGGTCGTTTCGATGACGGGGCATATATTTATTGTGATGGAATAGCGACGGATATTCGAACCACCTTGAAGTATAACGACAATAATTTTCTTGAAGGATTATTTGCGATACTCCATGAGACAGGTCATGCGGTCTATGAGCAATCCACACCAAAAGAGCGATGCTTTCAATTGGTTGGGCAACCACAATGTAAACTTATTCATGAATGCATGGCTTTTATTTATGAAAGAGAAATAGGCTTATCAAGACCTTTTTTTACAGGACTTTACGCTCTATTGAATAAGCAAATCAATGTTAAACAGATCTTCACTGAAGAAGAATTGTATCTGAACTCAATTCGAATTCAAAAAAATAGCTTAATTCGAATAACTGCGGATGAAGTTAATTATCCATTGCACGTTATTTTAAGATATGAGATTGAAAAAGCTTTATTTGATGGCGATATAAAAATGTCAGATGTGCCCTCGTTATGGAATGAAAAGATGATGGCTTATTTTGGCATTTCTACTAAGTTCAATGATAAAGACGGTGCAATGCAAGATATGCACTGGCCATTCGGGTATTTTGGTTATTTTCCTATTTATTTGTGCGCTCAATTAATGACGCCACAGTTATTTAATAGTTTTACCAAAACGACTGAAAATTTTATGGTAGATATAGAAAAGTTAGAGTTTGGTCAAATTAATCATTGGTTGAATGAAAATATCTACCAATATGGCGGCAGTAAAAATTATCAAGAAATATTATCATTAACGGGACATCATGAACTGAGTCACACTCATTTTATTCAAAGTTTAAAAGCAAGATATTTAAATATTAAATAATGAAAATAAATAAAGATTACCAAATAAAAAATATAATCACTTATTTTTTCGTAACAGCTACCATTATAACACTTATTATTACAATGATAAGCGTTATAATGCTTAATCAACGCGAAATAAAACTAATACGGGAAAATAATTTAGAAAAAACACATGATATTTTGAGTCATCTTATTGCTCCTGCTGTGGATATTTCTGATGGAACTGCCATTATTCGACAACTTAGTTTGGCTTCAGATAAAAATCAATTTTTTGTTGTCGTTGATAATAACTCTGATATCTTTTTCCCAGGAGCAAATGATACACAATTAGTGCAAAAATATTTCGAAAAAAAAAGAAAAAATTTAATTTGTAACAATGATCATACACGTTACAAGCAAATTGATGGAATTAACTATTGGATAAAATGCTCTAATTTAGTTAGCACCGATCTTACTAGTGATAAAAATATTATCGGTATTCTTTTCAGTTTTTCAAAAAATATACTTTTACCGACCTTTTCACTAAGCATATATGCTTTTGGAATCGCTTTATTGATCATATTCTTAATCGGATTTTTTTTCCGAAGTTTTTTAAGTAAATATTTACTTAATCCCTTAATTCAACTTAGTGCCTATATTCAGAACAACGAAAAAAATAAACAATCACTAAATCAATTCTCTCATATGCCTCTTGAAATAAAAATGATCAAAGATAAATTTGAAGAACTTTTAATTAACTTAGAATCTGAAAATAATAAAAGAGTTGAATACGAAAAAAAAGGAGCATTATTTGAATTGGCAGCGCAAGTGGCTCATGATATGCGTTCACCATTGTTAGCTGCATATAAATTTTTTCATCTCATTGAAAACAGACTGGATGAATCAGAAAGAATTTTTGGAAAAAGAGCAATGCTACGGCTAGATGATATTGCTCGAAGCTTATTGGCAAGATATAAAAACAAAGAAGAAGTAAAAAATGCCAATAGTTACGTTTTTCTCTATTCCTCTTTGCTGGAATTACTGGCGGAAAAAAGAATGGAGTACTTAAAAAATAATATTGAATTTGACATAAAAATTAGTCCAGAAGATGCTTTCAGTCTGGTTTTCATTAATCCTGTACAATTAAAACGAATGCTATCTAATGTTATCAATAATGCAGTAAATGCCATTTCACCTCAAAATGGACTTATAGAAATCTTGATGGAACGCAATATTGCTGGAACCTTAATTTTTATTAGGGATAATGGAAAGGGAATGTCTTTCGAAAAAACAAATGAAATTTTGTCTCATGCCAGAAGCAAGAAAAAAAGAACTAATTTAGGATTACCCCATGCCATACAGTTCCTAGATGATATTGGTGGAAATCTAGAAATAGTTTCGGAAGAAGGAAAAGGAAGTACAGTGACTATTTCTTTTCCAGCTTGTACTGAACCTGACTGGTGTTTAGAGGAATACTATACAACATCGAATGATTTTATTCTTATCATTGATGATAATCAATCTGTTCATGATGTTTGGAATGAAATGTTTAAAAAAATGAGCACGATAGATTTTACTTATAAACATCTTTATCAACCTGATGAAGCTTTTGCGTTTTTTCATGAATTTAATGAAGATAAACCGTTGATCATCTTTTGTGACTATGAATTTTTTGAATCAAATGTAAATGGAATTGCTATATTAGACAAAGCACCTAAAAATGCTATTAAAGTATTGGTTACAAGCCACCTTTATGATCAACATATCATGCAAACCGCCATAGACAGTAGCGTAAAACTCCTTCCGAAAGATCTGCTACCTTATTTCAAATTGTTAAAAAAGTCATTCTCTGCAGAAAATCCAGATGATATTCGTCTTATTTTTATCGATAATGAACGAAGAAATACCGAAAGTTGGAAATTTTTTGCAGAATTCAAAAAATTAAAAATTGCCACTTATAATGATGTTGATGATTTTTTGAAAGATGCTGCTTTATTTAATAAAAAAATCCCAGTATACATAGACCTTAATTTAGATAGAGATAAAAATGGCATCGATTATGCAAAGGAAATTAGTGACGCAGGTTTTGGTGATATTTACATCGCCACAGGGGCTATTAATATGGATTTAAAGATTACCAATTATCCTTGGTTAAAAGGTATCATAGAAAAACAATTTCCAATGTAACAACGTAAAATCAAATTTTTTCAATCCCTTTTTCTTGAGCTTCTTTATCAAGAGCAAGAAGATATGCTTCCACCAAAAAAGTATTATTTTGAGTGGCATCAAGTAATTTAATATGATCGCTCACATTATTCACATTTCGTAAAAGTACTAATTGCTCAGCAATATCGCGTATGATGGGCAAAAGATCATGGGGAATATTTTTGATAGTTCTAATGGTCATGCTAATGCTCCTTTTTCAATTATTTTTTCTCTGTTACGATCTCTGAAAGTTTAAAATCATAGTAGTTTATAAAATTATTTTATATTATAAGTTAAAACATAAAAAATAGTCAACAAATA
>Ga0206850_10278_pt1 | contig 13003 bp, 13 predicted proteins | sample Alteio_BWOrgCont_16_FD_152885 | JGI IMG/M metagenome (GOLD analysis project Ga0206850, IMG submission 152885) | Enriched cells from forest soil in Barre Woods Harvard Forest LTER site, Petersham, Massachusetts, United States -... | ecosystem: Environmental > Terrestrial > Soil > Temperate forest >...
TCGGGGTCAATAACGGTGGGGTCTGGAAGACGACTGACGCCGGACGGGTATGGTCGCCAATCTTCGACGACCAGCCGACGGGCTCGATCGGGGCACTCGCCGTGGCACCATCGAACCCAAATGTGATCTATGTCGGGTCGGGGGAGGGCCTGCAACGGCCTGATCTGTCAACCGGTGATGGGGTCTATATCTCCCGGGATGGTGGGAAGACCTGGAAGAATACTGGCCTACGCGACGGCCAGCAGATCTCGGCTGTAATCGTCGATCCGAAGAACGAAAACCGGGCCTTCGTTGCCGTCCTCGGACACCCCTACGGGGCGAATGCGGAGCGGGGTGTATTCCGTACAGTGGATGGTGGCCAAACCTGGGTGAAGGTGCTGTACAAGGACGAGAACACCGGGGCGGTAGCCCTCACTTTCAACCCGAGCGATGCGAATACGGTGTACGCCGTGCTGTGGGCCTCACGACAGGGGCCGTGGGAGAATGGTGCCTGGCAAGGGCGCGGCAGCGGTTTGTTCAGATCCACCGACGGGGGTACGACCTGGAAGCCATTGACGAATGGACTACCGACCACAGCCGAAGGGCTGGGCAGGATTGGTCTGGACGTTTCCCAGAGTGATCCCAAGCGGCTCTTCGCCATTGTGGACTGCCCGCGGCTCGGGGGTCTTTACCGATCTGACGATGCAGGCGACAACTGGCGGCGGGTCGCCGAGGATCGCCGCCTCTGGGGCCGGGGTAGCGACTTTGCTGAGGTGAAAATCGATCCGAAGAACAAGGATGTTCTCTATGTTGCAAACGTCGGCCTGTACAGATCGACTGATGGCGGGATGTCATTCACCTGCTTCAAGGGTGCCCCCGGCGGCGACGATTATCACACTGTCTGGATTAGTCCGGACGATTCAAACGTACTCCTCGTCGCGGCCGACCAGGGGGCCATTGTCACAGTCAACGGCGGGGAGACCTGGAGTTCGTGGTACAACCAACCGACGGCCCAGTTCTATCACGTGATCACGGACGACCGGTTCCCGTACTGGGTCTACGGCGGCCAGCAAGAAAGCGGTTCTGCTGGGGTCGCCAGCCGCGGAAATGATGGGCAGATAACCACCCGTGACTGGCATACGGTTGGAGTCGAGGAGTATGGTTACGTCGCCCCGGACCCAATGAACCCCGATATCATCTTCGGCGGCAAGGTGCAGAAGTACGACCGCCGAACCGGCCAGGTCCAGGACGTCGCTCCCGAGACAGCCCGTGGCGGGGCGTACCGGTTTCTCCGCACCGCGCCGCTCGTGTTCTCGACCGTGGACAAGAAAGCCCTGTATCTCGGCGCAAACGTATTGTTCAAAACCACAACCGGTGGACACAGTTGGGACATCATCAGCCCGGACCTTTCTCGGCCTTCGCCAGAAGTCCCGGAAAGCATCGGAGTGTACCGGACTCCGGCGATGGCAAAGCAACCGCGCCGAGGAGTTATTTACGCCGTGGCACTGTCGTACACGAACAGGAGTACGATCTGGGCGGGGACCGATGATGGGCTGATCCACGTGACCAACAACGATGGGAAGACCTGGGCGGATGTAACGCCTCCCGGGCTAACGGCGTGGAGCAAGGTGTCTGTGATTGATGCCGGGCGGTTCGACGACGCCACCGCATACGCGGCCATTAATCGGATACGACTCGACGATCACAAGCCTTACATCTACAGGACACACGATGTCGGGAAGACTTGGAAGTTGATCGTCCGCGGGTTGCCGGGCGATGCTCCGGTGAACACCGTCCGCGAGGATCCGGTTCGGAAGGGTCTCCTCTTTGCCGGGACGGAGCAGGCGGTGTTCGTATCGTTCAATGACGGTGACGATTGGCAGTTGTTGCGACAGAATATGCCGGCCACATCAATCCGCGACCTGGTGATCCACGAAGCTGATGTGGTCGTGGGTACGCATGGTCGGTCGTTCTGGATACTCGATGATATCTCGCCACTCCGGCAACTCTCTGCCGCCACTGCCCCATCGAACGTGATTCTGTTCGCCCCGGCCACCGCGTATCAGGTGAAGCGTAGCGTCGGCACAGACACTCCTCTGCCGCCCGATGAACCGACTTCCCCGAATCCTCCAGATGGGGCGGTGATCGACTACTACTTGAAAGCCGCAGCCACTGGCCCAGTGACACTCGAAATCTTCGATCCGAAGAGCAAGCTTGTCCGACGGTTTGCCTTCACCGATCCTGTCGTACCAGTCGATCCCAAGACGTTGGAGATCGATCCCCGCTGGGTCCGCCAGCCGCGCCCACTGCCAATTGGGGCCGGATCACACCGGTTCGTGTGGGACCTGCACTACCCGCCCCCAGCGGGTTCACAACAACGCTACCCGATTTCGGCCGTGTACCGGGACACGCCGGCTGTCCCGACCGGCCCGGCAGTAATGCCGGGCACGTACACCGTCAAGCTGACAGTCGGAGGGAAAGTGTTCGAGCAACCTCTAGTGATCAAAATGGACCCACGCGTCACGACAACGGCCGAAGGACTCGAACAGCGGTTCTCGCTCTCCATGCAATGCTACGATGGGATGAACGAGATACAAACCACGCTCATCCGGATCCGCGCGGTCCGAAAGCAGTTGGACAACGTCCGTGCGAAAGCCGGAGATCTCTCGGCAATGATCGATGCAGTCAACGCGAAGATCGCGGCGATTGAAGGGCTGGGGGCTGGCGGGCGACGAGGTACGCCGCAGCCGCGGGAAGCAAGTTTAGGGCGAGTCACGGGCGAGTTGGGTCGATTGCTCGGCATATTGCGAGGTGCCGATGCAACCCCGACCACCCAGGCGACTGCAACTGTAGCCGCAGCTCGGAAAGAGCTGAGTGACCTCTTGTCAAGATGGGCTGCCATCTGCGAGAAAGATTTAGTAGACCTCAATGCGAAGCTGAAGGCAGCAGACCTGCCAGTGATTGACCCCACCGGAAAATGACGGTTCTGCTCGCCTGGTCTCCTCCCTGTTGCGAAGTGCAACCGCAGGTAGTTTTTGGTGATCGGGTAGTGTCAGCGGTATCAGCGACCGGAGAACTTATCTCCCATCCTTTTCACTAGCCGACACCCGAGGCTGTAAGATCTGCGTCAGCACATCCATGCCATCGCCACGTTCCAAAACAGGGTAACGGGCACCGCCCTTATATTCGACGAGGTGCGTCTTGTAGAACTCGCCCGTCTCGGTCAATAACTCCAGCTTTCCACCCGTTTTGGTTGCGGCGACTGCGGCTTTGAGCCCGGTATCCGAATACTTCCGACCATTCACGGCCACCAGCTTCATTCCGGGGGCAACACCCGCCTTCGCTACAGGACCATCCGGAACAACATCGAGAACTTTTCCTTCGCTATTGATGAGCAAACCAACCGAAGAAGTGAGGTTCAGACCCTTTGCTCCACTCTCCGCGGCTTCAAACATGGCCGACGGCTTGTCCTGGTAAACCAACTTCCATCCGCCTCCGTTGATCCCTTCCAGCGGCGGAGTCTCGTTCGGCAGCGACACCCGGCGTGCGAAGTGTCCCTTCCAGTCATAAGGTGCCACGGCATTGAGTGCCGTAGTCAGGTCGTCGAGGGTGTAACCCTTCACAAGTGGCTTGCCACCTTGGCCACCGTGGAACAACTGGCAGAAGTCATCGAGCGATTTCTGTCCTTTGGTCTTCTGGCGAATCAGGACATCGACCTCCAGCCAGATCAATGTCCCCTCATCGTAGTAATCGAGCGAGCGGCGATAGGATGTCCACCCTTGTGGAGCAGGGAGAATTATGAAATTCGCAACGGCTGTATCATCGAGCGCTCGCCAGGTTCGTCCGCGGGAGGAGGCCATATGATCGGCTTGCAAGGCCAGTGAATCCCGCGCCTCTTCGGGTTTCCACAACCCACTCCGTCCAGCCAACACCCACCCGAGGTAGTTGGTCAGTCCTTCGTAAACCCAGAGCAGTCGGGTTTTCTGGGCCTGTTGGTAGTCGGCAACGATCATCTCGGCAGGGCGGCGATATTTCCCATTCCACGAGTGGACGTATTCGTGCGGCATGGTTCCGCAAATTCCCTTCCAAACATCGGGGGTGATGAGTGCCCGTTCCGGAAGTCTGTTGTCGCTCGATTCATGGTGTTCCACAGCAAAGACGCCGGTTTGATCGCTAAGAGCGAGAAGAAACGTGTATGCCCGGTAATGGCGAGTGCCGAACATCTTGCCAGCCTCCATTACAACCCCATCCCATCCGGCTTTAGTTTCCGGCGGCACTTCCAAACCGGCTTCGCTGTCGCACGCCAGAACGACGCGGTGTTTTGGCCCTTTCGTTGAGCCGATGGGTATTTCCTTGAGATATTCCCCGCACAACAGCGGTGAATCGATTAGCTCTTCGAGAGAAAGGGCTGGAAAGGTGACGTGGTCACCATCGGTTTTACCATCTTGCAGGGCGCTGCCATACTTCCAACCCGCTGGGAGCTTGATGGTGGCCTTGAACGGCTTGGTCATCGCACCATCTGCCTTCGGATAGACCACCACCTCATTCCAGTTAAGGATGGCCAACTTCGGACTGGCAGCCGTGAGCGTGGTGCCGAGCCACGAGCCTGTACCAGCAGGTTGAAGAACGAGATCGAACGCAACATGGATGGATGTGGTCCCCTCCGGCACGGTGATGAGGTAGCCATAGGGATCGACATCGTCGCGTTTCCAGGGCAGGCTCTTGGAGCCGGCCTTGATGTGAAGGCCTGCCTGCTCGCTCACGGGACCAATTGGTCCATGCGTTCCCGGAATCCATTTCGGGTAGTAGAGAGTCAGTGGACCGGCTGAGACTGGGATAACCAAATGCGTGTGAACCACCCGACGCGTGACATCGGACAAATCGACCTGAAGTTCCGCGATGGCATCCGCTGCGTGCAGCGTGGATGGCACCACGAGCAGGAAACACAAGGCGAGGTACCGCATGGGTTCTCCGATGTTCGGACGTGTTCGACCGGTGTGAATAGTCGTGCCGTTACCCTATTGACCACGTTGTATTCAACATAATGCAACCACGCAACAAGCCGCGTGGGTTCATTTTCGTGGCCGTTCCTATATAGTAATCATCCGAGAGGACACAGCATTGCCATCGTAATACGTCTGACTTTCGGGTAAAGTGAAGTTGTGCGCTGGTAGGGAGGTTCCCTCCCGAAGCGTTTTTTACTCGCTCAGAGTTTTACAGAGGGATTCCCAAACGTGCAGAAAGCCAAGGAAGAAGCGATTGAGGTCGAGGGCCGAGTCAAGCAGGCTCTGGCTAACACAACCTTCCGGGTCGAACTCGACATTGGTGGGGAAGTGATCGCCCATATCGGTGGGAAGATGCGCAAGCACTATATCAAAATCATCCCGGGTGACCGGGTCAAATTGGAAGTGTCGCCATACGACTTGACCAAAGGACGGATCACATTCCGCATTAGAAACTGAGTTACTCCACGGCGGAATAGTCGATACTGCACAGGCCCATCCACCTTCGCCATCGCGTCGCCCCCCGTCGCAGCTGGTTCGTCATTGTGACCTGTGCAAGAGAAGTATATCGCAATTGGAAGCTAACTCTTCGGATAGACGCTCACCTCGGACCCCACCGCCAGAACCACGCTGTCTGGCTTTATCCCGGTCATCGCGCTCCACTCGGTTCCATACATCACTGACCAGTCCACATCCACAGCAAACTCCCGAACGGGGTATATATCCCATTCCGGGTGGTAGACTTGGTAGCGGATCAATTTGCGGCGCTGCGATGTCCCAAAGCCCCAGAAGTGTTCCTTGAACCACCGTTCGGTGCTGTCTTGTTCTGGTCGCATGGCTGGCTTGGCTCCGACCGCGTGGAGCGAATGCACCTTCCCACCCCACCTCACCGTATAAGTTGCCGTTAGTGAGTCGGCCGAATCCTTCACATCCATCGTCATGCGTGCGGAGCGGTACGGTTCGTTGTAAAGCACCCGTGCCGTGGTTGCAACGAGCCACGATGGCACGAACTCTCGAACAAAACAAACGCCGCGTTGGCCATTCTGGTGGATGTAGAAACGCAGGTTCCATTCGGGAAAGTTTCGGAATCCTGGCCAGCCAATCCCGAGAACGCGAGTGCCGAGAAACTGAAAACCAACCAGGCTCACCCAGTACTTCCCATCGCGCTGGTCGAGTTGGCACCCGGGCGGTACGAGCGGGAGGAGTAATTCCTCCGGCACCGAGTAGTTTGCCAGGATCAGGTTGCACCACCGTGCGGAGAGAAACGACCTTCGCCTCTCGGGTGTGGAAGAATCCATGACAGAATCCAATGTGAGATCAGCGGAAGAAGGAGATGGTTTGCCTGAGTCAGATCGAATCACTCTTTGGCCGCCAGGGCGTTCGATGGGCCGATGCCGCGATTGTCGCCACCCGTGAGGTGAAGCGTTTCGAGGAGTTCTACTCTCAATTCCGTGAACCTTCGGTCGTTGCGCTGTCTCGGGCGCTCCAATTGCACATCGATTACGCGCTCGATACGACCTGGCCGCGGCGTCATGATGGCGATGCGGTCGCAAGTATAGACTGCTTCATCGATGTCGTGGGTAACCAGTACCATCGTCGTCCCGCGGGCTTTCCACAGCCGCAGGATCTCATCTTGCATGCGCATCCGGGTGAACTGATCGAGCGCTCCGAGAGGCTCATCCAGCAAGAGTACTTGGGGGTTGTTGACGAGAGCCCGTGCCAGGGCAGCACGTTGGGCCATACCGCCGGAGAGTTGATGCGGGTAGACATCCGCAAATTCCTCCAGGCCAACCAATCGCATGAACTCCTCGACCTCGTGACGGCATTGACGCAATACACCTCGGATCGCAAGTCCGGTCTCGACGTTTCGGCGGACACTGAGCCAGGGGAAAAGGCCGTGATCTTGAAACATCAAGCCGCGCTCGGCACTCGGGCCTACGATCGGAGTCGTCCCCACCCATAATTCCCCAGTTGTTGGCGGTTCGAGCCCCGCGATCAGCCTCAGCAAAGTCGATTTGCCACACCCGCTCGGGCCGACCAGAGCCAGCATCTCTCCAGCCGCGACGTTGAGAGTGATGCGATCGAGGGCGAGGACGAAGGAGCCGTCCGCGGCAAAGTGCATCTTGCTCACTTCGCGGATCGAAAGGGTCGATCCCGAGCCTGTCCGTGGTCCGGAATTCACCACTTGATCACCCCCTTCTGCCACTGCAACACCCAATCCCGAACCCTGAAAAGCATCGTCATGAGTGTTGAGAAAAATGCGGCACTGATGATGAGGGCTCCATAAACCTTGGCGTATTCCATACTCCCCTGCTGCCACCTCAAATACCAGCCGAGCCCCGCTTTGACCCCGACAGTTTCAGCGACGATCAAGGTCAGGAACGAGGCACCCAAACCCATGAACAGGCCGATGAATATGTTCGGCATCGCTGCCGGGATGGCTACCCGGAAGATCAAGTAAATTCGTCCCGCACCCAGTGTCCGGGCGACATCGAGATACGACTGGCGGACGTTTGCAATGCCGGATGAGGTCAGAATGGTCATCGGAAACCACACCGCGAACGCAATGAGGGCAACAGCACAAAGGAAGGAATCTTTCCACAGTGCCATCACCAGCGGAATGAGGGCAGTTGCGGGGATCGGACCGACCACCTTGAGAGCTGGCATCGCCCAGTATCGAAACTGGGAGAACCACCCTACTAAAACTCCTGTCACGATCCCCGCGATCACTCCGACGCAGTAGCCCGCGAGGAGGAGTTGGAGGGAGTGCCAGGCACTCTCAAGGAGGATCTTGCGTTGCTCAATCATTGCCCCCAGAACCTCATCAGGGCCGGGGAAGAACGGCTGATGGAGCCAGTTCAACTTGACCGTAATCAGTTCCCACGCACCCAGAACCGCGACTGCCCCGGCGAATAGAGGTGAGAAGTGGCGGATCGACGGCTGCAAGGATCGAAACGCGGCCTGGAGAGTTGTCGCAAGGAGAGAACAGGCGATGAGGGTGCAGAGAATGAGGGGGTAAGGGTGTTGCCATGACGGGACCGTCTCCAGCCAGGTTAAAGGCGGGAGCTGGGCATCGGGAAGGAAGCGATGGACCGCCAGGGCCACGAGAGCCGCGGCTGTGGGCAAGAGTGCGATGAGGGCGGATGGAAGCGGAGTACTGCCGCGTTGGGGGTGAACCCGTAGGGCGGTCGATTGCGAATCGGTGAGGCTTGTCGCCATTACACCCACTCCCCGCTCGAATCGCTTCAATCGATCGTCGCGATGCAGCAGCAGGCGCAACAAGCCTTGCGATCGAACAGGGCCGCGAAGCGTTCGGCGGGGAGTACGGCTGGTCGTCCACCCCCGCGGATTCGCTCGACGTTTTGCGCGACCACCCACTCGTCGGTCACTCCCTCCAGATCGACCCAGGCCCGCTTGGCCAGGGCAACCGGGTCAGTGGATTCGTTGAGCAGTTTGGCCCTCTTCATGTCGCTAGCCACCAGTTCGATGCTCTGTTTGCCCTTGGTCACGCCAGGAGTGTACTTCAGCATTGCCAGAGCCTGAGTGTTGATCTCTACCGAGGCCGTGACGTAATTCTTCTCCACACCCATTTCGGCTGCGGCCCGCGGATTCTCATGAACCCACTTCGCTCCCTTCAGAATCGCTCGCGTCACCTTTGCTGCCACAAGCGGATGTTTCCGCACCAACTCGCCGTTGACCACAACCGCGCAGCAATACTCTTCGGCGTAAGGTAGATCCTTCGCCTGGTCCGCGATGGTCCGGACCAGTTTCTGACCCTCCAGGATGGTGCCAATCGGATCGGCCGTGGCGACTGCATCCACTCGCCCATCCCCGACTGCCGGCCCAAGTTGATCCGGTGGAAACACCATCCATTCGATCTGCTTCGCTTCCGGAGAGGGGTCGATGCCGGCAGCGGCAAGAACCCTGCTTGCGAACATATGAGGGGGGCTGTTGAAGTGAGTAGGCACCCCGATCTTCTTCCCTCTCAGCTCTGCGACGCTTTTGATCTCGGACCCAATGCCAACCTGGACACGTAGGCAGCCCGTGTGGACGCCCGCCGTGATCATCATGTCGGCACTCTTCTCGATTCCCTTGAGAAGGTACATGACGAGTGTGTGGTTCGCGTGGAAATGCCCGTTCGCGAGACCCTCGCGTAACCCTTCCCAATCCGTCCTTACCAGCTCGACATCGATCCCCTCTTCCTTGAACATGCTCTTTTCGTAAGCAACGAAGATCGGAGCCTCGCACGTCAGCCCGAGGTACGCTACCTTAATCGTGCCAGTGTCCGACTCGGACTTATCGCGTCCACAGCCCACGAGCAACAGAGCGAAAACCGCAGCCAGGAGTATTCCAATGGAAGCCAGGGGTCGGCTCAAAGCTGTGGGGTGTAGGGTCTTCATCGAAGATACTTCCACGAAATAATTGTTCCGTCAGAAAATACGTTCTCACGGAGCGCGATCGCTCCGTGAGAACGTGTGGCTTTACTTCCCAAGGATCTTCTTCTGGTTGGCCAGAATCGTCTCCTGGTTCGCCAATACCTTATCAAGTTTGGCCTGGTTCTCCAGGATCTTCTCCTGGTTGGTCACGATCGTTGATTGATTGGCCAGCAGCTTGTCGAGCCGGGCCTGATTTGCCTCGATCTTCGCCTGGTTTGCCAGGATTTTCTCCTGGTTGCCGATGATGGTCTTCTGATTGCCAATCACATCGTCTTCTTTCGCCATAGCAGTCGCTCCTATTAATGGTGCTTGATCCCGGTTGGTTGTGGTTTGGCCCCGCGACACACGCAGGTACTACCTCCGCACAGTCCAACGGGCAAGAAGCCGAAACTGGAGTCGTCACCGGTAGTGTGAGGTGGATCGCCTTCGCATTCCTGCTCAGCCCACTCCTTCAGTCCGCAAACAGCAACACAGATGAGGAGCTGTGTATCCTGGCTCGTGAGAGGCAGTCATGGGAGTCCGCGACGAGGAGGGCGCTCGAATTTGGATGGATGACCGACCGGATGCGAGAACGAGACGCAGAGCGCATACGATTCATCCCTGATCGATGCGATTTCCGGGCTTGGGGTCAGGGATGCCAGCAATTTGCCTGGTACCAGATTTGATGCAATAGGGTGAAGTGGCATTCGGTCGGGCATCGGTGAACATTTCGGCCCATGGCGTGTGTCGCGACGTTCAGAAGAAAATGGCTGTTTCTCTGATGATGCGAACGGCTCGGTTGTGACTTTGGGGTTGTTCACGATGTGGACGTAATTGCCACATTCGGGCCGGGCAGTCGATGCCAGGAACGGAGTGACCAACACGGTCAGGATGAACCCCATCATCCGTGGTTGGCAAAAGCGCGTTTTGTAAAACTTCCTGTACAACACGATCCTAATCCTGAGAGCAGCCGTCCCACTTCAGATGGCCCTGCATGGTAGTGTTATGGTTACCCGACACAAAGGCGAAAGCAATAGGCTGATGTATCAAAGTCGAAACGAAGATTGCTCTGAAGCTCCGAACTTTACCGTTGCTATCTGCTCGGATGATGGGTAGTTTTAACAACAACTCAAAATATCTCGATACCCGATGACCACACACCACCCATTATTGCTCCGCGGCTGGCCAGTAGTTCTACTGCTTGTCGCGTGGTTCGGTTTCACGCCAGGGCGGGCATCTGCTGAGTGCGGAGATTACATCACGATTCGGAACGCACTTCCTGGTTCGACACACCATTCAACGACAACCAATATCGATCACTCACTACCCGGAAATCCAAGCCCACTCAAACAGCCTTGCCACGGACCAAACTGTTCCAGTTCACCCGTCCGAGAGTTTCCCCCGCAGGCTCCGATCACACCAGCCAGTACCTGGGTAAAAGAAGTTGCCCAGCCGTTCAGCAGCCTTGATGTCGAAATCACAACGGCTGGCTCATACGACCGCGACCCCACTTCACACCGCCCCATCCATCGGGCATCCTCAGTCTTTCATCCCCCGCGCCACATCTGATTGTCACCAGCGTCCCTTACCGTCTCACATTGCGCACCTGCGTGGGCATTTCCGGTTTCGACCGTGAGTGCATATGTTCATGTGCCTGCTGAGCCCCGGTAAGTTTCTGATGCAGTGACAGATCTCTTCGTTCATTTTTGCCGAACCGTAGCGTTCTGAGCCACTTGCCGTTCATTGCGGTGTTCCTGCTCGCGCTGGTATAGCCAGCCAATTGAACTCAAACTCAACTCCATAAGGAAAGAGAGAAAACCATGCTCCCGCTGACATTCGCGCTGTTGCTCACGACACAAGGAGCCGACCCGCCCGCAAGCGCTGCTCCACGACCGGTTCCCCTCACCCGGCCCGAAATGAAGCAACTCATTGAGGACATGAAAGAGCGCAAACCCCGTATCCCCCTCCCCGAGTTGACTGCCGAAGAAAAAGAGAAACTCGGGGATCGCGGAATGGGCTACGAAAGTCGGTTGCGCTACCACTACATGTCTACAGGCGAAGGACGAGGCGGAGGAGGCGGTGGTGGGTTCGGACTGATCGAGAAAGATTCCGAGAGTTCGCTGGACTATGCCTTTAAAGTCCAGTTGTTCTGGATTGTGTGCCGGGCCAACAACTGTCAGTACTGCCAGGGTCACCAGGAGGGCAAACTCCTTCGTGCAGGGCAGAAGGAAGACGAGATTGCGGCACTGGATGGTGACTGGAAGGAGTTCACCCCCGCACAGCAAGCTGCATTCGCTTTCACCCGGAAAATCACCTATCAGCCATATCTTCTCTCGGATGCCGACATTGCAGCTCTTAAGAAGCACTACAAAGATACGCAGATTCTGGAGATGATTTTGTCCGTGGCAGGAAACAACGCCATTAACCGCTGGAAGGAAGGCACCGGCGTGCCGCAGTCGGCGGGTGGTGGTGGGTTTGGCGGCAAACAACCCGCCGATGGACCGGCCAAGCACACTTACCTGACACCGACATCGGACCCATTCAAGACTAGCATCTCCAAAGTCGCACCGATATACATCGATGAGAAAACAGGGAAGCCCACCAGCCTCACTCTGTGCCGGCGACCGGCCCTCGAATCCCGCGAGGAAGTGGAGAAAGCGCTGGAAGCGACCCGCACGCGGACGCCACGATTGCCACTTGTGGATGAAGCCAAGGCCCGCGAAATTGTACCCGCGGACTGGCCGAAAGGTTCTCTGCCACAGTGGGTGCGCCTACTTGCCACCTTTCCTGGCATCGGCAAATCCCGCGTTGCCAGCGAGAGATCAGCCGAGACAAAAGGCGACCTCAAGCCACTCCTTAAAGCCCAGGTAAGTTGGATCATCGCTCGCCAGGATCGCGCCTGGTACGCTACCGGTCAAGCCAAGAAGCGACTTCTCGACCTCGAACAGACCGAGGATCAAATCTACAAACTCGATGGAGACTGGAAGAGCTTTACCGAGGCCGAGCGTGCGATGTTCACATTGGCGAAAAAGCTTGCTGCTTCGCCAGTCGTGCTGACCGATGACGATGTCGCTCTGGCGGTGAAGCTGGCTGGGCCACGCGATGTGGTTCAACTCATCACCTACACCACCAACCGGGCCTCGTTTGACCGCATCACCGAAGCTTCCGGTCTGCAACTGGAAAAATAAGCGTTCCACTCGGGTGACCGATGACGGTCGCCCCTTCCCCTTCCATTCCATCACACAGGACGATTCATCACCATGACACCACTTGTATTCTCTCTTCTGCTCGCAACCTCCAGTGCCGATCCGCCCCCGGATACATCCAAGCCTGTCGGCATGACTCGCGACGAAGAAAAAGAGCTGTTGGAGAAGCACAAGAAGGCGAAACCCCGACTCCCGTTCCCACCAGCCGATCCAGATAGACCGCAGCAGGGCGTGAACAACGGCTGGTTCCGGTCTTACTACGTTCCTGCCGACCTTCGTGGCGGCGGTGGTGGTGGTAACGGACGAGGCGCGGGCCGGGAAGGCGACCCCGCGACGATGCTCAACAACACATTCAAAGTCAAACTATTCTGGATCACCTCGCGGGCGAACAACTGCTACT
>Ga0206850_10280_pt1 | contig 12895 bp, 9 predicted proteins | sample Alteio_BWOrgCont_16_FD_152885 | JGI IMG/M metagenome (GOLD analysis project Ga0206850, IMG submission 152885) | Enriched cells from forest soil in Barre Woods Harvard Forest LTER site, Petersham, Massachusetts, United States -... | ecosystem: Environmental > Terrestrial > Soil > Temperate forest >...
AATGCTTTCCGACTTCTGAAACCCGGTGGGCAGTTTGTTTTGCACATCCACAATCGTTACTTTCGTGGATTGGGTTGGAGACGCATCGTTGGGCAGGCGGCAAAATCTTTAGTCGGGCAAGCGGGCGACATCACGATGCCCCAGGCATATGGTGGCGCATCGCTGACTCTGCATCATTTCACCAAACGGGAAGCCCTGCGGTTGCTCCAAACGGGTGGATTCGTGGTGCGAGATGTGTTGGCGGTTGGCATCGATGGGAAAGCAACGTGGTCGTGGTGGCGAGCGTATGGCTGGCTGATCCAGGCTGAGAGACTGAGTTGAGATCGAAGTGAGACGGTCACAGTTGGCATTACCCTCGTCTACTCACATGGATTGTAGGATGCGCTTACGGGCTCTTTTGGGGCTTTTTGGGGGAGACTGTGACGCCAGTTGGAGGTTCCTTAAGAAGTCGAGTGTCCCATATAGCTAGCACGCTGGAATATCCCTCAGCATGCCCAATTAACAGCACAACATCTCCGGGTTTCAAAGCAAGAAGTTGCTTTTTCACCAAATCGACACGGATTGGTGAATGTGCAATCAAAAACTCTGGCCCATCTGCTCTATCCGGGTCGGTAACCACCCAGCAGTAGATGGTGTCTTTTGGCGCAGGCTTTACCACTCGAGCTCGAACTAAAACACACTTTCCGTCGTATTCCATCTTATCATTCTCATCTTTCAAAGCCCGCCCCAGTTCACTCAAACTAACAGGTTTTGCCGGGCTAGGCCCAACCTTCATGATTTTCCCATTTTTCAAGTGAGCAGAGGAAAAGTCACCTATTCCGCGCACGGTCACCAATTGCCCCTTGGCGAGCGCGCGTAAACCCTGTTCTTTTTCCCATTCGTTCGCTTGTAATGCGACGCTGATGTACGAACTGGGTGGTCTATCATCAGGAACAGAGGGATAGAAATCAATTTCTCGATTATCTGATTCGCTCTCACAAAACCAAACAATTCCCGTTAGTTCGATGGCTTTGCCAGTATACTTCTGCCTTATTGCCTCACCCTTAGTCTCCAATTCCTTCCCAAATGTTTCTGCCGTAAGTGTGAACTCGACCTTGCTTAAATCGGGTGGCGGCTGATTCTGGCCGAAACCAGGACCCTTGTTGAATGGTTGGGTTGGTGGTCCTGGCCATGGTTTGTCTTGTTGACCCGATTGCGGCTGTTCGGAGTGGGGCTGTTGGGGGGTGTCACTCTTTTTGTTTGAGCAACCAACCAGAACGCAAAACAGAGAGGTCTTGATCATTAGTCGGAACATGGCTTCTTCCACAATTGAACAGCCAGTTATCTCACGCCCGTTCACATCCTACATTTCCACATGATGCTATCAAGAGTCAGAGTTGGCTTTGGACTTTTAGTATTGGTGCTGAATCTTGCACTCTGGTATTCATAACGTACCCATCAAACGAGGAACAGCGAATATAATCCCTACCCGATTCTTTGTGTTCATCCGTACAGAATTATCCCTTGTCTATTACCAGTGACTTTTTTTATCTTCTCGTTCGGCTTCGACCTCCCGGGAACAATCATGTCGTACCACGTAGCTCTCTTTGCGCTCGGGTTGGGGCTGCTTGCTGCAAGCACCGGGTTGGTGGTTCGTGGTGGTGCGCAATTAGCACGGAGATGGAGCGTGAACCCATATGTTGTTGGACTTATTGCTCTTGGGATGGGCGCATCCGTTGGAGGGCTTGCTTTCTGCATCTGTGCGGTTGCACATGGGCGACCACGACTCGCGGTTGGAAATCTCTTGGGTGGCAACATCGCGAATGTCGGTCTTGTTCTTGGGTTGGCAGCCATCGTTCGCCCGCTCGCTGGCTCGGCAAAGCTCATCTCATCGGGTATTCCAGCCTTGCTGATTGCAGCACTACTTTTCTGGTTTCTGTCGCGCGATAACGAACTCTCACAAGGAGATGCTGGAGTTCTGCTTGCAGCGTTCGTGGCCGTTCTCATTTATTTGGGCCGGATTGCAAGGCAGGAACCGGATTCCGTTCGAGTGGAAATCGCTGGATGGGTTCCCGACACAGGTTCGGCGTGGGTCGGAGCGATTCAGGTAGTCCTCGGTGTGGTCGGATTGGTGGGTGGGGCAGAACTCGCAGTGTCTGAGGCAACTCGGATCTATGGAGAATCCAAGATCACGACTCCCGTGCTGGGTTTTATCGCGATCATCGGAACTGTTCTTCCGGGATTGGTTTTTGCTATTGCCGCAGCGCGGAGAGGAAGGGCAAATGTCGTTTTTGGAATTGTCATTGGGACGAATTTAACGAGCTTGCTCCTCGTTTCCGAAGCCACGGCGATGACGGGAGAATTCCTGCTGCTACATCACGCTGTGATGAACGAAGTCCCGGCGATGTGTCTTTTCATGCTATTGCTGATAACGCCTCTAGCGAACGGGCTCAAGGTCTCGCGAGTCGAAGGGGCAATCCTGCTCGCGGCGTTCGTGGCCTATGCGGTCTGGCAGGTGACATTGGCATTTGAGCCGCAGCATTAGCTGGACTCGTAGCAGAAAGAATTAACGCCCCTTCTCCAGTTGGGATAAGGGTTTAGGAGTCAGCACCACTCTCGGCCTTACGAGTGTCCTCATCGAGATAACGCGCTCCCCAAATCCACAGAACCCCGCTGATGGGGATCAGCATCGAGACCCCAATAAACGCGATTTGGAGGCTCGACCTGTCTGTCACAAAGCCAATGATCGCCGGTGAAATGGCATCACCGAGGGCGTGGATTATCAGGATGTTGATGGCGAATGCAGTGGTTCGGATTTCGGGGCGAGTGACGTTGGCCAAAATCGTGTTTGCTGGGCCAGTGTTAAAGAACAAGAAAAAGACGGCAACGAACAGCAACCCCCAAGCAAGAGGGACAGGGGTAAACAACATCGCGAAGAAGAATGGGAACGCGACAATCATCCCCCATCCAGCCACCTTGAAATACGCTCCCCGGATTCCTCTCTTCCGCAAATAATCGCCTGCGATTCCACCGAGAAGTGTCGCGACCAGCCCGCTAACAACAACGATTGCCCCGAGGTAGAGACCGGCGGTGCCGTTCGTGAGTGAATCGGGAGCAGGGCAAACATCGAACAAATCGGATTGATAGTTTTTGAGTTCAACCTCGCTCAGTAAGCCTGGAACTGCCTCTGTTCCCTTGAGCTTGGCCTGGAACTCCCGAGTCGTCATGACATCCGGACTCGCTGCCGCTGTCAGTCTGGCGATGACAGTTTCGGGGAAAACAGGCGTATCGTCCGATCGTTTGAGTTCTTTGATTTTCTCGATGGCTTTCTGGTCGAGAATGAAACGCCCTTCGCGTTCGACGAAATAAACTTGCATTACGGTTGCCACACCACCAAGAACGAACGTGGAGGCGGTCATTCCTGCACAACACAGCACAAACGATCGGTTTACCTTCAATTCTTTCAGAACAGCCCAATAGCTTACATGTGCAGATATCGGATGATCGGCAGGTTCAGATTCAGAAGAACGAGTTCGCGGTGGTTCCTTCATGAAAAAGCAAAGAACTCCGAGCAATATGCCTGGAATGACAGCCAGAAGAAATGCTCCCCGCCACCCGAGGGGCGTCTCGGCCACTTGTGAACCAATCACGAAGCCCAGGGCGCTGCCGACAGGGATCGCCATGTAAAACCATGCCAGAATGCGCCCGCGATGATCCACAGGATACATGTCTGAGAGCATGGATGGTGCGACAGGTCCATAAGCTGCTTCGCCAATCCCAACCAGACAGCGGGTTAAAAAAAGCACCAGATACCCCGTTGCCAATCCGGTCCCTCCAGTAGCAAGACTCCAGATGATGACACCCACCCCGACCAGTTTCCAGCGAGCAAACGTATCCCCGAGACGCCCAAACAGCGGCGACAGGCACATGTACGCCACCATGAATGCAGATGTTAATAGCCCAAGCTTGAAGTACTCATTAGGATCGTTGGGGGTGAAGATGGTGGCATCGCGCTTGATTTTCACAAGCGTGGCCGACAGAATTTGCCGGTCGATGTAGTTAAACAGGTTGATTCCAAGCAGGAGCGCCAGCGCCCACTTGGCACCCTGAAGTGGCTCGTTTCGACCGCTAGTCGTTAACGCTGGCCCGTTCGGCATTACCGCACTCCGCAGTTCGTCAGCGATTGGTTGATCGTTCGGTACGGTACGCTATAATCCGGAGGAAGTCGATAAAGATATCAAAACGGCCCGCGAAGAACCTATCATGGGGGTTATCCACCCCTCTTTATAGACTCGCTGTTCCAGACTCCGGATCAGCAAACGCCAGGGAGAGTTGCCATGTCCGTCGAAGACATCAAGAAACGGTTCGTGAACGAGATCAAGCTGCGCGCTTACGATGACAAGTACATCGATAAGAATGAAGAGCGCGAAATTTTGCAAATTGCAATCTCGCTCGGCGTCAGCATCGAGAGCGCCCGCGCTGCCCTCATCCAGGTCTGCGATGAGCACAGCTACATTATGGAGAGCGTGATTATCAAGCAGATCAAAGATCAGGTCGAGACGGCTGCAAGCAACGATGGGAAGGTCGATCAGAAAGAGTTTGAACTGATTTTCGGAAACATCAAACGGTCCATGCAAGGCAAGAAGAACGACCGAGAAGTCAAGAAGATGATTATTCTGGTTATGGAAGACACCGGGAACAACAAAATCAAGAAGGGCTGGTTCTCGGACTGGTACAGCGCCTTGAAGAAAGATCTCGGGATGTCGTAAAAGTGCGTTAGGGAGCACACGGATGCGAATGCACCCGGATGGGTTCGTGCTGCAAGACAGAGGGGCGTATCGGTTCGACCGATGGCATTGGCCCCAACGGGTGCCGACGCAACTGGGTGATCTTCTTGTCGAACTCACGACTGGAGTTGACGAACCGCCACCAGACACCGCGATGGCTGCGGCTGCCAGTGAGGTAGCCGAGTTCGCGGAAGCGAACGGCGACCTGCTGCTCAATCTCATCTACGGGCACTATCGGTACACTGAGGAGAATGGCTGGCTGGGGTTCTGGGGCGTCCAGCCCAATTTGGGTCTGAACCGCATACTCTCGCAAGTCGAGTCGATCGAGTTGGCTGTGCGTCGGGACCGACGCGGGCAGTGCGATGCTGGCGTGTTCGTCAATCCACGGTGGGATCCAGAGCACAAACTCGACCTCAGCTATAGCGGTGGGCAGATCGTCGCGGTCAACGGCGAACTTTTCGTGCTGGCAGGTGAGGTGCTTCGACCCGGGTGAGTGCCAAAGCCCCTAATGGGACGCTGTAGGAGCAGTTGAATTTGGTTGTTGGGTGTGCAAGAAGACTCAGGGAGCGTTTGTTACCGGCGTCTTCTTACACTCCGACGCCTACTTCTTTTCTTTTTGCACTTTTCACTTCCCCCATTACTACCTACTCTAACTCTTCCGAAACTTCGGATAACAGGGCATACATTCTCACGGCAAGGGCAAGGTGGCGAGTATGGTGCGGAAGAAGTTGGGTAAGAACCGTAAAAACAGATGCCGGTTCTGCACGAAGGAAGGTTGCCCCCGTCCCGCGTTCGTCGATTACAAGGACGTGAGCAACCTCAAGAAGCTTATCACTAGCCAGGGCAAAATGTTCAGCCGGAAGCGGAGCGGCCTCTGCGCGACCTTCCAGCGCGCAGCGGGCGATGCCGTCAAACGTGCTCGGTTTATGGGTCTCCTCCCTTATGTTGGTGAGTAAGGGGCGGATAAGAGACTTACTTGCACTGCGACAGAACTTCACCATAGAAGCACGCGCGGCGATCGTCCCAACGATGCTCCAAACCCGGCCCGTGCCGGGTTTGTTTCGTTGATTTCTGATTTCGCCAGGGGAGTTGCTGTGGCTGGCGTTGATGAACTCTTCCCGCGCGCTATTGCCGCCCAACGGGAGGGCGACTTCGTCGCCGCCGAACGTGATTATCGGCAAATATTAGCCCTCGACCCCAATCACGCCATCTCACTCTCGAACCTGGGAGTGATTCTCGGACGTCGTGGTGAGTTGGCCGAGGCAGTTGTAGCTGCGGAAGCTGCGACAACCGCCGACCCGAACCTGGCAGTTGCTCACTTCAACCTGGGAAACCTTTATCGGCGCGTCGGTCAGTCGGCCGATGCAGCCCAATCGTATCAACGGGTTCTTCAACTCAATCCGGGATTTGTTCCGGCACATCTGAATCTCGGGATTGCCGTCGGTGAGTTGGGCGATTGGCCGGCAGCAGTCGAACACTTTCGTCGGGCGTTGGAACTCCAACCCACAATCCCCGATGGGCTGCACCATTTAGGCGAAGCACTAACCCAAACGGGTCGCACAGACGAGGCAATCGCCACCTTACGGGCATCTTTGAATCAGTCGCCCGGTGTGCCGCGGAGCTACCTCGCCCTCGCCCGCGCGCTCTTCGCGGCAGGCCAGATTGACGAGGTGATCCACACACTCGAACATGCCATCCAGCTTCAGCCTCAACATGCGGTGGTACAAAACTTTCTGGGGATCGCACTCGACAAGGCTGGGCGTTTCGATGAGGCCCAATCGCACTTTCATGAGGCTGTTCGCATCCGACCAGACTTTGCCGGGGCATGGAGCAATCTCGGCCTCAGTTTGGGTGGTCAAGGTCGCTGGCTAGAAGCAAACGAGGCCTTTGCAAAGTCACTCGAACTTCGCCCGGATGCCTCAATCGCAAGCAGCCGTCTTGTCCTACTGCTTGGCTCCTCTGTCACACCAGCACAGCTCCAGGAAGAACACCAGAACTGGGCTGCCAAGTACGCGGCGGGAACGCTACGGGTCGAAGGGAAACTCACTGCACCCGATCCCGGTCAGCGGTTAAAGGTCGGATATGTGTTTGGCGAGTTTCAAACGCCGGTTGCACTCGCGTTTCTCGAAACCCTGTTGGCTCATCACAACCGGGAAACGGTCCACATTACCTGCTATTCCAACACTTCTCAGTTTGGTGTGGAGATGGATCGCCTTCGCAACCTGGCCGATGAGTGGCGATCGCTGGTTGGTATCGATGATGCCGCAGCAGCTGAGTCGATTCGCGCCGATCAGATCGATGTTCTTGTCGATCTCAATGGACACACAGTTGGGAATCGACTGCTCGTATTTGCACGAAAGCCTGCTCGGGTGCAGGTGTCGCTTTTCGGTTATCCCGCCACCACCGGCTTGAGTGCCATCGACTTCCGCATCTCGGACGCCATTGCCGATCCGCCTGGGGTTGCCGATACACACGGACCGGAGAAAGTGTTGCGGCTGCGGGATATCGGCCGGCTGTATGTTCCTCCTGCGTCTGCTCCTCTCCCATCTCCGCTACCGGCCGCGAGCCGACAGCAATTGACTTTCGGTTACCTGAACGACCCGGGGAAACTCTCCGATATCTGTCTCGAAACATGGGCGAAGATTCTGAAAAGCGTGTCCGGGTCGCGGCTCGTGCTGCAAGCAGGTCGCTCGATGGAAACGGCCCGATACTTGACCGACCGATTTGGTCGATTTGGGATCGAGCCCAATCAACTGATCCTGGTTTATCGGATGTCGGAGGAGGATTATTTTCAAGCGTATCACTCGATTGATGTGATACTCGATCCGTTCCCGTTCAACGGTCGGACAACGACCTGTGACGCTCTCTGGATGGGGGTGCCAGTCTTGTCTGTGGCCGGGGATGATTGCCGGTCGCGGCAGGGGGTGAGCATCCTGACGAACCTGGGTTTCTCGGACTTCGTTGCAGATACTCCTGAAAAGCTCATCGCTCTTGCTACGATCTGGGCCGATCAGTTCGATACGCTTGCAGACCTCCGCGCAGGGCTGCGCGACATGATGAGCCAGTCCCCGATCACCGATGCCATCGCGTATGTGCGCAACCTGGAAACAGCGTATTCGCACGCCGTCAACGTGTCTTCTTGAACTCCACTCGTCTGCTCAAGCCAAGAATCGCCAATGCCAGGAACATCGCGCCGTAAATGGCTCGTCGTTCGGAAGGACCGAATATTACGGTTGCGTTGAACACCACGAATGCCAGGAAACCGTGGATCAGCCAACCCATCCATCGCGGGCGATTCGCACGACTCACTGGGTTGATCCACCACCAGACGACATCGGCCATCCAGATCAGCGCGAACAGATAGTTCACCACAATCCCGCCACCGAATCCGCCCACCTCCCGAACGTGTTCCACCGCGGCGTTGTGCGACCATCCATGAGCAAGCCAGAATGCCAGAATGATGTGGAGGAGTAATGTCAGCACGCCGAGCGTCCAGACAAAACGTGTGAAACCAACTGCGGAAGGTTTCACGATCATCGAACACCACCCCATCGCGATCAGTGCAACAACCAGTTCCGCACTTGTCACAACAATCGGATGTCGGAGGTTCAGTTCAAGGTCGATCCACATGGTTGCGACCAACATATTCGCTCCAAGGCGTCGAGTGCCAATTGGTGGAATCAGAGCAAAGCGTTGTATTATGCGATGAGGAGGAAGGAAGAGTTGAGGCTCTTATCCCCGAGAGTTCTAAAATACTCTCCTCAGGATCATTTGCTCGACCGCGAAGGCACGCCACGCATCCCAATGTGCCGAAAGCATTACGCGATCACGGAGCCAGTTTCAACGGGACGACCTGCATCCAGGCAGAGATTTCGGTAAGAAGTGATTTGGTAGACAACTCAGCCCAGATCGAAGGCTACAAGCCGATGACCTGGGCTTTCTTTGTCCCCAGGACACCACTTATGCCTCGGCGAACGAAGATCGTGGCCACTCTCGGACCAGCAACCAACAGCGCTGAACAACTGGATGCCATTCTTCGAGCTGGAGTTGATGTTGCCAGGATCAACTTTTCTCACGGCACTGCGGAAGAGCATCTCGCCAGGATCGCACAGTTCCGCGAAGCGGCTCGGCTTATCGGCAAGGTTGCTGGAGTGATGGCCGATCTGCCAGGTCCGAAGATGCGCGTCAAACTCCCCATTGCGCGGGATTTGCGGGCAGGCGAGACCCTGGCATTTTCACTGTCCGTAGAGCCTGTTCAACCGGGTGATATCACCCTGACTGAACCCGAGGTGCTTGCCGATGTGCGGCCTGGCCAACGCCTGCTCATGGATGATGGCCGTCTGCAACTTGAAGCCACCTCGATTGGGGGCGGTCGGCTGATCGCTCGGGTCATTGTTGGTGGAACACTGCTGCCGAATAAGGGTCTGAATTTACCGGACACCCCGCTGACCATCCCGGCGGTTACCAGCCGGGATCGAGAAGCTCTTGCTATTGTCGCCCGGGCTGGCGTGGACTGGGTTGCGGTGTCGTTTGTACGTGGTCCCGAAGCTGCCGACGAGGCACGAGCCGCTTGTGCTGCCGTGGGGCTGAATGTTCCCGTGCTGGCCAAGATCGAGCGGCCCGAGGCTGTTGGTCGGGCGGTTGCCATCATCGCCGCGTTTGATGCAATCATGGTTGCCCGTGGCGATCTCGGTGTTGAGATTCCGCTGGAGCGAGTTCCGACCGTCCAAAAAATGCTGATCGCGGAAGCCCGGTCGGCGGGCAAGCCAGTCATCACCGCAACGGATATGCTCGACTCGATGCGCGAACATCCCCGTCCAACCCGAGCCGAGGTGAGCGATGTTGCCAATGCCATTTTCGATGGCACCGATGCAGTCATGCTTTCGGGTGAGACCGCGATAGGTCGTTACCCCGTGGAAGCGGTTAGTTGCATGCACCGAATCGCCATGGAAACCGAAACACACCTCGAAAGAGCAGGGGTGATGATGCGGGCGGGATTCGCCAGTCCCAACAGTGGCATTGATGACCCCATCACGCAAGCAGCGTGTAGTCTTGCCGCGGAAGTACATGCTGCGGCAATCATCGCACCCACCCTTTCCGGACGAACGGCAAGGATGGTTGCCGGACATCGACCGTGGGCGCGGGTGGTGGCGGTTGCGCCGACCGATGTCGTTTTGCAGCGTTTGGCACTTGTCTGGGGAATTGTCGGAGTGCGCATGTCGCCAACAGTGCTTCATTCCGATCGAATGGCCACCGCCGTACTCGATGCTTGCCGGGCGGGTGCTGTGAATGTTGGCGAGCGAGTGATTGTTCTTGCTGGGCACCCAATTGAAGGTGGACCGCGGTTCCCAACCGTGCGGGTGGTGCGGGTTGGCCCGGGTGGAGTTTCCGAAGAACCGTGATAGGTTTTCCAGGGCGAACACTTTAGGAAAGCCTGCGGGTCCACTTAACGAACACTTCTTGGCCCACCGGAACTCTTTGCCGAGTCGGGACACCTTCTCGCGCACTCTATGTGAAAAGATTCATGTCGTGCGCTTCGCACCCATCGTCTGAGTGATGACACCATATTGGATTCCGCTCTGCATCGTCGGAGCCGCAATTCGTCGTCGGTGCTTCACTCCCCAACCGACTTCTCTTTGGTGGTTCATCTCAGGTCATTTGCCGCAGGGAGCGCCATTCACCATGTCACAATCTGTGCGGTCGCGTCTGAATGTCGAATGTCTCGAATCCCGAGACGTACCCTCAACAGTTACTCAAACATTTGACACCATCACACCGCCCGCTCTGCCAAGCGGCTGGACTGAGTGGAGTAACGATAACTCGACCGTGTTCGCGATTGCGGCAGGGCAGGGAGTGAGTGGTTCGGTTGGAGTTGTATCGTCTGGCTTGAGTAAGACGGCTGGGCTGGCTTGGCCTACGCAAACGCAGCCGGGCGATACCGCCGTTTCGGCAGACGTGCAACTCAACTCGTTGATTCCGACTTTCGTTTTTGCTCGTGGCACAAATCTTGGTACCGCAGCACCGAGTTACATTGCCGCAGTTGTAACGCGGGGGGCAACGGTCAGTGTGATGCAGGTGACCAATGGCACGTCAACTCTCCTGGGAACCGTCGCCTCGCCCTCCTCGGCCTACTTTTCAGGTAACTGGGTGAATGTGTCACTTGTTCCCAATGGTTCTTCCGTGGCCGTTCAAGTGATGCGATTGGACACGAACCAGTACCTGAACGCTCAAGGAACCTGGCAATCCGCGGTAACAAATGCCATCACGGTGAACACAACCCTTGCAGACACGACAGGCGACGTCGGAATTGGACGTGCCGCCGCGTACTCTGGATCGGTCGATCTCGACAACTTCTCCATCGCTCCACCTTCGCAGGTGACCTCACCCACGGTGAGCGAGTCGTTCGATACGACGGCAATTGGCGCAACCCCAACCGGCTGGCAAAGCTGGGTGAGTAACGGGGCTGGCACCGCGGGTGTGAGTTCTTCGCTCGCTCTCAGTCAACCGAACAGTTATGCCTTGGCGGGTTCATCGAACACTGCTGTGCGGGCGTGGTCTACAACCCCATTACCTGCTGCCGTTAGTGCATCGGTGGCAGTGGATCTCAATAGTCTCATTCCCGCGCAACTCTTTGTTAATGGGACGAACCTGAATACGACAACCCCCACTTACGATGCTGTCACTCTGACTCGCGGGGTCCAGGCCAGCCTTGTACAGGTGGTGAATGGCACGACGACGACTCTTGCGACGTTGACATCTTCGGGATACCTGACCGGGCAGTGGGTGCAGGTTGAACTGACGGCTCAGGGGACCGATTTGTTGGCAACGATTTATCGAACTGATACAAACCAATGGCTGTCTTCAAACGGTACGTGGTCTTCCGCTCCGACATACGCCTTTAGCGTCCAGAGCGCTGCGAATCTCCCAGTTGGCGTGGCTGGGATTGGACGGGCAGCAAGTTATTCGGGGACGGTAAACTTCGATAACTTCACCGCCGGCGCGGTCGGGACTGTTGGCCCAGCCGTGGCTGTTACATCGTCCACAGGGTCAGGGTCGGTGTCAGGCTCCGTCACTTTCCAGGCCACTGCAACTGGAAATGTCAGCCACATGTCGTTCATTTTGAATGGTCAAGTCCTGGCAACATCCACGTCTTCCCTTGCAAGCTGGACGTTCAATTCCAACGCACTTGCCAACGGCTCGTACACTCTGACAGTTCTGGCGGGTGGGACGGATGGGACAGTCGGGGCGGGTACGTATTCCTTCACGGTCAATAACTCGCCACCTCTGCCACCGCCGCCGCCACCCGGCGCTACTAACCCAGATCAGATAACCGTCAATGCCAACCCAACTTCGGCTGTGGGTTATTCCCCGGCTCCAGCCACAGACACATTATTTGGGCCGAACGGACCTTCTTATCTCGATGTGGAGCAGGGACAGGAGGGCGATTGCTGGCTGATTGCAAGTCTGGCAGAGGTGGCAGACCAAGCTCCTCAAGACATCAAAAACATGTTCACTTATGACGGTACCACTGTGGAAAACGGGGCCACTGTCGGCGTCTATACTGTTCGTTTCTTCAACAGTAATAACGTGCCCAAGTACGTCACTGTCGATACGGAATTGCCCAATGGTGGCAGCTATTACGACCAAACTGTAAACGGTGTCCTGTGGGTGGCCCTGGCCGAGAAGGCTTACGCAGTAGCCAACGGCCTCGGCTACGTGCCGACTTCCGATCCTGGCTCTAACTCGTATGATGCTCTGAATTCAGGCTATTCGAATTGGGCATTGCACGCTATTACGGGGCAACCCGCAAGCAACACTAATATCAACCCCGCACAGATTGCCGCTGACTGGAAAGCAGGCGATTTCGTCGTCCTCTCGACTGTCTCACCGGCCAGTTCCGCTATCGTGGGAGATCACGACTATGCTGTTGTCGGTTACAACGCTTCAAGTGGTCTCTTCGAGCTGATGAACCCGTGGGGGGGAACCACCACTTCAAACCTGTGTCCCCAGGATAGTCAGGTCTACGGCCTGTTTTCCGCCAACGCATCGTTTTTGTCGGCAAACTTCTCGATGCAGTACATCAGTGCTGGGACAGCTAACCAGAGGAACGACTCGCTACCGACCGCGGG
>Ga0206850_10281_pt1 | contig 12887 bp, 13 predicted proteins | sample Alteio_BWOrgCont_16_FD_152885 | JGI IMG/M metagenome (GOLD analysis project Ga0206850, IMG submission 152885) | Enriched cells from forest soil in Barre Woods Harvard Forest LTER site, Petersham, Massachusetts, United States -... | ecosystem: Environmental > Terrestrial > Soil > Temperate forest >...
GTTTACGCTCATATGTCATGCCAAAAGGCAGGAGTGTTCTGTCTTTAACAAGGCTCACGGGCACAATACCATCAGAAAATAATTTTGGGTTATTACTGAAATCCAGCCGCTGAGCCGGCTTGATAGGATATTCATGGATATCAACAGCCCTTTTATGGATAGGTTCATAGCTGATTTCAACACGCTTCTGGCGCATGGCCATATTCTGAGTATCATGCATCCGGCTCAAATACGTTGCACAAATAATCGCGGTGTGGGCTGCCAAAGAAATAAAAAAAGCTTTAAAAATAAAATTTTCAGTCATTTTTCCTAAATAGTTCACGCCATAAATAGGCGATAAAACGTAAGGTATCGCGTACCGGCTGGATTTTGCTTACCTCATTGCTATAAATCGTCTGGATCCCTACCGAGGCTATTTTAAAACCTTTTTTACTGGCTTTGATTAAAACTTCAGTTTCAATTTCAAAATCAGAACTTTCAAGTCGTATGTTCTCGAGCACCTTTGTTTTGATCAATCGAAAGCCGCATTGGGTGTCCGGGATATGCTGACGGCAAAAAATAGAAATCAGCCAGGACATAAAATGATTAGTGGCTAAGCGCACTATTGGCATACCCTTGGGATTTAGCATACGGTTGCCGCTGATAATGTCAGCATTGGTCTTTTGATAACAGGCCACAAAGGCCGCTATATCTGACGGGGAATGTTGGCCGTCACCATCCATGGCAATCAAGGCCTCATAACTATTTCTCATTATATATTCAAATCCGACTTTTAAGGCATTACCCTTGCCCCTTTTAGATTCAGTCCTTAACACCACCGCACCCGCCTTATTTGCCAATTCTTCTGTTTTATCCATAGAACCGTCATTAATCACGATACAGTCATAACCTAAAGCCCTCACAGCTTCAACGAGAGGGCCGATGGTTTGGGCTTCATTATGCGCTGGGATAAGGATGGCGATTTTCATGAGGCCTCAAGGTTCTGGAACAATAGCCATTGTGTTGGATTTTTTCTGATTTCATCCTCAATGATCGTCAAATATTTTTGTGTATATCCCTTGGCTGCTGTATCCGTGATTTTGCCATCTATTAGTTCAGGTGGTTCAATGGGCGGGTATACTTTAATTTCAAAATGATCATCATCGCTACGGAGAAAAAAAACAGGGACGATAGGGGCCCCTGTTTTTAAGGAAAAAAATGCTGCTCCTTTGGGAATCATGACATGACGGCCCAAAAAATCCATAATGAGCCCACGATTGCCAAAGTCCCTGTCTGCTAATATAGCCACTAAACGATTTTGACGTAAGTGTTCCACCACTCGACGGACAGCTACATCGGTCTGGATGACCATAGCACCAAAATTTTCCCGCTGTGCGTTAAACAAGGCATTAACCCTAGGGTCTTTATGCGCTAAAGCCACCACGGACAATGGAAAGCCTAACATCGGCAAAACCGCGCCTCCCATTTCCCAATTGCCTAAATGGGCACTGACAACAATAGCCCCCTTACCTTTTTTAAAAACCTCATTAATGTATTCAATATTTTTGATATGGACATTAGATTCAAGGAAAGCAGGCGTCAAACGCCTAGACATGGTAAAGAATTCCAGTAAATATTTACCAAAACTACGGAATACAGCGCGTACTTGGTTAGCCGGAACAAGAGTAGTCTTGTAAACGATCTTTAAATTATTTTCAACCGCTAACCGATCGGTTTTAGAAAAACAGAAATGCATGTCACACAATAACATGACTAAGATGCCACTTAGCCTAATCGGCAGAATTTTTGCTAAAAATAATCCAACCCTATATAGATAATAATTTCCCATAATTCTTTAATTAAGAATCAAGCGCGCGATATTTTCAGCGGCTTTTGGTTTACCATTTTTTAATGCTGCCTGTTTCATGTCCGCCAATAGTTTAGGATGACTCAACAGCGAATCAATCTCACGGGCAATATGGCGTTTGTCATCAACCCGGATAGCTATCCCTTGATTGACGAGAAATTGAGAATTCCGTTCTTCCTGGCCTGGGATAGGGTCAACAATCACCATGGGCAAACCTTTAGCCAGACATTCACTTGTGGTCATGCCGCCGGGTTTACTGACGATCAAGTCAGACACCTCCATTAGTTCATCCACATTGCTGGCATAATCATAATAAATAATTTTTTTAGTTGTTTGGCGCTGGGTCTTTTTGATGCAATTGACTAATTTGACATTGGTTCCGCAGATGACAATTAACTGTAAAGGCCTTTCAAGACGCACTAGAGACTTGACCGCTTCTTTCATAGGGCCCAAGCCCTGCCCGCCTCCCATAATCAATATCGTTGGAATATTCAAATCAAGACCTAACTTCTTGGCAATAGTTTCTCCACTTATCTGCTGGGAAAACTTCATGCGGATTGGGATACCAAAGATTTTGATACGCTCCTCAGGGATCCCTTCCTTGACGTAGCGCTCTTGCGCTTCTTGAGAGGGCACCACATAATAATCCACCCCTTCATGCAGCCAATACAAATGCGGGGCATAATACGTCAAGACACCGATCACGGTCATAGGCAATTGATTGGTTTTTTTATAATCCGCAACCATGCCGCAAGGGAAAGCCTGGGTGCAGACAATCACATCCGGCTTGAATTCATCGATCAACGGTTTTAATTTTTTATGCGAAGATTTATGGATGGATTGTTTCCATTTTTCGGAAAATTTAATGACCTTGGGGTTATCATACAGATATTCCCATATTTTGGGTGCACGTTTAATCACACCCATATAGGCGGTATTAATGATTTTTTCCATTAACGGATAGGTATAGCCAAATCCATTGATGCTTAAGACCTCACAATCAGGGTCAAGTGATTTAAGGGATTTGGCGATTGCCACAGCACCCTGACGATGCCCGGAAACCTGCGATATATACATCAACAAAACGCGCTTATGCATTACGCATGATCCTAACTCCTACCGCAAAATGAAGCAATAGGGCCTTTTAACTTACTCAATTATTCCCAAGATACCACCAACCAATCCTTCTTGGCCCTCTTGAACATTGATAGATTTAAGCTTGCCTGTGGCTGGGGCTTCAATCACAAAGGAGGCCTTATCAGTAACGGCTTCGCAGATTTCCTGTCCGGCAACAACATCTTCGCCTATTTTCGCGTGCCAACAAGCGATCGTGGCTTTGCTGATCCCTTCACCTAATTCAGGAAGAATAATTTTAGACATGTACTTATTTCCAAAAATGTTTCTGAAATTGTTCTGCTATTTTTATTTTTACATTTTCCATGGGTACCGCATGACCTTTTAGTTTTTGCATTGAGCTCATGCGCACATCAAGGCCGCAGGGTTTGATTAAATTAAAAAGGGAAAGGTCGGTATTAACGTTAATACCTAAACCGTGATAAGTCACCCATTTACGCACTCCGACACCAATGGAAATAATCTTATCTTCCCCCACAAAAACACCCCTCTTGCCTGGAATGCTTATTGCCAATATATCAAAATTCCTCAATAAATCAACCGCAACTTCTTGAAGCTTTTCCATATAAACTTTAAGATCTTTCCCATAATTATTTAAATTAAATATAGGATATACAATTTGTTGCCCTGGCGCATGCAAAGTTACATCTCCACCACGGTCAACAGAGCTTATCATCACCCCTCGCTTTTCTATTTCACTGCGTTGATAAAGCAAACTCTGGGGGTTTGTCATGCGCCCCAAGGTCAATACCGGAGGATGTTCACAAAAAATAAGATGGTCCTGGGCCCCTTGTATGACACGCTCAACACATTTCATCTGGCGCCCATAACCTTCAATGTAATTGATCAGCCCCCAGTCCTCAACTTTTATATTTGGTTTCATAAAGTTAAAAGCCGTTGGGATTGCCCCCAACGGCTTGAGTATCACTTTTTGGTCGAAAGGCTTCAGTGGACGCTTTCTTGGTCATCGCATCCTAGCGTCAGGGCGATGAGGAGATGCCATCAAAGTCTTTTGGTCGTATTGACCGACACTCACAGTTGTTCGCAAATAGCTTCAGCCATCTGCATAGTTCCAACAGCACTTGGATCGCTGCGATCATCCTTAAGATCATAGGTTACAGATTTGCCTTCTTTTAAAATAATACGGACAGCATTGTCCAAACGGTCGGCCGCGGCATTTTCTTTCAGGTGACGCAGCATCCATACAGCTGATAGGATCGTCGCTGTAGGATTGACTTTATTCTGGCCGGCGTATTTTGGAGCTGAACCGTGGACAGGTTCAAAAAGGGCGATTTCATCGCCGTAATTGGCCCCTGGAGCGACCCCCAGCCCACCGACCAGACCAGCGCACAGGTCTGAAACAATGTCCCCATAGAGGTTGGGCAAAACTAGGCAATCGTACAAAAACGTATACTGGATTAACTGCATGCACATATTGTCCACAATATTGTCATTAAACTCAATTTTTCCCTCATATTCCTTGGCCACATCCTTGGCGCATTGCAAAAAAAGCCCGTCGGTAAACTTCATAATATTAGCTTTATGCACGGCTGTCATTTTTTTACGCCCAAGCTTGACTGCCCAATCAAAAGCAAATTTGACAATACGCTTAGAGCCGCTCACTGAAATTGGCTTGATAGAAATGGCCGCATCTTGCTTGATCTTTTTAGGTGACATCTCATTGATCAAGGTGCGTAGACGGTCACATTCAGGAGTTCCAAGGTCAAACTCAATACCAGCATATAAATCTTCAGTATTTTCACGGAAGATCATTAAATCCACCTTTTTAATGGGAGTCTTGGTACCTTCATAATAGAGACAAGGACGCACACAAGCAAAAAGGTCCAGGGACTGGCGCAATTGGACATTAACTGAACGAAAGCCCTTGCCTACCGGTGTCGTGATAGGGCCTTTGATAGCGGTCTTATTGCGGCGGATAGAATCCAAGACTTCATCTGTCAAAGGTTTTCCATGTTTTTGCATGGACTTCTCTCCGACTTCCTGCACTTCCCAATTGATATTTACACCTGTGGCATCCACGCACATTTTCATGGCGTTGGTCACCTCTGGTCCGATACCATCTCCTGGTAATAGCGTTACTGTATGCCCCATATAATCTCCTTAACCTGTATTAGGGTTGTTTTTTTGTCATTAAAGTCTTTAACTCATTGATATCCGTCGCCATATTTAACGCGGTCTGATAGGTGATAATCTCTTTATCGTAAAGTTCTTTAAGAGACTTATCAAAGGTACGCATTCCAAATTGGCCTCCAGTTTGGATGGCTGTTCGCAACTGTTCCACGGCCCTTTCGCGGATCATGTTTCGCACACCAGCCGTGGCCACCATGATTTCAGGCACCATGATGCGTCCCTTTCCTGAAGCCCTGGGAGCTAATTTTTGGGAAATAACACCTTGCAAGGCCGAAGAAAGCTGTAGTCTGACTTGCTGCTGCTGATAGGGTGGAAAAACATCAATAATACGTTCAACAGTTTGCGGGGCATCAGGCGTATGCAAGGTGGCTAATACCAAGTGACCGGTTTCAGCTGCTGTCAAAGCAGTTGCAATCGTTTCCAAATCACGCATTTCTCCCACCACAATCACGTCCGGGTCCTGGCGCAAACAACGCTTAAGCGCTTCTGCGAAGGAATTGGTATCACGATGGACCTCGCGTTGCTTAATGATAGATTTTTTATTTTCAAAAATATATTCAATAGGGTCTTCGATGCACATGATCACTGAAGTGCGTTCAGAATTAATTAAATTAATGATCGAGGCCAAGGTCGTGGTTTTACCCGTTCCCGTGGGACCAGTAATAAGGACTAAACCGTTTTGCTTGCGTGCCAATTCCGCGATCACCGGCGGCAGCTGCAGCTCTTCCATGGATGGAACAAATAGTGAAATACGACGAAAAGCTGCCTCGACAGAACCGCGCTGGATATGAACGTTTACACGAAAACGGTCCAAGCCGGTTAATGCCAGGGAAAAATCTAGCTCTTTTTCTTCTTCGAATTTAGCTTTTTGGGTATCGGAGAGAACACTATAAATCATTTCCTGGATTTGATCACGGTTAAGGGACTCAGCCTTAAGGGGGACTAGACGGCCGTCAATACGGAAAATGGGGGGTGATTTTTCTGTCAAATGCAAATCAGAAGCATTTTCCTGGACGGCCAACAAGAGCAGTTCCCGCAATTGAGGAATTTTTTCCATTAGTTAATTACACCTTTAGTGAAGCCGACTGGTTAGCAATCCATTTACCCACTCTAGAAACACCTTCCTGAATACGAGCATCCGAAGTGGCAAAACTAAACCTGATATAATCAGGGGCCCCAAAACTATCCCCTGGGATCCCGGCAACCTTGACTTCATCCAACATTTGTTTGGCTATCACTGTTGCATCGCCTACTTTAGAAAAATCACAAAAAACATAAAAAGCCCCTTCGGGACGTATATAAGACAGCTGAGGAATTTTATCCAAGCATCGCAACATCAAATCGCGGCGATTTTTAAATATCTGGCACATTTGGGCTATCGACTCTTGGGACGCTTTCAGGGCTTCCAAAGCCGCAGCCTGGCTGATTGATGTTGGATTGGAGGTGGAATGGTCCTGGTACTTTTTGATATACTCCATGATTTCTAAGGCGCCCGCCGCATAACCAATACGCCAACCGGTCATCGCGTATGCTTTAGAAACACCATTCACCGTCAAGGTCAAGTCAAAGATCTCTCGACCTAATGAAGCTATCGAGCTAAATGCGTTAGTATCATAAATCAACTTTTCATAAATTTCATCACTAATCACATAAATCTTGTGCGCAACACAGATTTCTGCGATTTTGGCCAACTCTTCTTTGTGATACATGACCCCTGTTGGATTCGATGGAGAATTGATGATCAGCATTCTGGTTTTGGGCGTAATATATTTTTTAAGCAAATCTGGAGTGATTTTAAAACCAGTAGTTGCATTGGTTGGGATAATCACTGATTTACCACCAGCAGCCTTGACCATTTCTGGATAACTCACCCAATAGGGGGATTGGAAAATCACTTCATCACCGTCGTCCACAAGGACCTGGATAATATTAAACAATGAATGCTTGGCACCGCAGGAAACAACAATTTGATTGGCCTTATAAACAAGACCATTATCTTTCTGAAATTTAGCCGCAATGGCCTCACGCAAATCCAAATTCCCGATAGAGGGCGTATATTTGGTCTTCCCACTCTCAATAGCCTCAATACCCGCTTTCTTGATAAAATCCGGCGTATCAAAATCAGGTTCCCCCGCACCAAAATTAACCACATCATGCCCCTGGGAGGCCAACTCCTTAGCCCGCGCCGTAATAGCCAACGTCGTCGATCCTAACATATCCTTAATCCTACGATTCACATGCAACATATTATCTCCTTTAAGCTGCAACTATACAAATACCTGCTTTATTAGCCAGACTTATCGTTTTTTCACGATCAATGATTAATGTTTTACCTGCTTCAATGGCGAGGCAGGCAGCTTTGGCTTGGGCCATGGTTTGGATTGTTTTGGGGCCTATCACCGGTACATCGAAACGGTTGTCTTGTTTGGGCTTGGAGGTTTTCACCACAACGGCACCTTCACGGGCAATCACACCTCCTCGGGTAATAGCATTGTCCGTGCCCTCCATCGCTTCAATGGCCACAATGGCTTTTTCTTTGACCACGACCGTCTGTCCGATATCAATTCCTCCCATAAGCTTGGCAATGGTCAACCCAAACTCAATGTCCTGCAATTCAATCAAGCTGGGCGCTCGTTTAGTCAAGGTCCCGCGGGGTGCTAAATATTTTTTTAATAAAAAAGTAGAATCGAGTAGAGTCATCCCCTCTTCTTTTAAGCGATCAGCCACCGCGGTAAAAATGGTGTCTGCCTTGCGGTCGCGTAGCGCGTCTGAAAGAGCCTGGAATTCCTGGTCTAATTTCACCGCAGGGTTAAATAAATTATCCTGATTGACTTGGCCTGCCATGATGACCTCTGTAACAGACTCCCCGCGAAAATATTCAAAAAGCCGTTTTAATTCACCCACTTTGAAATATTGGAGTTTATCGACGGAGAAAAATAAAAGCGGTGACGTGTCCCCCACAATGGCTGCCGCGACAATTTTATAGCCTTGGTCACGCGCCGCCCTGGCAAAAAGAAAAGGGAATTGCCTGTTGCCTGCGATAAGGCCTATGGTTTTTAAATTAGCAGATACCACGTTTGGATATTTGGATAAATTCAATGACCCGATGAATTTCAGGCATACCATTTAAATGATCTTTGACCTGAATCACGGCATTGCTACGGTTTAGCCCGGAATTAAACAGAATTTTAAAGGCATGATGCAATGACCTTTGGACAGCTGAAGGGATTTCCGCACGCTTTAATCCCACGATATTCAATCCCCTTAGGGTGGCTGGGTTGCCGTCGACTAAAGAAAAAGGTGGAACATCTTGATTGACCTTGGAACAACCGCCAATCATGGATAAATATCCCACACGGGCATACTGATGGACACCTGAAAGTCCGCCAATCACGGCACGGTCTTCAATAGTCACATGCCCTGAAAGCCCCACATAATTAGCCAACACACAATCATCACCAATAACACAATCATGGGCCACGTGACTGCTGGCCATAAATAAATTATTATTTCCGATACGGGTTTCGCCTCCACCTTCAATGGTGCCAGGATTGACTGTCACATATTCACGAAAGACATTAGAGTTGCCAATATTCAAAAACACTTTATCTGTCTTTTGGTGTTTTCTATCCTGTGGAGGACTACCAATCACGGCCCCGGTAAAAATTTGGCAGCCATTACCAATAGTCGTATGTCCCTCGACGACACAATGCGCACCTATGGTGACATCGTCCCCTAAGCACACTTGGCCGTCAATGACCGAATATGGCCCAATGGTCACATTCTTTCCAAGTTTGACTTGCTGGCCAACAATTGCAGTTTTATGAATTATATTAGACATATGTTAGCTGGTTAAATAATGCGCATCTGTATATGAAAACGTCATTTCCGCTTCAATGGCCACTTCCCCATCAACACGTGCCACGCCTTTAACATGCGCGGTGCGTTCGCGGTCCCGCACAATTTCAACTTCCATCAATAACTGGTCTCCGGGATAAACGACCTTACGGAACTTCACATCTGATATAGACATGAACAATGCTACTTTACCATTATGAGCCCCGCTGGTCAATACCACAACACCTGCAGTCTGGGCCATGGCCTCAATCATGACAACACCCGGCATCACCGCCTTCTGGGGAAAATGCCCTTGAAAAAATCCATCATTGATCGTGACATTTTTGATGCCAATCCCTTTTTTACCTGGCTCTATTTCTATGACCCTATCCACCAACAAAAACGGATAGCGATGAGGCAAAATTTTCATAATTTCATTGATATTAAAAACCCTTCCGGTGCCTCCAGGCACTGCGGCTGGATAGGAAACAGAGGTGTATTTCTGACGCTGGGCTTCTATTTTCTTGACTAGGCCCCGGTTTAACGAATGCCCGCTTTTGGTTGCATAAACGGCACCCTTCAGGGGGTATCCCAATAAAGATAAATCACCAATAATATCCAAAACCTTATGGCGCGCGCATTCATCAGGAAAACGCAAGGTATTCTCTAGAGGCCCTTTGGAGGACATCACCAATGTATTTTGATAATTAGCCCCCTTGCCCAAACCATGGGCCTTTATTTCACCAGCTTCAGATTCCAGGCAAAAGGTACGGGCAGACGCCAATTCTTTGCTAAAGGTAGCCGGGTCGATGGATTGTGAAAAAAATTGCGAATGTAGTGACGGCAAATCATAATCAAGGGTATAAGAAACACTAAATTGATCATGTGGCACAATTACAATCGACGACGTTCTATTGGCAACAACAATAGGCTCTTGAATTGAAAAAGTATTTTTATCAGCATTCAATTCTATAGTCCCTGATTTCTCTAAAGCTTTTAGGAATTCCAGGCTACTGCCGTCCAAACCAGGGATCTCTTCACCATCAATCTCAATGGCTGCATTGTCAATGCCCAACCCATTTAACGCTGCCATTAAATGCTCAACAGTATAAATCCGCACCCCTTGAAACTCAACCGCCGTACAGCGCGTAACCTTCTCATCCATTACCGCATTGGCCGCCGTAACCTTAATAGCCAGTTTCCCTGGCAAATCAACCCTAGTAAAATATATTCCCTCATTCTCCCCCGCCGGCTTAATGGTCATGTGCACCATTTTACCGGTATGCAGGCCAGTCCCAGAAAGAGTGACGGAATTTTTTATAGTTTTTTGCTTCATAAGCCTTACTATCTAGCTCCTACTTTTTCTCCAACTCTTCAACACGCTTCTTCAACTCTTTGATAGTCTCCACATACTTATCAAGCCGTTGAATATGGGCGTTGGTCCTGAAAGCTACTTTAAGGAGCTGAGCAGGAGAACCGAAAACTTGCTCGCCAGGTTTAATGGACCTGGTGACACCTGACTGGGCCGTTACTACAGCCCCATCGCCAATTTCTAAATGCCCCACTAGGCCTGACTGGGCCGCCAAAATCACATAATTACCTAATTTTGTGCTTCCGGCAATGCCTGATTGGGCCACTACAAAACAATGCTTGCCTATTATTACGTTATGGGCAATTTGTACCAAATTATCGATCTTTGTTCCCTCGCCGATGATTGTTTTATCGAAACGCGCGCGGTCAACCGTGACATTGGCCCCGATTTCTACATCATCTTCGATAAGCACCGTCCCCACCTGTGGGATCTTCATGTGCTTACCATCAATTGTTATATATCCAAAACCATCAGAACCAATGACCGTGCCACTATGGATAATAACACGACTCCCCAGCACAACTTTTTCGCGTAAAACTACTTGCGGATAAATCAGGCAGTTTTTTCCTAAATGTGTTTCGTGCCCTACATAGCAATTAGCATAAATCACACAACCTTCTGAAACAATTGCCCCATCTTCAATAACTGTATGGGCACCAACAGCCACCCCTGTTGCCAACTTGGCACCAGGAGAAACAACTGCGGTGGGGTGAATGCCTTTGGGCCTATAATCAGGCTCGTCTTTTAGGAAATAATTAACCACTTCAATAAAACTTAAAGAAGGATTATCCACCCTAATAAGAGTTTTCCCCGGACAAGACATCTGCCGGGGAACAAGGGTGACACCTGCCTTGGTGTCGTGTAGCAACGGCTCATATTTGGGATTGCTTAAAAAAGTCAGTTCATTATTTTTTGCTTCTTTAATCCCTGAAAAACCATTGACTATTAATCCACCATCACCAATCAATTCACCCTTGACTAACCGAGCGATATCAGCCACGCTGATTTGCATAACGGGTGGACTATTTCTTGTAACTGTCATTTAAACTCTTTGATACTTCGTCGGTGATATTACTTTGGGGATCACCGTAAATCATCACTCGATCATTTAGAACATAGGTATAACCGTCTCTTTTGGCGATAGTAGTGACCACCCCTTGGATTTCGGTTAAGATCTCACGCACTTTATCATCACGCTTCTTGGCTAATTCCGTGCGTTTCTCTTTATCATATGCCACGACATCATTTTTTTGCTTTTCAATATCAGCTTCCATAGCTGACTTCTCAGAATCTTTCATCAAATCCAACTTACTTTGGGCATCCTGGATTTTCTGGACCATGGCATCACGCTCTTTCTGAAACGCCTCTCCTTCAGTCTGCAATACAGCATCGAATTCTTTTGTTTTTTGATACCCGTCGAAGACTTTGCTTAAGTCCACATAGGCAATTTTCAGGCCATCAGCAAAACTTACTCCAGTGGCCATAAGTCCGAAGATCATTGCTAAACCTAATAACTTAACTGCTTTCATATAACCCTCCTGTGTTTATACTTTTAAAACCCACGACTGACACTAAAATAAAATTTACCGTTCTTATTAGACTGTCCTGGTTCTTTATCCAAAGGAATCCCATAATCTAACTTAATAGGACCAATGGGGGTCTTGACACGAAGGCCAACCCCTGTGCCGGACTTAACTCCACCGGTACCGTAATCCCTGACCTTGTCCCATACATTACCAGTATCAAAAAATACTGCAGCTTTAATTATTTCAATGATAGGAACCGTATACTCGGCGCTGCCAAGTAATAAAGCATCGCCGCCGATGGCATCATTCGTATTAGGATCTAATGGTCCGACTGTCCGTTCATCATAACCGCGGATTGAATCCTGGCCGCCGGTAAAATAACGTTCAAAAATCGGCACATCCGGGGTGTCGGGATAAGATTGGACGATACCCGTGCGGCCGCTGATTTCTAGAACTGTTGTCACATCATTGATTTTCAAAGGAAAATAATATTCACCACTGGTCTGCAAGCGGTAAAAATTCTTGTCCCCCCCTAGAGGGCCGCCGGCAAGGTCCGCGCTATTGGTGATGTCCCATCCTGTGGTCGGAGACAGCTTGCTATCACGGTAATCATTGGTGACGCTAAAACCAAGCGAGCTGACCAGGCTGCTTCCTGCTTGCTCAGCTAAAGCTTCGGATACACCTGAATCCAAATTGCTGATATTGATATGTTCCAGCCGGTAAACCGCTCCAACAGAGAGATTATCATTAAAACTTTTACCAAGACGAAGGTCCCCACCAACCGTTTTCTGATCGTAGGAATATCCAGTGGAACCGTCTTTAAGGTTTTCCGTATAATAACCATCAAAACCCGCAGAGACAGGATGGTCAAATAGCCATGGTTCCGTATAACTCAATAAGAAATTCCGCTGGCTTGAACCAATCTGCGCGCGTAGGCGCAAGTCCTGACCGCCGCCGGTAAATGTAGACCAGTTGGAAATGTCAAAATTCTTCTGCTCAACTTCCACAAACCCGACCAATT
>Ga0206850_10283_pt1 | contig 12699 bp, 6 predicted proteins | sample Alteio_BWOrgCont_16_FD_152885 | JGI IMG/M metagenome (GOLD analysis project Ga0206850, IMG submission 152885) | Enriched cells from forest soil in Barre Woods Harvard Forest LTER site, Petersham, Massachusetts, United States -... | ecosystem: Environmental > Terrestrial > Soil > Temperate forest >...
CTGTTGGCTGTCCGTTATATGGTTATTTATCTCAAAGATTTAATTGTCGACGTCCTTTTTTAATTTTTTCGGGCGTGAGTACGCTGATATTATTTTGTATTTTAATCTATATGCCTCACTGGGAAATTTGGCAAGTACGTATTTTTATGTTTTTAATCGGTGTTTGTTGTAGTGGTTATATTTTATGTTTTGCCGTCTCCGATGATGTCGCATTGAATAAAATGAAAAATACATTTACAGGTTTTACCAATGCAATTTGTATGATAACAGCACCTCTGTTGCAGCCCGTTGTTGGATATATTTTGGATTATTCTAGTCCTTCTGGTCATTATACGTTCGCGAATTATCAAGCAGGACTTATTGTTGTGGTTTTATCGCTTTTGTTAGCGATTATTTTTGCTTGGTTAATTCCTGAAACGTATAAGAAATAAGGATATACTGTGCGCGGTCACAATGTGCGATTAAGCTAAATCTTGAATCCTCAAGAAGACGATTCTTGGTGAATTATCTATTGTCACCAATATACAAATATACTGAATAGTTGCTAATATTTTCTTAATATATTAATAGTATACTTATAGTTGTCTCAACCGTGAATGCTCGTTTTAACTTATTGAAGTTTGACTCTGGTAAGTAAACGTCTTTAGTAATAATAAAAAGAGATATTGAATATGTTTAATCCTGAAACTATCTTAGACATGGATCTTGAGACTTTAATTCAAAAAGTAAGTTTTCAAACAAAAGAACAGCGTCAAGAATTATTGAATTATATTCTTGAGAATCCGACGGAATTCCAAAGGTTAGTGAAGAGCCGTAATGATTTAATAAATTTTGCTAAGGCATTTCCAGAACAAAGTCAGGTATTATTTGATTTGTTTTTAGGTGATCCAATAGAATATAAAAAATTGATAAATGACTGTCATGAGTTACAATGTATTGCTGAGGCATTTCCAGAACAGTGTCAGGCACTATTTGATTTGTCTTTGGGTAATCCAATAGAGTATCAAAGATTGATGAAGAGCCGTTATAGTATCGATAGTATCCTTGACTTAAAATATTTTGCTGAGGCATTTCCAGGACAGCGTCAGGCAGTATTTGATTTGTTTTTGGGTAATCCAACAAAATATGAAAAATGGGCGCCACCGCCACATGCTCATGTTGGTATGATAAAAGCTCTCTCTGAGATATTTCCAGAGCAACGTCAAGTAATGTTTAACTTTTTTTTAAGAAATTCAACTTTTTTTACAGCATTTTTAAACAAGGATCGTACTTCTTATATTTTGAAATCTTATACCGAAGCATTCCCAGAAGAGGCAGAACTTTTTAAACAGCGAGATACACGCGATATATTAATTTATATTCAAGAACAAAAAGAAAAAGAGAATGCAATAATTGTACAAAATGTAGCTTTTTTATATAGAAGTCGGTTCTTTGGAAATTTAAATAAAGATGTAAAAATAGGTATTGCCATTCTTATTTCTTTTAATAAATATACGACCTATGAAGAGGCGATAAATCATGCAGTTAACGCAAGTAAACGACATGAAAATATATATGCTAAAATAGAAGAACAACATAAAATAAGTCCTATAATAGATCCCTACAAGATATCTTCTTATCTACATTCTATGTGTCCTAGAATGTGGCAAACTGAAAAAAAACGACATGATAATCAAAAGGTAGTCGATTCAGTAGAATTATTTGGAAACTCATATAAGCTTGTTTAACGAACTAAGAATCTCTTGTTTTTAGATGAAAAAGCTATTCCTACCGTGCCGTCATTGCTGTAAAAAATATGACGTGGCAATCCAGAACTAGTGTTTATATTGGCTGTAATGTCGAAATAAAGATCGATTTCTGGATTGCCACGTCGTGTTTTGCCTTGCTACCTTTCGCTGCGCTTCAGGCGCAAGACAAAACTCTCCTCGCAATGACGGCGCGGTAGGAATAGCTTTTTCATCTAAAAACAAGAGATTCTTAGTTCGTTAAACAAGCTTATATGAGTTTCGAAAGAAGTCTAATAAAGACGATCTCGCGTAGGGGCGAATAACATTCGCCTTTTGACCGTTTTACACATATACATATACTGATTTTTTGTGATTGATGTATAATTAAAGTATGAAATATTCTCAATTTAGTACTGATGGCTATCCTCTCTGGTTATATTATTATCGTCAGGATACCCAGTTGGCAGGCTGCTCACCTGTTACTCCCTTTAATCCAGCAGAAGCAATGGATGGAAATCCCTATGCTTCCACGACTTCCCCTTCGGCCGCATTAAATAAGAAAACATTAGTTGTAACCCCAGACGTACTTCATAGTCTTGAGGAACGTGCTATTTTACGGCACTTGCATTTAGCCGGTTTTTCTCTGATATTGTGTTGCGATGATAAATCGACGTTAATTAAACCGGAAGATCGTTTTGAACTGCCAACGGCTGAAAAATTAACTTATTTTTCTGAAACGGCATATTCGCGTTTTGTTGATGATTATCATTTAACACATGATCAAATTGAGGTTCTACAAGGCGAAATATGGGATGATCTACGTTTTGCTTTGCGCGTTAATAGTTATATACATAATACAATAGATCAATATGGGCCAGGTATTGAGAACATAGAAATAACACCTTATGGCATTTCAGCTTTTACTGACATGCTCGGTTCACTGGAAAAGTTTTGCTGTTTTTCTTTCGGTGTTTATCATGATCATAATCAGGGGACTTATTATATTTCTCAGTATGATGCCAAGATATGTGATTATTTAATTTCAGATAATAATGTATCTCGTCCGTTAAATATTACTTTTTCTCCGGAAGTATTAGCAGACAAGCACGCGCTGAAGAGTTTTTCTGAAAATCGCGCATTTATGGATAAGCTTTCTGGAGAAAGTTTATGTCAGTTGGGTAAAGCAGATATTAATATAGCTCGAGAAATTTTAGCACGCGAACTTCATATGAGGAAAATCTTTACTTGGCTAAATTTTATTCAAGTCTGTGGCGCACATGCTGAATTATCAGAAGAAACAAAGAAATGGATAGAATCATACAAAGAACAATTCCCTTCTGAGTTTCAAACTTATGCGTCATATTTTTTCTTTCTTGAAAATCCTTCATCAAAATTAATTGAATATATTTTGGCTGAATTAAAAGTGCATAATACTTTTATAGCATTGGCACCTGAGCAATGTTTACTTCAATGGCTTGATGATGAACATGCGAATTTTTCTGGTGAAGATTTTTTGTATATAATTGGATTCAAATATGAAAGTGTTGCTAAAAAAATAGTTGAGAAGATAGTAGAACAAAAAATTTTAATGGAACTTGAAAATTCCGAAAATAAAAAAAATTTATTATGGACATTGGGAATAAAATACGTAAGCATTGCTCAAATTATTATTAATACTCCGCAATTAAGTGATTTGTTTAATACAAATGAAATGCAAACAATTGTTCAACCAAACTTGGTTCCATATAAAAAACTCATGGAATATGGCATTAAAACAACAATTGAAATGGCAAAACAAGCCGTTATTAATGAATCATCCTTTGATGATTATGATTATTGGGAAAAAATATGGATTGCGCATCCAATACTTGCTAATTACATCAAAACAACCGTACTAAAAAATTTATCTCCTCGACCTACTTCATCTTTCCATGCACTCACACATATGACAATCAATAAAAAGGAGCTGTTATATCCTGTGTTATTTAATGAGTCAGGTGATGTTTTTAATAGAGAATGGGAGTGCATGGGAGAACTTCGTTCTGCTCCCTTTAATTTGTCCAATATACAGTCAATATCTATTACCTGTTTAGATTTTCCAGAAAGTATTTATAAACATGATACAGAAATAAATAAGTATGAAAGACGCTCTCGTGATGAAATAGGTGAACCTCAAGATCCATTTGCGCTTCTTATAGACAAGTGTCCTTTGTTATCTGAAATTCAAATGCCTGAATACTTAAAACAACGCTTAGATAAAGCGGGTTTTAAATTTATTAATAAGCAGCAACAACCTATTCACGTAACTACATGGGATGCGAAAAATAAAACTGCATTTAATGCGCCTCATGGTGAAATAAATCCAACATCGCCAGAAGAAATGTCTGATCTTGGATTTTTATATGCCGATAATTCTTTAAAAGGTCCTCTTAGCGCATTAAATGCAGCAGATGATCATTCACACGTACATTTTCAAGAAAAACCTTTGTGGGCTATTAAAAATCCAGCCCATCGCACATCATTTATTAACCGTAATTTAACTGAAATGATGCACATGTCATGGCAAGATATTTTTGTTTATAAAGGGAATCAAGCTGAATTTGTTGAACCTAAAAAACTTTTGTCTTTAGCGGTTGATTTATCTGTGACACAATCAGACGAAGTTCAGTTAATACTAGTTAATTTTGACTCTTTAAAACAATTGCAAAATGGCGGTTATATAATCCCTGTTTTAACGCCAGAACAACGATTAACTTTTTGCAAAGGGGGGAGTGTTCATACGGATGAATTTGGACGATGGATATTTTATCCACACTCAACTAATGCTATTCAGAAATGTCAATTGGAAATAGCTATTCCTAAAATTACCAAACCTGCTGCATTTTACATAAACTCAAAAAATATGCATGAAAAGCAATGGGATAGCATTCCTCACATTAATAAGATTAGAAATTTTTTTACTTCTGAATATGAGCAAGATAATGCGACTGATCTAGCCTGTGGAGACCGAGTTAAAAAACTTTTACGACAAAAACCTAAGGATAGTTCGTGGTTTTTGGGAGGCAGTGGATCAGGATTACATGCTTATTTAATTATTCAAAACGATAAAAAACAGTTTATACGTGTGAATCTGGGAGGCTCAAGCAATTACTTGGAAGAATATTCTGCTGTGCCGGATGCGATGAAAAAAACATTGCTCATTAATAATGCCATAAATGAGCAGATGAAAATAACCAATGAACCAAAATTACAGGATATTTTGAGCAATGCAGAGAATACGAGAATATTATTTCAAGCTTCAGACTCACTCGTTCCTTCACTGATTGAATGGGGAAAGAATCACGGAGAAACGACGCTGCTGATTGAGCATTTTTCTCAGTTTGATTTTGATAAAAAAACGTTAAAAATTCATCAAGATAAAAAAACAGTTTGTTGGGAAAATGATGGCTTTCTTGCTGATTTTCTAAAAAAAGCGACTGAAAATCCCGATAAACATTTTCGTATCATTATCTTATGGGATAAATTAACAGCGCAACAACGCGTTCGCGTGAATACTTTGTTGGAAAAAACCATTCAAAACAAACCATTGCCCGATAATTTATATATTACGGGTATTACACAAAAAGATTTGTTAAAGTTGGATAAAATGGATGACTCTTTTACGTCACGCCATAATTGTCAGCAAGTTGTTTCACCGACGATGCAGCAGAATTTTGAAACTGAAATTTTGAAAAACGGTATATCAAATATATCAGATAATATATCAGACAGCCATATTCCCATTGACCTTTCTGGCTATTCTGATTGGAAATCGGCTTTATTGGGTCCCCTTATATTAAATAATAATCAAATCAATTGGACGCCAACAGAAAACTTTTCAAATTATTTTCTTGATGAAAATAATGCGGATAAAATTCAATCGTTCACATTAAATAATATTCCTGCAGAGCATCGTGCCGCGGCGACAGAATATATCGAACGTTCAAAAGCGTTAGGTTATTTTTTGTATCATGGTTTGGAAATTCCTTTTCCTTCTCATTGCTCTGTCACGATTTCGAATCTTTCTTTTGATTTTAAAAACGTAGGGGCGAATAATATTCGCCCAAATTCAATTAATTCAACGAACTCTACCGTCTGGATTAATACCTATTTATTTGATCATTTATTACAAACTAAAGAAATTCATGGAGGGCAGTATAAAACCCTTCCAGGTATGATTGAGCAAGCAAAAGGAGGCTCATTAACGGTAAAACTGACTTCAGCATTATCCGAGGGGCAATGGTATTGTTTATTGTCTGAGGCGAAGAAGCATGATGTTTTGTTGACTTTTGAACTAGCACCAGGTGTTCAAACTCCTAATAATCTGAATATTGAACAATCTCCGATAGTGATCAATGCACAGAATATTCCACGCGTTTTTTTGAGTAATGACATTAATCAATCTTGTGAAACATTGTATAACGAAGATAAAAATGCGCTTGTTATCGATGTTGAAGATTTCTCTTATCAAGATTTATTTTTTACAGAAACGTATGAAATGACTGATGGAACGTTTAAAAATTTCGTTTGCAAGAAAACAGAGCTTCTTGAAGCGTTAGAAGATGGGCGGTCAGTTATTCTTAAAGGTGATTTTTCAGCCGCTTTTTTACAGTATTTACATCCCGTATTAGCGACAGGGCGCATTGAACAGTCCGGGCAATCTGTTCAATTAAAAGGACAGTTAACACTCATTATTGAAACGCCACAATTAACGAATCAAGATAACGATTCTCGAGCACTTTTAGAAAAAATGTCATTGTCTTGGTTACCTTCAGCAAAAGCACACTATCAGACACCCATACAAAAAAAAGCGCCACGCATTATTCAAGAACCGTGCGAAATCATTAATTGGAATGCATTGAGCTTAAGCGATTTATCAAAAGAAAAATCCGATCATTTTATTAATGCACGAAAAAAGCTTATATTAGAGGCATCAGATAAAAGCGCAAATCGTGACCGCGGGCAGTATAGCAGTCCTTGGTTATTATTAACAGGAGAAACGGGATCTGGCAAAAGTCGGGTGCTACAACTTATTAAAGAAACAGAGCAAAAGACTTGTGCTGTTTATTACGATATTGAAGAATGGGCTGCGGATAAATCTAATAAGAAAAAAATATTGTTTTTCGACGAATACAACTTACAAAATAAACATCTTACTGCTTTTGCCTCTTTAGAAAGTACGCCACCATTTTTTTTTCATAAAGGAAAAATACTCGTATTGGATGAAAATCATAAACTCTTTTGTGCAGGAAATCCGCTCAATTATGGAAGCGGGCGTGTCGAACAAAAATTTTTCACGCGCTATAAAGATACCATTCCTGAAATTCAATTTAGTCCTTTTCCACCAGCGTATATTTATCAAGAAATTCTATTACCCATTTATAAAAAATCGGCGAATTTTATTCAACATTATATTTCTGAAGCAGATTTTCAAAAAACGTGTTTAGCGTTAATGACTCATTCAATCAGCGTTCGAAAAATACAAGAAGATATTTTGAATTATTTATCGACTACCGCCCAAGAAAAGCATTCTACTTTTTTTGCAGAGAAAATTTTTAAAAATCCTGTTGCAAATGATAAAAAATATACGCATCAATATACACCAGAACAGGAAGCTATTTTTAATATATTACAAAAAAAATTCCAATTACGAACAAATCAACTGTTAAACAGATTGCCCAGTCAAGGCATCGGTAATAATGGTATTCTTATTACCGGTGGATCAGGCGTTGGAAAAACAACGATCGTAGAAGAAGCGTTGCATACAAAAGATCGCAGTGATTATATAAAAATTGATGCCAGTTTATCGATTTCTAAACAAAAAGAATATCTGTTGAAAGGCTTTCGCGAAGGTCTTTTTATGTGGATTGATGAATTGGATAGTTTGTTGGATGCTGTTGATAATGAACAGGATGATTTTCTTGAAAAGTGGATTAATGCGATATTAACGGGAAAAGATCCCGAAACAGGTTTACCGCAACCAGCTGAAGCGCGCCAATGTTTATTGATAGTGACTGCCAATAAAGCGGATCGAGAAGGTCGAAGTATTATGAGTCCGGCGTTAATGGATCGATTTCAGCATTATCATGTTAAAGAAACTCATAATTATCGTCAGCAAAGCAATCGATCTCACGTAGGGGTGAATAATAATATTCGCCCAGAACCAACAGCGGCATCCTATTTTCGAGGTAACAATGAAAACCCTGATCTTGCACTGAGCATTCTAAAAAAAATCTTCGCTAAAATAGAAACTGAATATGCTAAGAAAACGCAATTTACGTTTATGAAAAATCCAGAAAGGCTTGATGCTATACAGCAAATCAAAAAAATTGTCGAAAATGCAAAAGATTGCAGTAGTTTTATTAACGATATTAAAAAGATACAAGAGGACGTTGACAATGATCATAACAAGGGAAAGAAAAAAAGTAATCCTAGTCGATTAAGTGTTATAATAAGCCGTTTATTGGAAGAAGGAGAAAAAGAAATGGCAGCAAAGTTATTATTGCATTAATCTTTAATTTAGTATACTCTTTGCGCCTTTGGGAGAGGTGGCCGAGCGGTTGAAGGCGCACGCCTGGAAAGTGTGTATACGTTAATAGCGTATCAAGGGTTCGAATCCCTTCCTCTCCGCCAAATTAACTGTTTAAAAAAATAGATAATGACTATACCATTGAAAAGTTCAGCCAGTATTAGCTTGGTTTCTCTTGTCCTTCTGATTACAGGAGCCATTGATAGCATCCGCAATTTGCCTGCAACAGCCTTATTTGGCAGTTCATTGATTTTTTTCTTTATTGTTTCATCTATTATTTTTCTTATTCCTGTCGCGTTTGTTGCTGCTGAATTAGCATCTACATGGTCTGACGAAGAAGGCGGTATTTATTTTTGGGTAAAACAAGCGTTTGGAGAGCAATGGGCTTTTATGACCATTTGGTTGCAATGGATTAACACCATCGTTTGGTATCCCAGCATGATTTCGTTTATTGCAGGAACAGCCGCTTATTTTTTTGATCCCTCTTGGGCAACCCATAAAATGTATATTATTACGGTGATTATTGTTGTCTTTTGGACGATGACATTGATTAATCTACGTGGCGTATCAACATCGGCTCGATTTGCTGCTATTTGTGCTGTCTTGGGTATGTTAATTCCCATGGCACTTATTATTATTTTGGGTATTATTTGGATTTGTAAGGGGAATCCTATTCATGTGAGTTTTTCAGTGAATACATTAATACCGCATTGGAAGGATAATGCAAGTTGGATTTCGCTAACAGCCATTATGACATCGTTTTTAGGAATGGAATTAGCAGCCGTACATGTTAAACAAGTAAAAAATCCTCAACGAAATTTTCCACGCGCTATTTTATATTCAGTCTTATTAATCCTATCAACTATTATTTTTGGTTCATTGGCTATTGCTTTTGTGTTGCCTTCACAAGATATTAGCTTGGTTTCCGGTGTTATGCAGGCATTTAATAATTTTTTTGCTGTGTATCATTTACAATATATGACGCCAATTATTACAGCATTGTTATTACTGGGTAGCCTAGGTGGAATGACCAATTGGATTATTGCACCAGTGAAAGGGCTTTTAATGGCAGCAGAAGGTGGATATATGCCGCCTATTTTAGCGCGCCGTAATGCGCGTGGGGTTCCTGTTAATTTATTATTATTACAAGCTATTTTAGTCACCTGCTTTTGTGGTGCATTTGTATTGATACCGAGTGTTAATGGTATTTATTGGTTACTAACGGCGTTGAGTACCCAATTGTATATGCTGATGTATGTGATGATGTTTTTAGCCGCTTTAAAAATAAGAAATAAGAAAAAACATAAAAAAAATGCGAAAACATTTTCAATCCCGGGAGGTCGTGCGGGATTTTTTGTCACTTGTATATTGGGATTATTAGGTTGTTTTATTACATTAATAGTGGGTTTTATTCCTCCTGAAATTTTGGATATTGGTAGTGTTTTGCGTTATGAGTTAACTTTTTGTATTGGCTTTGTAGGTCTTTTAATTCCCAGCGTATTATTTTATTATTATAGGAAAAGGAGAAAAATATGAGTATTCATAATGTTATTTACATTCCGGATCCACGATTAAGAAAAATGTCTGTGCCGATCACGGTATTTGATCAAGCATTACAAAAGACAGTCGAAGACATGTTTGAAACGATGTATGCTTTTAATGGTTGTGGATTAGCAGCGCCTCAAGTAGGTTTAAATATTCGCATGACGGTTATTGATTGTTCTCGTAATAAATCACAACATTTAGTGTTAATTAATCCTGAAATTATAGAAAAAAGTGGCGAAATTCGTGAATTTCAAGAAGGTTGCTTATCTGTTCCTGATGTCTATAATACGGTTAAACGAAACTCTCAAGTGAAAATTCGTGCTCAGAATCAATATGGCGAATTTTATGAAATGGAAGCAGAAGATTTATTAGCAGATTGTTTCCAACATGAAATTGATCATTTGAATGGTACGTTATTTATCGATTATCTTTCACCAATTAAACGACAATTAGCACGAAAAAAAGTAGAAAAATTTGTACGTGAAAATAATAAAAGGATGTAATGCATGAGAATTATTTTTGCAGGAACGCCTGAATTTTCAGTGCCTATTTTGAGAGCCTTAATTGAAAATAAAGCTGATATTATTGCTGTGTATACGCAACCTGATCGAGTTTCAGGGCGTGGACAACATTTGCAAATGAGTCCTGTAAAACAATGCGCTTTAAAATATAATCTTCCAGTTGAGCAACCTTTGTCTTTTAAAACAGTAGAAGTACAAGAGCATTTTGCCGCATTAAAACCGGATTTGTTTATTGTTGTCGCTTATGGACTTATTTTGCCACAAGTGGTTTTAGATATTCCAAAATATGGGTGTCTGAATATTCATGCTTCATTATTACCGCGATGGCGGGGCGCATCGCCCATTCAACAAGCTATATTAGCCGGCGATTCTGAAACTGGTGTTTGTATTATGAAAATGGAAGCGGGTTTAGATACCGGTCCTGTTTATCTTAGAAAAACGTGTGCTATTTTAGCAAAAGATAACGCGCAATCATTGCATGATAAGCTTGCTATATTAGGCGCTGAAGCATTGTTAGAAGTGATATCAGACACCCATGATATTTATAAATCTCAGCCAGAAGAACAATCGACGGATAATACGCATATTACTTACGCATCCAAAATTACCAAGCAAATGGGATTAATAGATTGGAATAAGTCTGCCATTGAAATTAATCGACAAGTAAAAGCCTATAATCCATGGCCAGTGGCGTATTGTTATCATCAAGAAGAATATATTCGTGTTTGGGAAGGTGAGGCATTGTCAGATTCACAAACAGATGCATTACCTGGTACTTGGGTTCATGTGAGTGCTGATGGTATAGATATTGCAACGGGCGATAAAACGCTCTTTCGAATAACACAATTGCAATGCGCTAATGCCAAAAAAATGTCTGTTCGAGAGTATTGTAATAAATTATGAATCCACGATTAGAAGCTTTAAAAATTATTTTAGAAAAAAAACAACCACAGGCCAATGATTCGCCATTAGTTTATCAATTGGTATATGGTACATGGCGTTTTTATTATCAGTTAAAAACCATTGTTGATGGTTTATTAAAACAGCCATTTTCCCCCAAAGATAATGATATTTATATTTTATTACTGTTGGGTATTTATCAAATTCAACATATGAATATTCCTGAATATGCCATCGTTCAAGAAACGGTTAATGTAGCTGAAAAGCTGAAAAAAATATGGGCGAAAAAATTAATTAATGCTATTTTACGACGCTTTTTACGAGAGCGTACAGAATTAGAAAATCTGGCTATGCAATCAGAAGAAGGGCGATGGGCACATCCACAATGGTTAATTAATAAAATTCGAGAGGCGTATGCAGAACAATGGCAGTCTATATTAACTGCTAATAATGAAAAGGCGCCGATGCATTTGCGGGTTAATCGTTTAAAAATATCTCGTGAAGAATATCAAAAAATGTTGTCTAAGATTTCGCATGTTTCTCAATTATTACCCAATACACAAGAAGGTTTGCTATTATCTGAATCCATGAATGTGTATGATTTACCTGGCTTTTCTGAGGGTTGGGTGTCTGTTCAAGATGCGGCATCTCAATCGGTCATTGATTATTTAGATTTAAAACCAGGTTTAAATATTTTAGATGCTTGTGCAGCTCCTGGTGGAAAAACTGCGCATCTTTTAGAACGAGAACCCAATATCAAGCATTTGACGGCTTTAGACATTTCATCAAATCGTTTAGCAAAAATTAGTGATAATTTAAAACGTTTGCAATTAGGATCTGACAAAGTGACATTGTTGCGTCAAGATGCCAGCACATTTAAAAATAACAATTCTGGTGAAGCATTTGATCGCATTTTGTTAGATGCACCTTGTTCAGCCATTGGCGTTATTCGTCGTCATCCAGATATTAAATTGCACCGAACAGAGACAGAAGTAAAACAAGTGGTTCAAACGCAACGAAATATATTAGAGGCACTTTGGCCATTATTAAAAAAACAAGGTAAATTTGTTTATACAACCTGTTCTATTTTACCAGAAGAAAATCAAGAACAAATAACACATTTTCTGAATACTCATTCTGATGCCGTATTAATAACATCACATCAAAAATTTCCGCCTGAAACGGATGGATTTTTTTATGCCGTGTTAGAACGCATTTAATATTTCATTAATATAATATTGTTATAATCTTCTGTATATGATAATGAATATAAAAGATATAAAATAATGTTAGAAAAAAATGTTGTTCTTGAATTACGAAATGATCTACTGAGCTACTTAAGTCAATTATCAAAATCAATAGATATTGGTATTCCTGCTACACTGATTCTTTGTTCAGGTGACATACAAGAAGGTGAAGAGGAACGGAGGCTTGAAAA
>Ga0206850_10110_pt2 | contig 12676 bp, 11 predicted proteins | sample Alteio_BWOrgCont_16_FD_152885 | JGI IMG/M metagenome (GOLD analysis project Ga0206850, IMG submission 152885) | Enriched cells from forest soil in Barre Woods Harvard Forest LTER site, Petersham, Massachusetts, United States -... | ecosystem: Environmental > Terrestrial > Soil > Temperate forest >...
ATGCCGTGTTTGCGGCATTCATTCACCACGATCCACACCTGTTCGGGGGCGAGAGAAGATGAGTTGAAGCTGATGCCAAGGCAGCCGTTGATTTGTGGGTCGAAGAATGCTGGTGCGATGAAGGTGGATGGGTTTTGATCGGACTCACAAATGGAAGTAATGCGACCATCCGTGATGGTCAAAGCAAGGGGGCTGCCGGTGGCGTAATGTTTGGCGTGGATCAACATGGAGATTGGGAATTGTTGGTTGTTGGTTGGGAGTTGTTGGTTGGGAGTTGTAACTACAAGGGTGTTTATTGGAAGTCAGCCAAGAACAACAGCCCGAGTATCGAGTCTTTCCCTCAATCAACTTCTACCAACAATCCCCAACTCCCAACCAACAATCATCATTCGTCTGAAGGTGGTTCTTCTGGCTTCTTTCGGACGAGCCGGGCAAGTCCATATCCCACTCCCACCGCGGCCAACACTCCCGCTGCCCCCGCGGCGAGCATGATCCAGTCCCGTCGGTCGAACTCCCACAACGGGCGGTCGTCCTTCACTTTGACAAACTGCACTTGTTGAACAATCTGTGGCGGAAGCAACGCGGGAAGGGGCTCGAGTACCAGTTCGACATCGACTTCCTCCATAGGCGCTGGGCGGGGTGAGCCCGGCGGTCGGGCAGGGGCAACCGGCACGGGACGGCCTGGATTTACCGGGACGGCACGCTGGGGATTTGCCGGGATGGGTTTTGATCCGACACTCCGCACCGTCCCCGAGTCTTTGGCGGGAGATGATGTCATCGCCAAAGCGGGAGATTGTGTAGTCCCTGGCTTGACAGGCCCCGCGACTTGACCCGGAGGGCTGGGTTTACTCGGTACGGCCGGTGCCGGTGGGAGAATCTTCGGCATTTCGAGATGCGACTCGGTTTCCAGCCATTCCTTGAAAGCTGGCACTAGCGGTGCAGCCACAGGTTCAACCCCACTTGAACCCAGGAAGGGTTTCAAGGCATTCGCCGCAACCTCTGGAGTTGCGTAACGGTCATCGGGGAACTTCGCGAGCATCGAATCGAGAATGGACTGAAGCCCAGCGGGCACATCGGAAACGATCGAAGCAATAAGGGGTGGTCTCTCGGTGGCGTGTTTCAACATCTGGCTCATGATGTTGGCTTCCTGGAATGGGGGACGCCCACACAGGCAATGGAACAAAACACACCCGATGCTATAGATGTCTGCCCGTATGTCCGCGCTGCGGGCGTCCTTGGCCTGCTCGGGGGCAAGGTAATCGGGGGTGCCCAGGACAGATCCCTCGACGGTCAGTTGGGTCTCGATCTGTCCCTCCGGGGTGGATTCATCGAACAGTTCGCGGCCAAGCCCTATATCCAGGATTTTGATCGTGGAATCCCACGTTGCATCGTGCCTGCCTGGAGCAGGAGTGAGCATCATATTGGCAGGTTTGATATCGCGATGGATCATTCTCCGTTCATACAGATGCTGGAGTCCACCGAGCGCCTGGTGAATGAGTCGCACCGCTTCCGCCCACGGAAGTCGTTTGCGGCGACTGAGTGTTTCATCGAGTGTTTCCCCCTCGAGAAACTCCATGGCGATGTAGTTGATGCCCCCTCCTTCCCCCACTTGATATGCTCGCACCACGTTCGGGTGATCGAGTTGCGTCAGCAACCGTGTTTCTCTCTGAAATCGCCCGAGGATGTGCTGGTTTTTTGCTTTCGAGGCCGGCAGAATCTTCAAGGCAACGATCTGCCCCAAGCCGTGGACAGCCTTGTACACACCGCCCATCTGGCCCTTGCCGATCCGATCCAGAATCTTGTACCCGGCCAGGAAGAATCCATCCGCCCGGCCTCGCCGCACCATCGCCGCCTGCCACTCGGTTAAAGCCCGGCGCGACACCAGGAATTTGCAGAACTGATCAACTTGGTCATCCGAGGCATGTGCCTCTTCCTTCCATCGCTTGTAAAGCGCCTCAACTTCCTCGACCGGCAGCAACTTGCTCTTGGCGAGGAGTGTACAGTAGTCGCGAACGGATGTCTGAATCGCCATGAGCTGATTTGGGAGTCGGAGGACTGGTGTATACTTTCTCCCAGGGGTTGCGATGTCGCTTCACCCCTGGAAACCGTCACGGCTTGCTCTCGATAGTCTGTCGAATCGCTTCGGAAGCCGCAGGGTCATCCCGGAACAAGTCTTGCAATGCACGGAAAGCGGTGGCAGCTTCGCCGGCCTTGCCAGAAGTCAGCAGCGACTTTGCATGTTTCAGCGCTGCATCGAATGCTGAGCGGTCTGGTGGTCCGTGCATGTTGGAATTCTCCGGCCGATCCAGGGCTTTGAGACCCACCCGCGAAAGTGCCACCCAGCGCGATTCGGATGCGACAGACCCATATGCCACCTCAACCGCATGCCAGGTCCGTCGGGCTGTTTCGGTGTCGCCAGCCTGGGCCAATCGAAGCCCTCGCAGGTAGGCGGCCTCGGCATCCGACTTGATATCGACCTTGGCACCCTCCGAGAGAGCCCGCTTCAGTTCACGCCGATCCTTCAGTTTAGCACGCGCGGAAGCAATCTCCTCCACGTACTGATCCGGGTATTTCCGGCTCAGCGGGTCGAGGTATTGCTCACAGGCGGTCTCCCAGTCGTCCGGGTTGTCGGATTCGAGCAACGGCTTGGCTTCGGCATACAGTTCGCCGGCACTCTTCGTGGGCCAGACGAACGGCAGGATCATGGCTGCCAGTACCAGCAAAAATAGCGGGATCACCACTATCGGGCGTTTTAGCAGCGGCCGGGACTCGGATTCGAGTTCGGTCTCATCACTGCCCCCACCCAGGGCTGCCGGGAGCGCGATGGTCTCGGCTGTGTCCGGGGTCAGTTTTGTCGGCCACTCCAGCCGTTCGCCCTTCCGCTCCAGCTTACCGCGGATTCGTTCGAGTTCATCCAGAACCGCGACGGCAGTTGTCGGTCGTCGGCCAGGGTTCTTATCCAGCAATGCGCAGATGAACTCATCTAGTTCAGGGGGCAAGTCTGGGACCAGCATCGCTGGGCGTTCCGGGAGCGTGTAGCACTGCTTGTGCATCAACTCAACCAAAGACGCCGCGGCGAACGGCGGTCGGCCGGTCACGAGAGTATAGAGTACCCCGCCGAGAGAGTAAAAATCGCTTCGACGAGTGAGTGCCTTCCCACTGGCGGTTTCTGGTGGGATGTAGGCGGCTGAACCGATTGCGGGGGTTGGGCTGGGTGGTGGGGCGGGAACAACCCGCGTGAGGCCAAAGCTGAGAACCTTGAGCGTTCCATCGGGGGTCATCATCAGGTGAGCAGGCTTGAGATCCCTGTGGAGGACGTTTCGGTTGTGGGCGTGCTTGAGCGCCCGGGCAGCCTGGACGGCAACTCCCAGCACCTCACGCCACGATCGCCGTCCGGATGCGAGGAGCTTGGCATAATCTTCCCCTTCGACCAGCTCGCAGGCCACAAACGCCAGTCCGCCGTGGGTTCCGCTGTCGTAGAACCTGGCGATGTTGGCGTGGTCGAGCCGTTGGAGGGGAAGCATCTCCGCCGAGAATTTCTGAACGAACGCGGCATCCTGGGTTCCCGTCCCGGTGAATACCTTGACGGCTGCCCGGCGATCCGGATCATCGTAACCGCGGGCTCGATAGACGACACCAAGAGTGCCGTGCCCGATCTCCGCTTCCAGATACCAGTTTCCAACGCGTGCCCCTGTCATAACGGCTATGGTAAGGGGTAGTCCCGCCGCGACCACCATGTAAGGGGGTATTGTGTGTCTGATCGTCGCGTTGCGTTGCTGCTGATCGCTCATGGAAGCCGTCGATCCGAGGCCAACGCCGACCTGGATTTTATTGCGACTGGGATACGGGAACGAGGTCGATACCCGGTGGTTCAGGTCTCATTTTTGGAACTGGCTGAGCCGGGCATCGAAGCGGGTGGGGCGCTATGTGTCGAACAGGGTGCAACCGATGTGATCCTGCTGCCCTACTTCCTTTCACCGGGTGTACATGTGGTCGAAGACCTGACAGCAGCCCGCAACCAGTTAAGCGAACGATTCCCTGGGGTGCGGTTCGTGCTGGCCGAACCCCTTGGCCGTCATCCGCTGTTAATTGATGTGGTTGAGGAACGCGCGCGGGAAGCGGAGGGTGGGGGATGATGAATTGCCCGGATTCTATGACTATCTTTTGTCGGATCTTCTCTTGCCTTTAAGTCACTGAATGGGACGAAAACCACTGCCTGATCTCCTCTGCGCGTGGATGGGTAAGCCAGTCCAGCACCGTTCCCGATGCTTCGCGCAATTTCAGATGATCCACAAGCGAAGCAAATCGTCCGCCCGCCAGACCATCCGCGATGATCGCCGCTCCCTGCGCTGCGTGCTTTACCCATGCAGACGGCAAATCGCCCGTGCGATGGAACCGGAAGAAGTTCTCCTGTAGTCCCGCGATTGCTTGCTGCACGAGGTTGGAATCAGTCTGGAGCAATCGGCCGCCATAATACACATCCTGGAACCCGTGGACCTTGGCCAGCCCATACAGGGTTCGGCAGAACCCCTCACAAAACGCTTGCCGTCCCAACTCCGGATTCGGGGCATCTGCCACACCGCTCCGGAAGAGATCGCCCTTCGTCAGCGGCGATAGCAAATACGCGACTTCGCCATCCCACGCCCCACCACTGGCTGCACCGAGCGTTCCACCCGTTCCGCCCAGCCCATCCACAATCTCACGCCCCTTCACCACAATGATTGCCGTGAACGCCGAACCGAACTCGACCACGCACGCTGGTTCATCGCGGTCGTGTTCCGCCAGAGCCAGAGCCGCAACACACAGCTTGTCGGCTGTGCCCATGTCGATCCGGTTGAACTTGCGGTAAGTGGGAACGGTCGGGAGATGAATCACACCGGGCAGGAAAACAACCTGCAGGCCAGAATCTCGAAACGCACGCACGACAGCCGAGAAACCACTGACTCCCCTGGCAGTGGTTCGCTCATCGGGCCGTACCAGAGACATGAGGTCGAGTTGAGAATCGGTGCAGTCCGCAGCACGGACGAGAGGGAGCCCGTATCCCGATGGGCCGACGATCAGATCGAACGGACCGCGTTTGCGAAGCCACTCAACCGGTAACTCGGGCTTCGCACGCAGTTCCGCAGGCTCGAATCGGACCTGATCCGCGACGGCGTTATTGTCGAAGATCAGCACATCGAGCGACGAAGTGCCCGGATCGCAGCCCGCTACACGCATTGGGGAGTAGGGTTATTGTGTCCTGCTGGCGTGCCTGCGGCGACCGGCCCGAAGCCCGACAGGCAGGAGGCCGAGCCCAGCGAGCAGAATGGTACACGGTTCAGGTGATGTCACGACTGGTGGGTTTGAACCAACCCAGACGGATATCGATGGCGGTTGGGTGGAGTACCAGTCCTCGCTCCACACCGTGTATTGGTTTCCCCCGAGAGTCACGGTTGCGGGTGATCCACTCGCATAACCGTACATGAACCAGAAATATCCGATTCCACTCCAGGAACCCTGCGAGTATTCATTGTATGCATGCAACCGACCGGCAATTTCGAAGTCGGCGGACTGTCCGGATGCAACATCGACAAGGTGAATATCGATGCCAAAGTTCGGCTCGAAATTCCAGGTTGCCCAACCACCCGGGTGGAGGTCTTTGGGAGCTGGGGGAGAAAGAAGCTGAGGGTTATACTCGAGGATTGGCGCAACGATGGGGCTGTTTGTGGCCGTATTGAATGTGTAGGTGGAACCAGGTGGAAGTATTTCTTGCAGCCCAAGGGCACTGGGCGTAGTCCCGGGCTCAATCCAGAAATTGGTAGCGGTCAATTGAAACTGAATCAGACCCGCATCACACACCGCAGGCCACCCGCAAACCACGCACAGAACGAACACCATTCTTCTGAGATTCATTTGCCCCTCCTGGATGGTGGACGGCAGAGGATAAGACAAGTTATCCCGGCACGTCAAGCCAGAGTAAGCAAGCGAAACCAAGAACTATTGATGTAGAGAAATGGAAGCTCCAACATCCCATGTGGGATTGGCTTCACTGCAACTGGAGCGAGAGGTTGTACACCTCTTCCACATCGAAGAGAGAGTCGTTCGTCACGAAGAGTTTGGCAATTGCCGCCTTGTGGATCTTCATCTTGGTGCCACCGACACCGAGCGCGCCATAACAGATTATGTTATCGCGGTCAGTACCTTTGTCGTTCAGATCGATCCCTTCAATCCCCACTGGTGGGACGCCATTCAGGTCAATCGCTACTCGAAGTGCCTTGCACGTCTCGCGGATTTTCTTTGGCAGCAACACGGTTCCAGCAGCACCGGCTGCGATTACAAGCGACCGCCCCTCAAGAGCCGCCGGGCCATCGGTGGACGATGAGACGCCCACACTCTCAAGCTTCGCATTTGGAAAGTGCGATCGGATGACCGCACAGATAGCCTCAGCGCGATCTTTTTGCCGGGAGCCAACCCGAACGTGTCCACCGTGCTTGGCGAGCAAGCGCACAACCCGCTGGCCCACGGGGCCAGTTGCACCCAGAACCAACGATGAGGCCGCCCCGAGGTCGAGGTGTCGCCCAGCGGCTCGAACTGCTGCCGCAGCAGTGGTGTTCGCGCCGTTTGAATCGAGCATCACCGATACATTCAATCCGTACTTCGGGATCAGGTGTTTCCGCACTTCCGCGAGAACGGCTTCCCCCGCCGTCACATCGGACCCACCAATGAAAATGGCGGTTCGGTGCAGATCCTTCGGACCCCGCGTGAAAATGCAGCCGTGAACCAGCGGCATCACGTTCTGAACGGTGACGCCACCGTAACTGAAGAGGTGTTGAACTCCCGCATCGACGGCCACAACCCGATCGAACACACTGGGCAATGGGTCAGTGTCGAGTTGGATGAGAATCGTGGGTTTATCGGACATGACTTATAAAAGTTGAAAGTGGAAAGTTGAAAATGGAAAGTGAAGAAGGAAGAAGGATAGAGAGAGCGAAAAGGGAAGAATGGAGAGCGAAGAGGGAAAACAACAAAATGTATTTCCTTCTTCGCTTTCCATTTTCAACTTTCCACTTTCAACTATTTATTTTGGGCTAAACGGGTGTTTGACGGTATCTTTCTTGGCGGTGATGTCGGCGATCTTGGGTTCGCCAGCCATGGCGCTCTTGATTGCCTGTTTGGTGGCCTCGTAGTTGTACTGGTAGATTTTGGTATCATCGGCGGCATCCCAGTGGATGAACACGCCGCAGATGATGACGTAATCGTCAGCCTTGCTGGCCGGGATGACGCCAGCCGCGACGCTATCGGCCACCGCCCTGGCGACCGCCGCTTGAGCGGGGCCAAACATCTGGACAGCCTGCTTCGCCCCCTTGATCGTCACTTTGGTAATCATCACCGTGGCCGGCTTGCAGATCAGGTTCGGGGTCAGCACGGCAAGCAGGCTGGAGTGTCCGGCCGACTGGGTGGCCAGGGCATTCGCAAACGCAACTCCGACCGGCCCTGTCTTCTCGCCAATCAGCAGGTCGATGTGAGCAATCTCATTGCCATCGCCAACCAATGCTTCGCCAATGAACATGGACATAATGCGCTCCTGTGGGAGTGGTTTGGATTCGGGTGCCCGACCGCGTAGATGGTAGTCGCGGGACGTATCAAGGCAACCGGATTCTCGAATCGGGTGGTTCTAAGTTCAAAGTTTGCGAGTTACTGCTCCAGCAAAACAGCTTGTTTTCCAGCGCGTTTTTCTCATTCCGCAGCTTAAATCTGAAACCCGGAACGTGGTCCCGAACCACACTTCACAAAGCATCCGATAGTTTCCGTCGATTTGCGGAACTAAAGTCCGATCGCTGCGTTTAATCGACAGAGGCTGTTGGTTCCGGTTGCGAAAGGATCCCATTCCTTGCCTTGCCCGCTACCAACTCCCAGCTTCCTGCTGTGCGATAGGCACAATTCCAAAACATCTCAGGAGATTGGTCATGCTTCGAGACGTATGGCGGACAATGGCTTGGGCAATTCTGGCTGGTGGCCTCGTCATCACTCCGGTGTCCGCAGGTGGGCCGACGAAAGCAAATTCAGGCAAAGACTCAACGGCAACGAATGGAGCCACAAGCGCAACGGTGACAGCACTCCACCAGGCTAAGACGCTGCTGGATACGGCCATCCACGATTACGATGGGCACCGGGGCAAGGCTGTTTCAGAACTCCACCACGCAATTCACGAGCTGACCCCACACACCCAACACAAGGCCGCAGGCGCAGCAAAAGGTAACGCTGCAAAGGGGACCAAGGAAACGACCACACCTGGTGAAACCCAGGCTCAATCGGATGCCCAGTTGAAGCAGGCTCTCCAACTCCTGAGCGGACTGGAAGTTTCAAACGCCAAGGCCGCAACCCACATTAAAACTGCAATTGGCGAATTGAACGTCGCCCTGAAGATCAAATAAGCCAGCGCGATTGAGCCGGAATCTGTCCGATGGGGCTACACGGCCGCCAATTGGCGGCCGTGTGGCTTTATGGTCAATTGATTATTGATTATCGACCATTAACCATCTCACGATTTACACTGATTGCTTGTTCTACGGCAATCGGCGGGTACCATGTCTCCAAGGCCACCGGTTGCCACTCCTCACCATTTCCAGCCGTCGGCCCACCCGGAGATATTACCACCATGTTTCGTCTGTTCGCCTCCCTCACCCTTGCGGCGACGCTAGCCGCACCTGCCTTGCCGACACTGGCGGACGATTCCAAAGCGCCCATGACACTCGGAACAATCGAACGGAAGGATCCGAAGTTTGACACATTGATTCCGAAGGACGCCAAGATCGAAGTGTTGGCCGGCGGGTTCAAGTGGGCTGAGGGGCCGGTCTGGGACAAGAAAAACAGCGTCCTGTTCTTCACCGATATCCCGAACAACCGGGTCATGAAATGGTCCCCCAAAGACGGTCTGACCGAGTTCCTCAAGCCAAGCGGCTATACCGGGAAAGTCGAGTTCAAGGGGTCTGAACCCGGGGCCAATGGCTTGACGTTCGATGCCGCCGGTAACCTGATCCTGTGCCAGCACGGCGATCGGCGCGTCTCCCGCCTCGCACCCGATGGGAAATCATTCATCACCCTTGCCGACAAATACATGGGCAAGCGGCTCAATAGCCCGAACGACCTGATTTACCGAAAGAACGGCGATCTGTATTTCACCGATCCGCCCTACGGATTACCGGAGCTGATGAAAGACCCGGCCAAGGAACTCGACTTCCAGGGCGTCTACCGGCTGTCTCCCAAGGGGGAATTGACCCTCCTCACGAAGGAGATGAGCCGACCGAACGGGATTGCTTTCTCACCCGATGAAAAGATCGTCTACGTCTCCAACTCGGACCCCGACAAAGCCGTCTGGATGGCGTTCCCCGTGAAAGCTGATGGCACCCTCGACGCTGGCAAGGTGTTCTTCGACAGCACGGAGGCGGTCAAGGCCAAGAAGCTCGGGCTGCCGGATGGGATGAAGGTGGACCAGAAAGGAAACCTCTTCGCCACCGGACCTGGCGGCGTTTATGTCTTCGCCCCAGATGGAACTCATCTCGGCACTTTGGCAACCGGTGTGGCCACTGCCAACTGCGCGTTTGGGGATAATGGCAGCACCCTGTACATCGCGGCCGACAAGCAACTCGTTCGGGTGAAGACCACAACCAAGGGACTCGGATTCTGACCAATCCACCTTGTCGCTCACGATCCGGATTCATCGAGCCCAGCGGAAAATCCCAGTGGTTGGACGAACCGGGATCGTGAGCGACAGACAAGAGCTTCTTCTTCAGACGTATGCGGTCAACCACCTCATCCCAGTTGAAGTGAATTGAATTCTCTGTCGCCAACTCCGAAGGCGTATGTTAGAATAATTATCACCCAAACAGTGATTCTTTGAGGGTTTGCTATGTCTGTGTTAGTCCGTGTCGCTGGTTCTCTAACGTGCCTGATAATCGCGACGGGGAACGCCGCAGCTGCAACCCCGGCGGAAATCGATGCGGCCATCAAGAAAGGGACGGATGCGCTCAAGGTGAAGTACGCTCAAGGGGGAGGGGGAGGGTTTGGTGTCCCCCCGGGTGGCGACGCAGCAGGGATTGGCCCGACTTGTCTCGCTGGACTTGCCATGTTGGAAGGCGGTGTGCCGGTTAGCGATCCCGCGCTGAAAACAGTCACCAGCAACATCCGGAATGCCGCATACACGCAGGGCAAAACATATCAGACAGCCCTTTGTCTGTTGTACCTCGATCGGTTTGGCGATCCGGCCGATGTGCCCCTCATCCAGGTTCTGGCAGTGAGATTGTTGGCCGGGCAGTCAGGTAACGGTGGTTGGGGCTACGATTGCGTCGGGGGAGTATCGCAAGCAGACGAACAACGGCTTCGGGCGATCAAGGCAGAGAAGCAGCCGGGAGCGCCCCGATTGCACCCAGAAGTTGATAAGTACTACCAGGCGATCACTGCATCAGCCCGTCCTCAGCCAAACGACGACAACTCGAACACCCAGTTCGCGGTGATCGCCGTTTGGCTTGCCCGCAAACACGGAGTTCCTGTAGACAATGCCCTCGATAGTATCGACAAACGGTTCATGGCCACCCAGAGCAGTCGCACGGGAGGCTGGCCATACAACGGCCCCCTTCCCGGATCTGCCCTGGGCGACGGACCAGCCGGTAGTCCCGCGATGTGTTGTGCGGGGTTAATTGGTCTGTCGACTGGCCTTGCTCGCCGCGAGGAGCGACGACACAAGTCCGAAACTCCTAAAAAGGATGATCCGGCGAAAACCGAACCGAAGAAGACATCAGACGATCCGTTCTTTAATCCACCTCAGAAGCCTAACCCGGAACCAAAGAAGCCCGCCCCACGGCCACTCGATGCGCGGGATTTGGCCATTCGAACAGGATTCAACACCCTCGGTGGGATTATTGCGGATTCCGCGCAGGCAGGCGGTGGGGCGCTCATAGCCAAGACCGATGGGGTTAATGGCCATCACGACCTGTACTTCTTGTGGTCACTTGAGCGGACATGCGTTATTTACGGAGTGGAAAAGCTGGGTGGGGTCAACTGGTACGAAGCAGGCGCACACACGTTGGTGATTACCCAGTCAAAAGGTGGAACTTGGGGGGGGGGCGACCGGATACGGGTTTGAGGTAAACACATCGTTTGCCGTGCTGTTTCTCTGTCGTTCAAACCTCGCCCGCGACCTCTCGGGCAAGATACAGAATGACAACTCAACCGAAATGCGTGCCGGATACGCATCGGGCAATACCGATACGAAACCCACAAATTCCGCACCAGGAACGAGCCCCAATCCAGTCGGATCTGCCGCGCCGGGTCCAAGCATCCCGGGCGCTTCAGGGAGCGAAGCCGCCACCCTGGCGGCCGAACTCGTCCGAGCAAACGACAAGGACTGGGCAAAGGCTCTCAGCAAGCTCAAGGATTCCAAGGGCAGCGCCTATACCGAGGCTCTTGTCACCGCAACGAATCGTCTGGAAGGCGATCGTTTGAAGTCGGCCCGTGCAGCATTGGCCGAACGCTTGACGAGGATGACCGCGGAAACGCTGCGGTCGATGGCAAAATCCGATGAAGCGGAACTTCGCCGGGCATCGCTACTAGCCATGGCGATGAAAGACGACAAAAACCACATCCCCGATCTGATCGGGGCCATCCTCGACGATGAAGAACTCGTTGTCCGCGCTGCCAAGGCGGGACTTAAAAGCCTCTCTGGCCAAGATTTCGGACCCGCAGCCAATGCCAACGCGGGAGAGAAAAAACTTGCCGTCGATGCCTGGAATAACTGGTGGAGCAAACAGAAAAAATGATTGTGTTGGGCGATTCATGTTCACAGGGGATGGACGTTTGCGTTTATCCAATTATGACGGTTCGCCATCTCACCGTCCGGAGGGCTCCCATGTCTTCGCTCCGGTATTTGTCTGTTGTCGCTTCGCTCCTGATCGCTGCGGTTGCGTCTACAGCGGCAACACCCAAGGAGATCGATGCGGCTGTTAAATTGGGTGCCGGATACCTGAAGGATCAGTACAAGGGAGCGACACCGAAACAAGTGGCCGGTGGCCCGAACGGTATCGGTGCCGCTGCACTTGCCGGGCTCGCGCTGCTGGAATGCAACACGCCTCTCGATGACCCCTCCGTGCGGGCGATTACCGCAGGGGTTCGCGATGCTTCGTTCACCACAACCCAGACCTACCACATCGCCCTGTGCCTGCTCTACCTCGATAGACTGGGCGATCCCACTGACGTTCCGCTGATCCAGATGCTTGGTGTGCGGCTGCTTGCCGGGCAAAATGGGAACGGTGGGTGGACCTACGAGTGCATCGAGTCGGTTCCACCACTCGATGAACGAGCCCTGCGGACCTCGTTGCTCACCACGGAGCTGACTACGGGGAATTCACTGCCTGCCCCTGGCAAAGCAGGCAACACACCCGCAAACCCAGGAAAGAACCCCGCCACAATTCCCGGGAAACCCGGTGTCGTGGGCAAGCTCCACCCGGAGGTCGAGAAATACCAGGGGCGACTGGCTTCCGTCCGCATCCGGCCACGCATGGACGATAACTCAAACACGCAGTTCGGGGTTCTCGGTGTGTGGGTCGCCAGGAAGCACGGCGTGCCGGTGGAAGCGGCACTCGATTTAATCGAGGCTCGGTTCTTGAACACCCAGACGATCAACGGCGGCTGGCCGTATGCT
>Ga0206850_10285_pt1 | contig 12588 bp, 7 predicted proteins | sample Alteio_BWOrgCont_16_FD_152885 | JGI IMG/M metagenome (GOLD analysis project Ga0206850, IMG submission 152885) | Enriched cells from forest soil in Barre Woods Harvard Forest LTER site, Petersham, Massachusetts, United States -... | ecosystem: Environmental > Terrestrial > Soil > Temperate forest >...
TGATAGGTGGATCTGCCCAGCCAAACGCGAGTGCTCAAGTCCTGGCCTCTGCCCAACTAATTGTTCCCTCAGATGACATTCGGAAACTGTTCTTCGATTTCGTCAAGCCATTGGATAATCGTCGGTGCGCAAACGATGACGAGTCCCGCACGCTCGTCGCGCTCCGGGACGCCCTACTACCCCGACTTTTGTCCGGTGAACTGCGGGTGCCTGAAGCCGAGGCGATCGTCGGAGCGGCCACATGACCACCCCAACACTGGGTCGCCTCGAACGAGTCCCACTTCGCGACGTGTGGCCCAGCGAATCCAGCGACTTCACTCCTTGGCTGGCTCTCTTGGAGAACATGGCCCTGCTTGGTGAGACTCTCCAACTGGATTTACAGGTGGAAGGGAGGGAGCAGCGAGTCGGTCCTTTTAGCGCGGACATCTTGTGCAAGGAGACGCTCACCGATCGCTGGGTGGTGATCGAAAATCAACTAAACGGCACCGATCACAGCCACCTGGGACAGTTACTCACTTATGCGGCTGGCCTGGAGGCGACTACCGTGGTCTGGGTAGCCGAGCGTTTCACGGACGAACACCGGGCCGCACTCGACTGGCTGAACCAAGTGACCACTGAAGGCGTTCACTTCTTCGGGCTAGAAATCGAACTGTGGCGGATAGGTGACTCTGCCCCGGCACCGAAGTTCAACGTGATCTGCCAGCCGAACGACTGGTCGCGAGTAATTAAGGACACCACGAAGCGGATCGAGGACGGGTCGCAGTCCCCATTGAAGCAGACATACTTGGCCTTCTGGCAAGCCTTAGACGATCGGATCAGAGAGAATGGGAGCGTCCTTCGGCATGGGCAGCCGAAAGGTTACAATTACTTTCCGTTTGCGATCGGACGGACGGAATTCAAGCTGATGGCGACGTTCACCCGCGATGGTAAACTGTGGGCCACGCTCTTGTGTACCGACCCTCAACTTTGGCCAGCAGTGATTGCCATGAAAGCCTCGGCCGAGCATGAGACCGGGTACACCCTAGTCGAGGATTTTGAAAAGGGCCGGAGACAGAACTATCTAAGCGTCCACATCGAGAACGCCGACCTGGATTCCCCGGATACCTGGCCGCCAGTGATTGCTGATTTGCAGAGTAAACTGGAAAAACTGCACACTGCATTCGCGCCTCGCATCCGAGGACTGGAAGCCGTGACCACCGGGCCTGACCCGGGCGCAACATGAATACTTTCGCCAACGAGGAAACACTCGAACAGGCCGTGCTGGAGTGGCTCCGCGGCCTCGGCTACCAGACTGCTTACGGGCCAGACATTGGACCGAACGGATCTGCACCGGAGCGTCCCAGTTACAAGGACGTGATTCTCGAAGACCGCCTACGGACTGCACTGGCAAGGATTAATCCTGGTATTCCCGCTGACAGGATCGAGGCGGCTGTCCGCACAATCACCCGGTCTGAAGGTGGCACACTGATTGAGGAGAATCGACGGTTCCACTCCTTCGTCACAGACGGTATAGACATCGAGTACACTGGTCCTGACGGCCGCCCGACTCATGGCAAGGTGTGGCTCTTCGACTTCAACAACACCGACAATAATGATTGGCTCGCGGTCAACCAGTTTACGATCATCGACCGGGCCACTGGGAAGGCGTTCTCCGATGCCCGGCCGGACGTAGTCGTCTTCATCAACGGCCTGCCACTCGCGGTGATCGAACTAAAGAACCCTGCCGATACGCAAGCCAATATCCGCAAGGCATACAACCAACTGCAAACGTACAAGCTGAAATGCCCGGATCTGTTCACGACGAACGAACTGCTCGTGGCTGCCGATGGCGGCGAGGCCCGAGTGGGAACAATATCGAGCGACTGGGAGCGGTTCCAACCGTGGAAGACGATTGATGGGAATGGCCTGGCTCCGACTTCGTTGTTCCAGACCGAAGTGCTCCTCCGTGGCCTGTTCGATAAGTCTCGATTACTCGATGTGATTCGCGGATTCGTCGTGTTCGATGATGGACCGGACGCCCTGGTCAAGAAGGCGGCAGCGTACCACCAGTACCACGCGGTCAAGAAGGCTGTCGAGCGGACGACCGCGGCCGTGCAGGTCGGTATGGACCGGCGGATCGGCGTCGTGTGGCATACTCAGGGGAGCGGGAAAAGCCTCACGATGGTCTTCTACGCTGGGCAGTTGATCGCACACCAGGCACTACAGAATCCGACAATCGTTTTACTCACTGACAGAAACGACCTGGACGATCAATTGTTCGGCACCTTCACTGCTTGCCGGGAATTGGTCAGACAGGAACCGCAGCGAGCGACAACCCGGGCAGAACTGAGAAAGCTGCTCTCAGTGGCCGCTGGTGGCGTTGTCTTTACCACGATCCAGAAGTTTTTCCCGGACGACTCGGAAGATAAGCACCCACAATTGACCGACCGGCGGAACGTCGTGGTGATCGCTGATGAGGCGCACCGTGGACAATACAACTTCGCAGCGAATCTGGAAAAGGGCGGAGACTTCGCATACGGTTTCGCGCAGCACATCCGTGAGGCGCTCCCGAATGCGGCGTTCGTCGGATTCACTGGCACACCAGTTGAGACGGCCGATAAGGTGACGACGAATGTCTTCGGGACCGTGATCGACACTTACGATATCCAGCAGGCGGTCGAGGATGGAGCGACCGTACCGATCTACTACGAAGCGCGGCTGGCGAGGATTGAACTGCCCGAGGACGAACGGCCGCGGCTGGACAAGTCGTTCGAGGAAGTGACGGAGGGGGCGGAGGACTCGATCAAGCGAAGGCTGCAACTGAAGTGGGCCGCCCTGGAGGCACTCGTCGGAGCAGACAAGCGGGTCAAGCTGGTCGCGAAAGATATCGTCACACACTTCGAGGAGCGGACCCGCGCACTGCCCGGCAAGGCGATGGTAGTCTGTATGAGCCGACGGATCAGTGTGGCACTGTACGAGCAAATCATTGCCCTCCGTCCGGAGTGGGTCGGAGAGAATGACACGGTCGGCCGGATCAAGGTGGTCATCACCGGATCGGCGGCGGACGGCCCAGAGTATCAGGCGCATATACGGACTAAGGCCGGATTGACTCAGATCGCCAAACGGTTCAAAGACCCAACTGATCCGCTGCACCTAGTGATCGTTTGCGATATGTGGCTTACCGGCTTCGATGCCCCGTGTGTCCACACAATGTACCTTGATAAGCCGCTCAAGGCCCACGGGCTGATGCAGGCGATTGCTCGTGTCAATCGGGTCTATGGAGTCAAGCCAAGCGGACTCGTTGTTGATTACCTGGGCCTAGCGGCCGAACTGAAGGACGCACTCGCTACATACACGGCAGCAGGCGGGAGAGGCAGTCCCACATTCGACCAGGATCAGGCAGTTGTCGTGCTTCTTGAGAGGCTAGATGTGATCCGGGCCATGTTCCACGGCTTCGATTATCAGAGCGCGCTCTCGGGCACGCCGGTGCAGCGGCTGATGGCTGTGGGAGGCGCAACCGCGTTCCTTCTCGAACGGGGCCGAGCAGATGCCAAGGCACGACTCGTTAGGGCGGCGACCGACCTGTATCGAGCGTATGCTCTGGCTGCTCCGGCGGACGCTGCTCTCGCGGTGGCTACCGAAGTCGGATTCTTCCAGGCGGTTCGAGCGGCCCTCGTGAAGATGGACCCACAGCCACCCGGAAAGGTACGGACCGCGGCCGATCTGGATCTGGCGGTGCAGCAGTTAGTGTCTCGGGCGTTAGTCTCCGACCAAGTGGTGGACATCTTCGCCGTGGCTGGCCTGAAGCGACCAGATGTATCAGTGCTGTCTGAGAATTTTCTCCGCGACGTACAAGGAATGCCGCACAAGAGTCTGGCGGCGGAACTATTAGAGAGGCTACTTCGCGACGAAATCCGAGGAGGCACCCGGCACAACGTGGTCCGGGCGAAACAGTTCTCCGAAGTCCTCGATGATGCGATCCACAAGTATCAGAATCGCTCGATCGAGGCGGCACAGGTAATCGAGCAGATGCTTGAACTGGCTCGCCAGATTCGTGATGCGCACCGCCGCGGCGAAGACTTAAACCTGACGCCCGAGGAACTGGCGTTCTACGACTCACTCGAAGTGAACGATTCGGCCGTGTCCGTACTCGGGACACCTGTGCTGTGTGAAATCGCCCGCGAACTGGTCAAGGCGATCAGATCAAGTGTTACGATCGACTGGGAGCAGAAGGAGTCCGTCCGGGCAGAAATCCGATCGCGGGTGAAGCGATTGCTGAAGCGGTATGGTTACCCCCCGGACAAGCAGGAGACGGCGGTCGAGACGGTACTCAAGCAGGCTGCTGAATTGTGCAAGGACTGGGCCGCTGCGTGATAGCAAGAAACCAAGCGTAGATCTATTCATGAATCCTGCCACCATCGCGTTGATTTATAACAATGTGACTTTTCGTTTCTTTCACCCAGACCCATATCAAAACGATCATTCTCTGCCCGGCAGGGTCATATTCCGCTCTGGGGAAATGGTTTTAGAAGTTCTGGGTGGTCACCGTCCGCAGGTCGTGATAATTGGCCACGCTTGCCAGCAACCACAACATCCTTTTTTGCCCACACAGTCGTATTGGTTCGAGGGTGTAGACCAGAATGGTGAGCCAATACGGGGTTATTGGGCTGATGTCGGAATAGCATGGGTGGGCATCTGGCACGAAGACGGGGAGGAGTATCACTTCTCATTCATTTTGAATCCAGCTAACGCGACCCCTGTTACCGACGACGAATAAATCCAAGCAGGAAAATTATTTTCCAAGTATCCGACTACACCGAGGCTCGAATCAGAAGGTGTCCGCCGACCGGACTTCCAGTCGTGGCAGGATCAACGCCGGTGGTTGCATTCGGGGACGTGGCAAAGGCAAGGGTGTTGGCGTAGCGAGAGAACGGGCAACATCGAAAACGTGAATGTGACGCCCCAGCGGGTGGATGTGGTAGCATCCATCTGCTGTGAACCGTTCGGCCCCTCAACTTGGCTCTCCTATGCCCCCGCCCGTTCAACCATTCAATGTCACTCCCTCGGCGATCGCCCGATACTTCTTCCTCGACTGCGACCGATTCCTGCGATACTGGTCGGCACCACCCGACGAACGACAGGCCGCGGGCATTCCAGAGCGAGAATTCGACTCCAGCCCGTTGATGCGAGAAGTTCTTGAGAGCGGACTCCGATGGGAAGAGCATGTCGTCGGGACGATCCTGGCCGGGCGGGTCGCAATCGCACCTGGCACCGGCCCACTCCACGAACGGCGGTTCAGTAACGAGGAGTCATTCGCCAGGCTCACAAGCGAGTCCATCAACAAGTACGTGTATCAAACCACGCTCGTTGCTCCACTCGATTTCTACACATCATTCGGTCTCGACCCGACGCTCGTTGAATTCGGCGACACACATCCTGACCTGATCGAAGTTCGCGAGGGCGAGGGTGTTCGGCTGCTCCGCGTGATTGATGTGAAGCGAGGGGATAGTATCCAGGTCGGGCATCGCGTGCAGGTGTTGCTGTACGCTCTCGTACTCGATGCGGTGCTCCGTGCGGCTGGGGTGACTGGTGTGCGTGCCGACCTTGAGTATGGAGCGGTCTGGCTAGGCGGCCGGGCTGAGTCTGAGACGTTTCCGCTCGGGACACTGCGGTCTCACCTGACGCATTTTCTAGCACACTCCCTGCCAGACATTCTTCGGTCCACGCCCCATGAGGCTAAGTGGCACTTCAATTACAACTGCGAGCGATGCGAGTACATGGATCACTGCCGCGCGGAAATGCGAACAAGCAACGACCTGTCCCGGCTGACGAATCTGACCGCGCGGGGGAAGCAGCACCTGATCGCTCTCGGTGTCCGGACGCTCCCGCAACTGGAGAAGTTCCTGGTCCGGCCGGACGCCGACGAACAACTGAGTCGGTGTGCTTCTCTCGCGGGTGAGCGACATTATCTGGAAGGACGGTTGTCCGCATTCCGCCAGCGCGCGCCGGTTCCGCATGGCAGTTCAACTGCTCTGCCGATCAATGAGAACGTAGCGGTGTTTGTCACACTTCAGAGGGAGCCACTCGGCAGACTGACGTACATGGCTGGTGTTCTTGTCCATGCGAAGCCGGAGACCGCGACGGTGTTCTCGGAGACAAGTCGGTCGGCACTTTTCGATTCGTCCGGCAAGCCTCAGCCGGTCGTACAGGTTGCTGATCGACCCGAGGGAGTGCCGGGTGTACGCAAGTGGCTCGTCCGACTGCTGCACGGACTGATGGCTGATCTTCACGCATACAACCGCGGCCGCGCGTGGGGCGAACAACTGTCCCTGCAGGTTTACACGCACACCGGACGTGACCAAGAACAGTTGACGGCCTGGTTAATGGAGTCACTCCTCGACCCTGCCCTGGCCGGACCTGCGATGGATCTATTGCTTCACTTCCAAGGACCAAATCTGCTCAACGCGGATGAACACCCGGGGCAGGCGGTCCCGTTTCCGATTGTCGTCCTTCAGAATGCACTTACTAAACTGCTTGCCCTGCCGGTTGAAGTCAGTTACACACTTCCCGAGTCCCTCCAGGCGATGAATAGTAAGTTCACGTACTCTCGGCGGGACTACTACCACTACCCGCTCGGGCACGGCATCCGCTCGGAGGCAGTCCATGCGGCATGGCACTTGGGCCAGAGCGATCAACTGGAGCGACTCCGGCAGGAAGGCCGGTCGTATCTATTCGCACTGCGTGCCTTGCTGTGGGATTTGCGAGGGCATGCGAAGGATCAACTGTTTGCTTGGCCCGACAAGTTCCAACTGCCCGAACGGGAGGCGTTCACCAGCCCTGTTATGTCTCGACTTGCTTTCTTCACGCGGTACGAGACCCTCGTCCAGTGCCTTGCCTTGCGTGACGGACGGCTTGAGCCTCCCGAAGTGCAGGAGCAGTTGGGTCTGTCCGCATCATTGGTCGCGTGTACTGAGCATGGTTTCGATGTCGTGGGAGACACGAACCTTGATCTGTCGGACGAGTCCACAATGCCAAGCTGGCTTGTAGTACGAGACACGGAAGAGGGGCGGCGGGGCCAACTGGCTTTTCGCGATTACTACTACCGGAACAAGCCTTACGCAAAGATGCCACCCGGGGTAGGACTCGCCAGTCTACAGCGGGTCGAGCAGGACGCAGTGGGGCGGGCGATTCGAGTGACCCTCAAGTTCCAAGGTGACTTTCATCCTCCGCCTTCTCCTGGCGAACGATTCCGGCTGCACCCGCGATTCATCGACTTTAATAGTGAACGGGTGATCGAGTGCCTGCGTGCTGTCGATGCGTCGGGTGGAGGACTCTTCCTTCCGTTGGTTACTGATCCTGTTTCCGCCGCGCGGGTGCGAGTGCTGCCAGAGGCGGTTGAGAAGGCGGCGAAGGCAGAAGAGGGGAGTCTCGGCCTGACCGACAGCCAGTTGGCAGCGTACCGTGAAATACGCAGACGGCGGATCGTGGCCGTTTGGGGGCCGCCAGGTACCGGAAAAACGCATGCGATAGGCACGGTCATCCTTGCCCTCGCCCGGGCACACCAGGCGGCGGGGAAACCGTTCCGCATTCTCGTCACGGCGTTCACTCACGCGGCGATCGAGAACCTGCTCCGGAAGGTCGTTGACTTACGAGTGAACGGCGATCTGATGATCGCGAAGGCGAAGGCATGGCAGGGTGAGAACAATCCCGTCGATAGCGTGGTGGCTGAAGGCAAACTGGGCGAATGGCTCGGCAAACACCCACGAGCGGTGGTCGGTGCCACGGTCTATGCGTGCATCAAGGCTGGTAAGGATCACAAGTTGCCAGGATTTGATCTGGTTGTCGTCGATGAAGCGTCCCAGGTGCGGGTGGCAGAGTCGTGTGTCCCGGCCTCACTGGTTGCGACTGATGGTCGGCTCGTGCTGACGGGCGATGATCTGCAGCTACCACCGATCGTACAGGGTGAGTATCCGGAGGCGGAGGCGGGAGAGCCGCTTTTGTACCGGTCTGTGTTCGAGTCCGTGCGGAGTAGAGTGCCCGCAGGTTCACCAGTCGTGCGAATGCTGCTTGAGAACCGCCGGATGAACGATGTGCTCACGTCTTTCGCGGCTACTCTGTTGTACGGTCCTGACTACCGGTGCTTCGACGCGAGTATCGCTGCCCGACGGATGATCTTCAAGCCGAGTGCTTCGTGCGGACCATTTGCGACGGCATGTCTCGACCCAGCGTACCCGCTTGTGGTCGTCGTATTGGAGGGTGTGCAGGCGACGGGGGCGAGTCCAGTTGAGGCCAGACTTGTGGCCGATCTTGTGATTGCTCTGCGCGACGGCGGGAAGTTTACAGATGATGCGTCCTTCTTCTCTCAAGGTGTATTCGTTGTGAGTCCCCACCGGGCGCAGATCCGGGCGATCAGGAGTGAACTGCGGGCGAGGCGGGAGTGGACATCGCCGCCGTTCGTGGACACTGTTGACAGGATGCAAGGGCAAGAGGCGGAGGCGGTCATCATCAGCTACGGCGTCTCTGATCCGGAGTACGCTTTGCGAGAGGCTGATTTTATTTACAGCGTTCAGCGGTTGAATGTGTCTGTCACCCGAGCGCAGTCGAAGACGATCGTGTTCCTGCCTCGGCCGCTGGTCGATGGGCTCCCGCAAGTGCTTGCCTCAGAGTCTGCCGCCCGCGGGCTGGCGTATATGCAGGACTTGGTACGAGAGGCTGAACGCCAGGGGGCAGCTATCCGCTTTACACTTCCGGCCGGGGTCGCACAGGTCTATCGAGCAAGTCGGCCGATTATCCCTCAATCAGGGCTTTTATAGGGCTGCAAAAGTGTCATCACATCGTGCAATCGAAGTAAGATGGCTCAAAGGCTCTCCGAAAGGATTCACCGATGTGTTTCCAGTTGAGGAATTCAAAAAGGAAGTCGAGGGGGCGGAGCGGCTTCACGTTGTCCGCGGGCCGCATGGCGGTGTTTATTATGCAAGATTTCTCCTAACCGTATCAGACATCATCGCCACTTTGAATTACAGCGAATTCAGTGACTTCAACGATCGGCACGGCATGGATATCGGGATCATGGAACTTGAATTCAAAGACTCATCGCGACGGGTGGCGAAAAGTGTCAGGTGGAAACAAAGGCTCCTCAAGTCCCAGGATGCGCTCGCGATCGCTGATGACTATTTACCCCGCACCGAGGCAATCGAGGGACGGGCGGGAAAACCCCGGGCTCATCGCTACTATCGCGTCAAGGACGTTCCAGCTTGGGCAGAGAGTCCTGCGAAGGACGCGGTGGATGCGGCCCGGAGGGCAGGAGAGAAGCCAGGACCATTCACAAAGCACATCAGGCACGAAGATACAAAAGAACAGCTTTTCGATCTGATCGGGACAGGCGGGCAGGTTGTCGCGCCACCCAGCTTGCATCCCAGCGAGGAGCGGAGAGAGTGGGAACGTGGCTGCGACATCACCAAGGCAGCAGTTCTGACGTGGGAGGAACTGTGGGAGCACATCAAGCGTTTTGGTCAAGCAATCGGAGCGAAGATGCCTAATGTCGGCCCCGATATGCAGGATGAGCCAGAAGTAGGAGAATCGCACCAACCTGACGCGGCTGCGGAACCAGCAGGGCCGACTCTTGGGGCCGGTAGCCTACTGGATTTACCGCCGATAGACGAGCGTGTGAGACGGTGCAGACCGTTTCTAGCGACTGTTGAACTGGCGCGCTCGGGCCACGGCGGACATGATGCGACCTTTCGTGCCGCTCGGATCATTGTGAACGATTATGGAGTAACTGACCGGGAGGCAGCACTGTCTTTGATGCGGGAGTACAACGATTCGCTCAAATCAGATGATAGGTGGACAGAAGCCAATATGGCCTACAAGATCGACAGTGCGATCAATGCCCGACCCGATCCAAAGTACCCATTCGGGTGCAAGTTGTTCTTCGACGGCAACCGTGCCTGGAACGACCCGACTAAGCTGGCGAGGGCATTTCTGCAGCAGAGTATTGTGAAGTTCGTGAAGAAGACTGCATTCGATTATCAAGATGGAACGTACCAAACCGTGAGTGGTGAATGGTTGGAAGCCAAGGTGAGGGTATTCATTGAGGCTGCGGCGCTCCAGGAGTCTACCGCTCGGTGGAAAGCACTCGAAGTAGAGAAAACAAAACTGAGGAACAAGTTGGCTGTTGTACCCGTCGAGGGCGATGATGCCGAGGATGCGGCGCGAAAGGCTGTCCGTAAGGAACTGGCGAAGCTGGAGAAGATTCCGAAAATCGTCCCAGTGGTGGATAATGAATTGGTCCGTGACACGCTTGGAGCGATCAAAGCGCACGCACAGTTAGCTGATCGAACTGAATTGGACTCCTGGCTCGACGGGCGGACAGCGCCGGTGCTTGGTGTCAAGAATGGCCTGCTCGACCCGCGTGGCCGAACACTGATCGCGCACTCGCCCAAGTGGTTTGCAACTGCCAAGCTTCCCGTTGCTTACGACCCGACCGCAACGGAGCCGACCAAATGGCTTGAAGTGCTGAATGATCTGCTTGAGGGAGACGCACACAGGATCGCTGTGATTCAGGAAGTATTCGGAGCCTGCCTTGACCGCGGCATACAACTTAAGTGGTTCGCTGCGTTCGTCGGCAGCGGGGACAACGGCAAATCAGTCGTTCTTACTGTCCTTCGTTTACTCCTTGGCTCTGAGAACTGTTCGGCCGTGAATCTGGATGAACTGACGACCAATCGGTTTGCCCTGTTCTCGCTCTTCGGGAAGCTGGCCAACCTTGTCGGCGATCAAGGGCACTTTGAGAGCCGCGACGAAGGACGGCTCAAGACTCTGACCGGTGGCGATCAAGTCACATACGAGCAAAAGGGTAAAGACCCATTCACTGCAATCAACCGGTCCAAGTTGATCTTCGCCTGCAACACGATGCCCACTTTCGCTGACAAGTCCGAGGCGGTCTGGAATCGACTCGTCGCGTTGCCTTTCGAGTATGTCGTGCCTGCGGGGAAGAAGAACCCAGCGATGCTGACCGAATCGTTTTGGGCAGACGAATTGCCCGGGGTACTCAACTGGGCATTGGATGGCCTGGCCCGACTGCACAAGCAGGGTCGCTTTACTCACTCCGCCAGATGCGAGGCATTAAAGCAACAGAACCGCCTCGACTCGAATCCGGCGCGACTGTTTTTATCCGAAGAGTATGAGTACACAGGGCACGATGACAAAATACCGGTGAATGACCTGTACCAGTCGTACAAGACTTGGTGCGATCAAAGCAAAGTCAAGAATCCGTTGATGAAATCACGATTCGGCCGCGAAGTCCCCGCCGTGTTCCCCCAGTTACGCGGGAGCGAAACGAGGCGGAACGGCCAGGAAACCGCACGATACTGGGTAGGTATTCGACGTGTTACAGATGTTACAACACCGCCGATTCAGTCGTAACACACCATCCTCGCCATAAGCCTCTACGACCCAGTGGCTTATGGCTTGTTATTATACTTTGTTACAGTGTTACACTGTTACAGCACTTTTTTTGAAAAAGATAGATAGATAAGTGAGTAAAGCCCGTATATAACCCGACGCTGGGCCGTCTGTAACAGCGTAACAGCGTAACATGGTCACGTCTGCCAGCCACTTCCGCCAGTTCTCAACTTGTATGGAATATCACCATGTCTTCACGTTTGTTCATTACCGCCATCCGTTTGCAGTTGCACGAGGCCGCACCCGGTTGGCCGAAAAGGATCGTTCGCCAGCGATTCTCATTCAACACGTTTCACTCTTTCAGCCTCTGTTTGGAGACTCCGCACGGCCCCGCCTACACGAGCATCTGCGCACCGGCAAATCGCCGCACCGTCGGGTACGCAGTGACGATCGAACCGCCTGGAAGCTGGAAGGCAGTAATCTACGCGACCAAAGCGGACATCCTGCCGCTGACGCCGGTGGTTGCCAAGTTCCTCATCACTCCGCCCGTTGTTCCCTCGCTACGGTATCCCGACGGCCAAGTGACCGTCTGGTACACTCCATCAGCAGGTCGTGAGTGCTTCAACGACGACATGAATGAAAACGGAATGCTACTCGAAGTTGATTCAATTGATCCGCCCTCCGTGTGACTTCGATGCCCCGCTCCGTCGATGCACTCGCTAATCTTGTGAAGAAATACGGCTTCGACCGACTAGCCGAATGCCGCGAAGAGACCGCCAGACGATGGAATCACTCAGCCGGACTCCGACACCGTGTTGCCTACACCGCTCGTTGAATTCTCGAATAGCATCGGCAGGTGTCCGATTGGCTCCAATGAAGCCTTTGTACCAGTCTGCTCGCCGTTCGTATCATGCTGCCTAGAATGTCAGCATGGCACCTTCATTCGCAAAATTTGCAGTAAAGACTATTCAAAGTGCTCGGACAAGTGCGACCAAAACTAAGACGAACATATTTGTAGCTGTTTCGTGGATCGTCAGCACACTAGCCTGTTTTGGGGTTTCCTTATCCAACATTCTTCCGGAGATTTCCAAATTGACTTGGATCGGAACGGCTGTCTTGTTAGTCGCTTTTATTATCTTTCTTTTCTATCACGCCTATTGCGTCTATTCGGAATCCGAAACGGAAAAGGATAGAGTAACAAAAGAT
>Ga0206850_10262_pt1 | contig 12512 bp, 22 predicted proteins | sample Alteio_BWOrgCont_16_FD_152885 | JGI IMG/M metagenome (GOLD analysis project Ga0206850, IMG submission 152885) | Enriched cells from forest soil in Barre Woods Harvard Forest LTER site, Petersham, Massachusetts, United States -... | ecosystem: Environmental > Terrestrial > Soil > Temperate forest >...
TTTACGCGTCTGCGGGGACAAGGCTTTGCAGGAATATTTACTCAACGAAGTTCAGGAAGTTTATCGTCTGCAAGGTGTGCGCATCAATGATAAGCACATCGAGATCATCATCGCCCAGATGCTTAAGAAGGTGCGTATCGATGAATCAGGCGACACTGAATTTTTAGTGGGCGACCAGGTAGACCGCATGGTCTTCAAAAGGGCCAATGAAGCGGCATTAAAGAAAAAAGGTAAACCAGCCCAGGCAACACCCTTGCTTTTGGGTATCACCAAGGTCTCTTTAACGACGGAGAGTTTCATTTCCGCGGCCAGCTTCCAAGAAACAACAAGGGTCTTGACAGAAGCGGCAGCATCTGGTAAAGTTGACCTCTTGCGCGGGCTTAAAGAGAACGTCATTGTCGGGCATTTGATACCGGCAGGGACGGGAATGAAAGAATATAATCAAGTAGAAATGGTAAAATATGCCAACGATATCACAGTTAATCAGACACCGCAGACTGCTGAAAATCAAGCGCATTAAGTCTCCGGCATTAACATCATGCCCGCAACGCCGCGGGGTGTGTTTACAAGTCAAGACCATGACGCCCAAGAAACCGAATTCGGCGTTACGTAAAATCGCGCGCGTGCGTCTTGCCAACAAGGTTGAAGTCACTTCCTATATTCCAGGAGAAGGCCACAACCTGCAGGAACACTCGATCGTATTAGTGCGCGGCGGACGTGTCAAAGATTTACCTGGCGTGCGTTATCACATTGTACGTGGTACACTTGATACTTCCGGTGTTGCGGATCGAAAGAAATCCCGCTCCAAGTATGGGGCTAAAAGAGCAAAGGCTAAGTAAGCAATGAGAAGAAGAAGAGCAGAAAAAAGAAAAGTCATTGGTGACCCAAAATATAACAGCGATTTGGTTACGCGTTTTATATCCATTTTAATGGTGGATGGTAAGCGGACCATTGCTGAGAATATCATTTATAACGCTTTGGATATATTAAAGGAGAAGACGCAGGAAGAATCTTGTGTCAAGGCCTTAAACAAAGCTGTTGATAATGTCCGTCCACGCCTAGAAGTCAAAAGCCGCCGTGTTGGTGGTGCGACCTATCAGGTGCCGACCGATGTTATTCCGGCAAGGGGTATGTCCTTGGCTATGCGCTGGATCCGTGATTATGCCCGCAACAAAAAAGGCAAGCAGGGAAATTAAATTAGCAGAAGAGCTTGTCTCCGCTTATAAGTCTGAAGGTCCTGCAATTAAAAAACGTGATGAAGTTCATAAAATGGCCGAAGCTAACCGAGCCTTTAGTCATTTAAGATGGTAATCTAACCCTATGGCCTCCAATACAGTCCCTCTACATATGTTTCGTAATATCGGTATTATTGCACATATCGACGCGGGTAAAACCACGACGACGGAGCGTATTTTGTATTATACCGGTGCTATTCATAAAATGGGCGATATCGATGATGGCAACACCACCATGGATTGGATGCCTCAAGAGCAGGAACGCGGGATCACGATTACCTCAGCAGCGACCACGTCTTTTTGGCGTGATCATCGAATCAATATTATAGATACCCCTGGCCACGTTGACTTTACAATCGAAGTCGAACGTTCCCTGAAGGTTTTGGACGGCGCTGTTATCGTGCTTTGTGCTTGTTCCGGTGTTCAACCTCAAACCGAAACTGTTTACCGTCAGGCTGATAAATATAATGTTCCCCGCATCGCCTTTATCAATAAAATTGACCGTTTAGGCGCTGATTTTGACCGGGTCATTGGCGAGATGCATGAGCGTTTTGGTGCTAATGCGGCTGGCATTGTTTACAATGACGGGGCAGAGGACAATCTAAAAGGTTTAGTGGATATTATTAATAACGAATATATCCAATACAAAGATGCTGAAGGTACTGAATTTGACCGCCTGCCCATCCCTGAAGAATTAAAAGAAAAGACCCTTAAGTATCGTCATATATTAATTGAACGCCTCGGTGAAGTTGATGATGAGATGGCTGATATGTATTTAAATGGAAAAGATCCCAGCAAAGAGCAGTTGATGAAGGCCATCCGCCGCACTGTCATTGCTTGTAAATTTGTTCCCGTCTTGACAGGTGCCTCCAAGCGCAACAGAGGCGTACAAATGTTATTAGACGCCGTTGTCGATTATTTGCCTTCTCCTTTAGATATCCCACCCAAGCGCGGGTTTAATCCTGATAATAAGGAAGAAGAAATTGTCCGTAAAGCGGATGATAATGAATCTCCTGTAGGCTTAGTATTTAAAATTGCCTCTGATCCTTATGTGGGGAAGATTTTTTTCACACGTGTGTATGCGGGTCGTTTTCAACAAGGTCAGCAGTATTTGAATTCGTCTAATGGTAAGATGGAAAAAATTTCTAAAATTGTTATCATGCATTCCAATAAACAGGAAAACGTATCTTCTGCAGCGACCGGTGAGATTGTGGCTGTAGTAGGTTTAAAAGAAAGCAAATCCGGTGATACACTTTGTGCTGAAGACAAGCCAATGGTCTTGCTAGGCCTAAAGGCGCCTGAGGCGGTGGTATCTTTAGCGATTGAACCAAAGACCAAGGCGGACCAAGATAAGATGGGTATGGTCTTACGTAAATTTTTAGACGAAGATCCTTCACTGCGTGTTAAATTTGATCATGAAACTTCTCAAACAATTATTTCCGGGATGGGCGAGTTGCATCTGGAAATCATTGTTGACCGCATGAAGCGCGAGAATAATCTCGACTGCAACGTCGGTCGTCCTGAAGTTGCATATAAAGAAGCTATTACCAAAAAAGTTACAGGTATTGTTGGTAAATATGTCCAGCAATCCGGTGGTCGTGGTAAATACGGTCACGTGGTCATTGATGTTGAGCCTGGTGAAGCTGGAAGTGGTTATGTCTTCGTCGACAAAATCAAGGGTGGAGCGATCCCTCGCGAATTTATCAAGCCCTGTAAAGAAGGGATTGAAATAGGTTTACAAAATGGCGTCAAGGCGGGCTACCCAGTTTCAGACTTAATTGTGACGCTGGTTGACGGTTCTTACCACGATGTGGACTCTGATGAAATTTCCTTCCAATTAGCAGCAAAGTATGCTATAAAGGATGCTCTTAACAAGGCTGGTTCTGTGTTTATGGAACCAATTATGAAGTTAGAAGTTGAATGTTCGGATGATCATTGGGGCAACGTCACCGGTGATTTGATGAAACGCAGGGCCCAGATTAAAGAGACTGGGAATAGGGGGAAGCTCAAGACAGCATTAATTGATGTTCCCCTAGCAGAAATGTTTGGCTACGCGAATGCGCTGCGGTCTCTCACGCAGGGACGCGCATCATTCTCTATGGAACCTTCGTTTTACGCGCAGGTTCCAAACAGCATTGCCGAGAAGATTATCGGCTCTCGTCAGGAATTCGTTACTAAGGTTACTTAGTACACAAAATTCTTGAATGTTTAAATAGAGAATAATATATTTTTAAAGTGAATAAAGGCCCAATTTTTTGAAAGAAAAATTGAGCTGTAACGATAGTTTAAATTAAAACGGAGGGTAGAATCATGGCAAAGGAAAAATTTAACCGCAGTAAACCACACTTGAACATCGGTACTATTGGTCACGTCGATCATGGAAAAACTACCCTGTCCGCGGCCATTGCTACTGTTTTAAGTAATAAAGGTTTGGCTCAAGCACGGGCTTATGACTCTATCGATAATGCTCCGGAAGAAAAAGAGCGTGGTGTTACTATTAATATTTCACATTTGGAGTATGAAACTGAAACCCGCCATTATGCCCACATTGACTGCCCGGGCCACGCGGATTATATCAAGAACATGATCACCGGTGCCGCCCAGATGGACGGGGCTATCCTGGTTGTTTCAGCTACTGATGGTCCGATGCCACAAACCCGCGAGCACATTCTTTTGGCCCGCCAGGTTAACGTTCCGCGCATCGTAGTTTTCATGAACAAATGCGATCAAGTTCAAGATAAGGAATTATTGGAATTAGTTGAAATGGAAGTTCGTGACCTTTTGACCAAATATAAATTTGACGGGGACAATACCCCTATTATAAAGGGAAGCGCCTTGGATGCCTTGAATAATTCTAAGGATTTTGAAGGTAAGGCCAAGCCGATCCTAGATTTGATGGCAGCTGTTGATGCTTTTATTCCAGTTCCTGTACGTGAATTGGATAAGCCTTTCTCTATGGCTGTAGAAGATGTGTTCTCCATTTCCGGTCGCGGGACAGTTGCTACTGGTCGTATTGAACGCGGCAAGGTGCATGTCGGCGAAGAAGTTGAAGTAGTTGGTTTACGCCCAGCCGTATCCAAGACAGTTGTTACCGGTGTTGAAATGTTCCGTAAGGAATTGGAAGAAGGTCAAGCAGGCGACAACGTCGGTTTACTTCTCAGAGGTGCCGATAAGGACAATATGGAGCGCGGCATGGTTTTGGCCGTACCAGGTTCCATCAAGCCTCATACCAAATTTAAAGCCTCGGTCTACATCTTGACCAAGGAAGAAGGCGGACGTCATACCCCATTTTTCAAGGGTTACCGTCCGCAATTTTATTTCCGCACCACAGACGTGACCGGTACAGCCGAGTTGCCAACGGGTGTTGAAATGTGCATGCCAGGGGATAACGTTGTATTGGAAGTTGAGCTTATTACACCAGTGGCCATGGAGAAGGAATTACGCTTCGCCATCCGCGAAGGCGGCAGGACAGTCGGCGCCGGTGTTATCTCGGAGATCATCAAGTAATGCAAAAAATCCGTATAAAATTAAAAGCGTTTGATCACCGGTTAATTGACCAAAGCACTCAAGAAATAGTGGATACCGCGATCCGTACTGGAGCGACCATTTTAGGCCCAGTGCCGCTACCCACGAAGAAAGAGTTGTATACAGTCTTGCGTTCACCGGTCATCGACAAAAAATCTCGTGAACAATTTCAATTAGCGACGCATAAGCGCCTGATTGATTTGGTCAACCCTACTTCCAAAACAGTGGAAGCCTTGCGCAAATTAAATTTGCCAGCTGGTGTTGACGTTGAGATTAAGCAATAATTATCATAGGGGCGGGTTTAGAACCCGCCCGTACGAATAAATATCGTAGGGGCAGGTTCCAAACCTGCCCTAAGACAGGAGTATATAAATGATTCGTGGCATTATGGGTAAAAAAATAGGCATGACCCAGATTTTCGACACAGAGGGCAATATCACGCCTGTGACAGTTGTCGAAGCTGGCCCTTGCACGGTGTTGGGGTTGAAAGACAAACCAAAAATGAAGGTTGTTTTAGGTTATGAAACAGCCAAAGAGACCCGTTTGAATAAGCCAGTATTGGGCTTTTTCAAAAAATTAGGCCAGTCCCCTTTGAAGCATGTGAAGGAATTTGAATCTGGTGACAATAAAGATTATAAAGTCGGTGACCAGCTTAAGGCTGATCTTTTTAAGGCCGGCGATTTCGTAGATGTGACAGGAACATCCATCGGTAAAGGTTTTCAAGGCGGTATGGTCCGTTGGAATTGGAATGGTGGTCCAGCCGCACACGGTTCCATGCATCACCGTCGTGTTGGTTCCATCGGTTCATCGTCAGATCCTTCCCGTGTTTATAAGGGACAGCATATGCCTGGCCATATGGGTATGGATACTGTGACTGTGCAATCTTTACGTGTCATGCGCGTTGATGCCGATCAAAATTTGATCCTTGTTAAAGGTGCAGTTCCAGGCCACAAGAATGGTGTGGTAGTCATTAATAAATCAAAGAAGAAAGCCTTCCGGTCATTGGAAGAAGTAAAAGCAGTCCAATCATCCGTTAAGAAAAACCCAATGAAACAAAGCAAGGCAGCTGCCGGTAAGACAGCAGCACCCAAGAAGTAAGGAAATATTTTATGCCAGAATTAAATGTAGTTGATATTAAAGGTAAAAAAGCAACGAGCGTTGAGTTACCCAAAGAGCAATTTGGCGTGCATGTGCATGACGCGGTGATCCATCAGGCCGTTGTCATGTATAATGCCAATCTGCGTCAAGGTAATGCCAATACCAAAACACGTTCAGAAGTTTCTGGTGGCGGTAAGAAACCATGGGCCCAAAAAGGGACAGGCCGCGCCCGTCAGGGATCGACACGTTCACCCTTATGGAAAAAAGGCGGTATCGCTTTTGGACCACAGACTAGGGATTTCGGATATACCGTTACCAAAAAGACACGTGTTGCTGCGTTACGTGAAAGTTTGAATGCCAAATTTTTAGGCAACAATCTATTGTGCGTTGATGGCTTGGAAGTGCCTTCAGGTAAGACCAAGGAGTTTGAGGCTATCTTGAAGACCCTAAAAGTAGAAGGCCGCACCTTGGCAGTGCTAGATGGTACTAATGATAAAACACTGTTGGCTTCACGCAATATCGCGCGTTTGACCCTGGTGCGTGCGAAGGATGCCAACGCTTCAGATATCATGAATAATAAAAATATTTTGGTGACTAAAGAAGCTTTAAAAACATTATTAAAAAGAATTGAGTAGAATATTCCCCCTCTTTTTTATAAAGAGGGGATCGGGGAGTTAGAAGATGATTACTTGTTACGATATTGTCAAAGCAATGGTTCGCTCGGAAAAAGGGACCTCACTGGAAAAAGAACGCAAATACCTCTTTCGTGTTGCGACCGTGGCCACCAAGGTCGACGTCAAGCGCGCTGTTGAAGAGATTTATAAGGTCAAGGTAGACTCTGTTAATACCGTTCATGTGCCAGGCAAGCTCAAGCGCGTACGCGCCCGCGCCGGGTATACCACGGGTTGGAAAAAAGCCATTGTCTCTCTTAAAGAGGGGCAGAAAATAGAAGGTGCATAATGGGAATTAAAAGGTTTAGACCATTCACAAACGGTGTTCGTCATGCAGCTCTTCCTGACTTTAGTGAACTGACTAAGGGTACAAGACCGGAAAAGTCGTTAATGGAGCCTGTCAAGGGTACCGGCGGGCGCAATTCCTATGGCCGAATTACCTCCCGTCATAGAGGGGCTGGTCATAAGCGCATGTACCGTCTCATTGATTTCAAACGCACCCGTATTGATGATCCTGCCGAAGTATTAAGCATTGAATATGATCCAAACCGCACCTGCCGTATCGCATTGATCCAATATAAAAGTGATAAAACCAAATCTTATATTTTAGCACCGGTTGACCTAAGGGTCGGCCATGTGATTATCAGCACCAATAATGCCGACGTGGATATGTTAGCGGGCAATTGCCTGCCGCTGCGCAAGATCCCATTGGGTACAGGGGTGCACAATATTGAATTAAAGCCAGGCAACGGCGGTCAGTTAGCGCGCAGCGCTGGTACATCCGCGCAGCTCATTGCCAAAGAAGGCAATATCGCCCATTTGCGTCTGCCATCCAGTGAAGTGCGCAAAGTGTCTATCGATTGCCGTGCCACCGTCGGCCAGTTAAGCAACGTGGAAAATGAGACCGTCTCGATTGGTAAAGCCGGACGCAGCCGCTGGTTAGGTCGCCGTCCACAATCACGCGGTGTCGTTATGAATCCAGTAGACCATCCACATGGTGGTGGTGAAGGCAAGGCGCCTCAAGGTAACCCTCATCCAGTTACGCCATGGGGTAAACCGACAAAGGGTGCAAAGACCCGTAGTCGCCGTAAATATTCCAATCATATGATTGTCAGAAGAAGGACAAAGTGATGACGCAGCTGTTTGCACAAAAGAGAGCATCGCAAATGTTTATTTTGGTAAGAAAGGTTACACAACTATGAGTCGTTCCGTTAAAAAAGGTGCATACGTAGAAGAATCATTATCGCGTAGGTTTGATAAGGTCGTGGCCTCAGGTCAGCGTCAGCCGATCAAAACCTGGTCACGCCGTTCCACGATTGTTCCCAACTTTGTTGGTTATACATTTGCTGTTCACGATGGCCGTAAACATATACCGGTGTTTGTGACGGAAAACATGGTGGGCATGAAATTAGGCGATTTTGTCGCTACCCGTACTTTTAAGGCGCATGGCGGTGTCAAGGCCAAGAAGGCGATGCAAAAGAAGTAATTTCGTAGGTGCGGGTTCCAAACCCGCCTGTACAGATAACGATTAGGAAAACATATGATATCTATCGCAAGAGGCAAATATTTAAGAGTATCTTCGATGAAAATGCGCCAGGTCTGTGACGCCATCCGCGGCAAGGATGTGCCCACCAGTTTGGCCTTGTTGGCCCAAATTGAAAAAGGTTCCAGCGCTTTTGTAAAAAAGGTGCTTGATTCCGCGGTGAGCAATGCCAAGCAAAAAGGTTTAAGCGAAGATCAGTTATTTATCAAGGCGATCACAGCCAATCATGCTGGTGCTTGGAAGCGTTTCCGTGCAGCCTCATTTGGCCGTGCCACCCCCATTTTACGTCGGACAACGCATTTAACCGTAGAGTTAGACATCAAAACTAAGAAGGCCTAATTTCTAATATGGATATAAAAGGTAAAGGCACATTTCTAAAATCAAATTTATTAATTATAAAGAAGGAGAAATAACCTGTGGGTCAAAAAGTCCATCCCCTAGCTTTAAGACTTGGATACACTAAAAATTGGCGCAGCCTCTGGTTTGCCCAACGCCGTGAGTTTTCCGATAATATTAAACAGGACTTTAAGATCCGCGCTTATATCCGTGAAAAATTTGAACAAGCAGCTGTTTCCATGATCGTAATCGAGCGTTTAGCTGAAACTGTTAAGGTCCGTATTCATACAGCACGTCCCGGTGTTATCATCGGCCGTCGTGGTGCGGATATCGATCGCCTGCGCGCAGAGCTTAAAGATATCACCAAGAAGGACATGGACAAAATTGTCATCGATATTCAAGAAATCAAGAACCCTAATTGCGATGCTCAATTAGTTGCTCAAGCCGTGGCTTTTCAGTTGCAAAAACGGGTGGCTTTCCGCCGTGCGATGAAACGTGCGATTGAACAATCCCGTCAAGCAGGTGCTAAGGGTATCAAGATCCGTTGCGCCGGACGTCTGGGGGGTGCAGAAATGGCCCGTACAGAAAAATATCATGAAGGCAAGGTCCCGTTACAGACCTTACGTGCAGATATCGATTACGGTTTTGCCGAAGCCAAGACAACCTATGGCCTATTGGGCATCAAGGTTTGGATATATAAGGGTGATGTTATTAAGGACTCAGAAGAGATTGAAGCCAAGGCCGCGGCAGCAGCAGTGATTGCTCCGCCAACTCCACCAGCAGCACCAGCGGCACCTGTGGTTGCAACCGTTTAAGAGAGGATTTTAGTATATGTTGTTAATGCCAAAAAGAGTCAAATACCGTAAAACACAAAAAGGGAAATCCCGTGGCGTTGCCACCACTGGTGCCCAGATGCATTTTGGTGAATTCGGTTTGAAGGCCATAGAAAACGGTTTTATCCCCGCGCGTCAACTGGAAGCTTCCCGTGTGGTGGTGGCCCGTAAATTGCGTGGTACCGGAAAATTATGGATCAATGCGTTCCCACACAAGTCCATCACCAAAAAACCAGCTGAAACACGTATGGGTAAAGGCAAGGGTGATTTGGACCATTGGGTAGCTGTAGTCAAGCGCGGTAAGATTGTTTTTGAATTAGGCGGTGTACCGGAAGATTTTGCTAAAGCGATTTTAAGATTAGTTGCATTTAAGCTATCAGTGAAAACTAAGTTTGTTATTCGTGGAGCTACATCATGAAAATAAAAGAACTAAGTAATTTAACCCAAGATGATCTGATAACAAAAGAAAAACAGTTGAAAAAAGACTTGTTTGAGATGGAGTCGCATCGTCAAATGGGCCGGGTCGAGAAGCCAGCCAGTTTTCGTAATTTAAGACGGGACATTGCCCGTATATTAACGGTCCTATCTCAGAAAAAAGCACCTCAAGGAAAGAAAAGTTAATGGAAAATAGTGAAAATATCAGAATTAATCGTCGCAGATTCTTAACAGCGGTGGTCGTCAGTGACAAGATGGATAAGACGCGTGTCGTGCAGGTGCAAAAAGTCCACAAGCATGCCAAGTACGAAAAGCAAGTGCGGAATATCGTAAAATACAAGGCGCATGACGAAAAGAATGCCGCCAAGACTGGTGATGTGGTGCGTATCATGGAAGTGCGGCCCCTTTCGAAAGACAAACGCTGGGTGATCAGCGAAATTGTCGGGTCTAGAGTTTAATTTTGTAAGTGATAAAGTGGTAAAGTGATAAGTGGTAAGCAAACTTATCACTTAACACTCTACCACTTACCACTAACAGGAATAATAAATATGATACAGTTAAAAACAATTTTGGATGTGGCTGATAATACCGGGGCCCGCAAAGCCTCATTGATCGGCGTTCTAAAAGCCAAGGGCAAGATGTGGGCCAAGGTTGGCGATATAGTCCGTGTCAATGTCAAGGAAAGCACCCCGGATGCTGTTGTTAAAAAAGGCAGCATGGCTAAAGGCATCATTGTGCGTACCAAAAAATCTATCCGTCGTCAGGACGGGACATACGTTCGTTTTGATTCAAATGCAGTGGTTATCATTGATGATGCAGGCAACCCCAAGGGGACTCGTGTTTTCGGGCCTGTGGCACGTGAATTGCGTAACATGGATTATATGAAAATAATTTCTTTAGCACCAGAAGTGGTTTAATTCGTAGGGGCGGGTTCTAAACCCGACCGTATATTTAAGGAAGAGGATATGTTAAGAATTCGTCGAGATGATACAGTAATGGTGATGGCTGGCCGTGACAAAGGCAAAACTGGCAAGGTTGTCCGTGTAATGCCCAAGATCAAAAAGGCTGTCATCGAAAATATCAATGTGGTCAAGAAATCAGTCAAGAAGAGCGATACCTATCCACAGGGTGGGTATGTAGAATTAGAAAAGCCGGTATCCATGGCTAATTTAATGCTGGTGGATAAAAAGTCCAATAAGCCCACCCGTTTTATGGTGAAGATTTTAAAAGACGGCAATAAAGAGCGCATTGCGCTGGCAAGCAAGGAAACAATATAATATTAGGGGCGGGTTTGGAACCCGCCCGTACGAATAGCGTAGGGGCAGGTTCTAAACCTGCCCAAACGGATAAAAAGGTTAGGTAAAATGGCTGCTCCAAGATTATTAGAGAAATACCGCAAAGAAGTAATTCCTGAAATGCAGGAAAAATTTAAGATCAAGAATCCCATGGCTGTTCCGCATTTGGCCAAGATTGTGATCAATATGGGTGTGGGTGAAGCCATCGGGGACGTCAAGCTTCTAGACCGTGCTGCTGAGAATTTAGCAACGATCACCGGGCAGAAACCAACCATCCGCCGTTCCAAAAAGGCGATTTCTAATTTCAAGTTGCGTGAGAATCTGCCCATAGGTGCCAAGGTGACCTTGCGCCGTTCACGTATGTATGAATTTTTAGATCGCCTGGTCAACGTTTCTCTGCCGCGTATCCGTGACTTTAATGGTACTTCCCGCAAGGCATTTGACAAGGGGGGCAATTACACGCTTGGAATTTCTGATCAGGGCATTTTTCCTGAGATCGATCCAGGTGCGCGCGATTTCCGCATCCAGGGTATGGATATTTCCTTTGTGTTTGAGAATGGAAATAAAGAACAAAATTTTGAGGTATTGCGTCTGTTAGGCATGCCTTTCAGCAAACAATAAGGGATATACAATAAAATTATGGCTAAAAAAGGGTTAGTTAACAAATCTTTAGAAATTCCAAAATTTTCCGTACGTCAGCATAACCGTTGTGGTTTATGCGGACGTCCTCGTGGGTATATGCGTCGTTTTGGTATATGCCGTATTTGTTTTAGGGAACTGTCTTGGAAAGGTGAAATTCCAGGAGTAAAAAAAGCAAGCTGGTAGTTACTTAATATGTCATTCCCGCGAAAGCTGGAATCCAAAAAGGAAATTAAAACATGTCTGTTTCTGATCCGATCGCTGATACATTAACCATTATTCGTAACGCCACCCGTGCGCGCAAAGAAACCGTTGAGTTTCCAGCTTCAAAGCTCTTAGAGCGCATGATGGGGATTTTTAAGAATGACGGTTACATTGAAGATTGCCGTTTACTGAAAGATAATAAACAAGGCGTTTTAAAAGTTTATTTAAAATATGAAAATACAAAGCCGTTGATCATGGGGATCAAACGTGTTTCCCGTCCAGGATTACGTGTATATACGGACAATAACCAGATTCCCAGGGTCTTAAACGGCTTGGGCACAGCGGTTATTTCAAGTTCTAAAGGCCTGGTCACTGATCGAGAAGCTAGAAAATTAAAAATCGGCGGAGAAGTTCTCTGCTACATCTGGTAAGGATTATATATGTCACGCATTGCTAAAACACCAGTAGAATTACCCAAGAACGTTAAAATTTCTTTTGATAAGACCGCAGTCAATGTGGAAGGTCCCAAGGGCAAATTGTCCATGACCATTCCCTCCGATGTGGTTTTAGAGAACAAAGATAATAAGATCATGGTCAACCGTATCAGCGACCGGATCAGAAACAGACATGTTTTAATTTCCTTTTTGGATTCCAGCTTTCGCGGGAATGACATATTAAGTAACTACCAGCTTGCTTTT
>Ga0206850_10279_pt1 | contig 12478 bp, 13 predicted proteins | sample Alteio_BWOrgCont_16_FD_152885 | JGI IMG/M metagenome (GOLD analysis project Ga0206850, IMG submission 152885) | Enriched cells from forest soil in Barre Woods Harvard Forest LTER site, Petersham, Massachusetts, United States -... | ecosystem: Environmental > Terrestrial > Soil > Temperate forest >...
GCCCCGCCCACCGATCCACCGGCCAAGGGATCCCTTTCAAATTTGACACGCGCCACAGTAGCTTTGGCGTTTTATCGGCGGCATCCGCTGGCGGATTTTCAATGACGTGTTTTTACAGCAACCCCAGGGAACAAGTCCCCGTAAACGAGCCGCCTCACGTCACCCTGCCCGCCTCCGTCGAGGCTGTCTCATCGCAAATCCTACTTCGCCCGGTAAAAAGAACCCGACGTTTCAGAACCAGCCCGTTTTTTCAGGTGTCCCGACCGCAGCGTCTGTCTCCACTCGCATCAATACCCGCTATCAGGCGGATAACAGATGCAGACAGCGTCACCGTGTTCGCAAAACTGTATTTGCCCAGTTCGTATGCGTTTGCCCCAAGGCACTTCACAACGTATTCCGCTCCGGCCAGTGAGCGGTCATATTGCCGAACCTCTACCCGCGCCCCACCCGATGGAATCTTCCACAGATGTTCCATCTGATGTTGCAGCGTGTGATAGTTGCGCGTAGCAGTTCCCCCCACCAGACAGTGGAAGTGGAAACGCCCATTTTGTTCACCGACTTCACCACGCAGTGCAATGAGCAGGCGATTATAGGGGACACCACAGATTTTGGCCGTTTCTTGCAACCAGCGCCAAGCTAGACCATACGCAATATTCGTTCTTGGGACATTGCCCGCGAAGGTCGGAGTTGCAAAAAAGTCCCACTGCACCCTTGCCAGTGAGAGGCCAAAGTCCGTGGCGGTCTCGGATTTGCGAATCGGTTCGCGCCAGTCTCTGTCTATCCGAGGATTTTTAGCCATAACGATTACTTTTTGGCTTCGGTGATGATGCTGCCAAGCAGCGTGGCTTTCCCGCCGTTCTCACCATGGCGGATTTTCGACACGCCAACCTGAATTGTGGTGCCGACCGATTTGCCCCACACTTTGGGACGCTCATCGTCTTTGGTGCGGTAGTAGAGCATTTCTTCCATGCGGCATTCCGCCGGGTTGCTCATGTCCATGCACAGCAAATCATACGATTCACCCGCCGCCTTGCCGTTCTTGGCTGGCCACGTGTTGTGGACTTCCTTGAACACGGTTAATTGCATTATCATTGTATTCCTTTGTTATTTCGGCGTTGTTGTTGTCCCACCCATTGCCGAACACGGATGGGAAATCATTGACTGTAAGGCATCACTTTGGGCCAATTAAAGCGGTTTCATTGATCGTGGCTTGCGCGTGCTGAAAAACCGCTTCCAGTGGCTGCCCCAAATACCGCGCAATGCGAAACATCATTTCCCCGCTGGGCTGCAGCGTGCCTTGCTCCAGCTTCGTCATATACGAACGGGCCACGCCCACCCGCCGGGCCAGATGCGCCTTGGTGACGCCCTTGGCCGTCCGCCATTTTGCCACAGAGTTTGTTACCATAAAAAATTTATGGTCAGACTTTAACGTTGTGATGACTTTCAGGCAAATACAATTTGCCTTATAGGCGCATTTTATGTTGACTGTCAGGGAGCATCTGCTAGATTCAATGCCGATGACGATCCAAGAACCAACGGCGGCGCCCGACCGGTTTATCCGGTTACTGGACAGATCCATTGAACAACAAGGGCTTTCGCTGCGCGAAGTGGCCAGCCGGGTGGGCGTTTCGATTGCCTACCTTTCGCGGTTGCTCGGACGGCAGCGTGGATTGCCCGCCGACGGAACCATCATGAAATTTGAAAAGGTTTTAGAAATTGAATCCGGCCGGCTTTTTGATGCCGCCGGTCGTCATGATGCCTTGGCATCGAAAGTCTTTAAAAACGAGGGGGCGCGCCGTTTGCTGCGATCCCTGGAACCGCTCTCGGACGAGGAATTTGCCAAGGTTATCAAACAAGCGGAACTGCTCGCCAAAAAATATCATCCTGAAGAACATGAATAATAAAATCTTTGCCGTGGTTAAGGACAAATTTGTCGCCCTGCGGAAGAAGTGGGGCTTTAAGAATAAATATGACATGGCCGAGCTTGCGCAGAAAGCGGGTTTGCCGGTGGAATATTGGGAAAGTTGCCCCGCGAAACTGGCAGGCTTCCTGGACTCGCACGATGACCCGCGGTTTATTACCGTGAATCGTGATTTACCTGCGCATGAACAAGCTTGGTTCATCGCCCGACAGATTGCGTTCTGTGCGCAACGGCGGCGGTGTAATTCTTCGGCTCTGGATCGCCCTTGGAAATGGGAAATGTTCAATGCCGCCCCCGAAAGATTGCAGCAAAAAATCAGTGCGATGGACATCGAACACCGCGCCCACCGGTTGATGCTGCTTTTTTCAACCGGTGATGAATATCGGGCTTTTATCAGCGCGAATCCAAAACGGCTTTGGTCGCATACGTTAAGCGACAACGTTGTCTTGTATCATCTTTCGATGCTTCGCGTAAAATTATGGTTCAGCAAGTTTTGCCGCGAAATTGTTACCGTTGCGTTCCCAGTTTCTTGACAACATCAATAACCGGCACGGACGACTTCGAGGTTCGCATTTGTCATGGCCGTCAGCCAGTCCGCCGCATTCCGGCCATATTCAGTGATCCACACGTCGTAAGGATTGCGCGCCAAGCAACAAGTGCACTCCCGCGCCGTACAACATCGCAACGGAGACAAATCCAAGCAGCGTTTAGCCGGATTAGTTTTTTCGGCCTCCAAATTTTTTATATAGTGCTGCCGATGCCCAACCAAACACGGCACTCCAAATACACGCCAAGAAGAAAAGGACGCCCAAATTTAACCCCGCATGAGTTTGGGGATGGTATTTAATGGCAATCCACTGGATTAAAGCCACTGGGGCCTCCCAAAAAATTAGTGAAGCTCCTGAATCTCCTGATGATTGTTGGTAGCTGTCACTTAATGCGCTTCCCCAAAACGATATAAATCCAATAATTCCGACTACGATAGCGATGATAAAATGAATGATTGCAATACAGCAAGCCAACGAAGGAGTTGACATGGATGAGAGGTTTGAAAACAAAGCATCAAATTTTGATTTGCCGTGGCTTGATGCGGGAAGCGGTTCTGCGCCTTTCCAAACTGCAAATTTTGTTCCGCATTCGTAACAATACTCGGCTGCGTCATCATTCACACGAAAACAATTTGAGCAGGTTTTCATGAGGCTCTATCAGGCTAAGCCAATATTTCGCAAGTTGCAGGATAAGCGTTCATCAAAAAAAAGTAATTTTTAATCAAGCCTGTCTATCTTGCGCGTTCAAGGTTGTGAGAGCCATCTGGATTATAATCATATTCAATGGAGAAAAAGAGTGAACGTTTTGCAACGGTGTAGATATTCAGACGCGCATATCCCGACGGCAGTTGGACAAAATAATTTTTTGAAACTGTGTCAGTCCATCCAATCGTTTCTTTCGGAAAGGCGAATTCAATTGATGATTGATAGCCATTGTCTGGCGCGATAAAATCAAATCGGTTGGTGTATTCGATTAACCCGCCATCTGGCACAATAATTTTTACATCCCAATCAAATGGCTGCTGATTATAGCGTGACGGCGGGGTTCCAGAAGCCTCAATAACCAACTGCCCAATTGTTTGAGGGCCGCTTCCCCGTAATGCCAATGTGGTTGGCGTTCCATCTAATGGTACGTTTACACCGTCAGCACGGTGAACAAGCGGCACGGGATGTCCTTTGCTGTGCATGCGGAATACCAGAGCATTGTCTTCATTATTAGGGAGCATGCCTTTTTTCGGATAGTCACGAACATCATAATCCATGATGGTTCCGGGATATAAATAATAATTTGGGTGAGACAATTGGAACACCATTCCGACACCCCGGACTCCATCAATTTTAAAAATCCCCCGCTCGTCCGTAGTTACGATTCCAGAATCGTATTGTTCTTTCGTTAGTGATTCATTAACGGAGCTTGTGTTGAAAGAAACTTTAACGCCTGATATTGGCAGGTTACTTTCATCTATAACCTTGCCGTAGTAGAGAATCGGCGTTCTCCACAGTTGGGCAGCCTGTTGCATTTCTTGCCTCTTCTGCTCTGCTTCCGCCTGTATGTTTTGAGGTGAGCTATTGACAGGTTCAGGATTGGTGTTGATTTGTGACACAGTGGATTCAGGCTCGTTAACTGTTTTCACGTGCGGGACTGTATTTATTTCAACCGGCTGGATCGACCGATGCTTTAATAAAAGAAAGCATAACAAGGCAGCCAATATCACTACAGACAACAGCTTTACTTTGGTTCGGTTTTTCATGGAGTTAATTTTGGCTGCAGTTGAAAACCTGTTTTAAGTAATTGGAAATAAAACGGAGTTGTATCTTGAATTGGCTTGGTAAATTCACCACTATGTTCTGGACGAGTATTACCAAAACTAGCACCACCAACAAATCCCAAGTCGGTGTCTTGCAGGCTAACATTAGTGGAAATAACACCGCCAGTGAGGGCAAAGGGATCGTGTGCCAATCCTGCTGCACCCACTGCCTTTGTCCGTGAGCGGGCGACATAAGATTTTTTCTCAAAATATTCCGTCACTAAGCGATTGGTGATGGCGTCACCATAAAGATTTCTCTGAGTGTAAAAACAATTCGTGCCATCAAACGAATAGCTATAGTTGAAGTTGCCAAAATAAATGTAAGTATCAGGCTTGTAATCCAATTGATTGCCCTCCCAAGTATGAACCGTGATGCCGGAAACCACGCCCTCATACAACGCGAAATCATCATCGTTGTAAAAATTCACGCGACGGCATTGGTTGGTGGCACAATTATTGTAGCCGCCAAGTGAGTCTGCATCGGGACTGCTGCTCGCAGTTGCCGCCAGATAGTCGTATATCAAGTTCGTATTGTTGCCGTCAAACGCCCCGGCGCTTATTGCCGCCTGCATCAGCGCATAATTGTCCACCTGTGCGCCTTCGCGGATGGCTTCATTGGCCGCCACATTGCCCAAACTATGCGCCGCCAGATTTATCGTGTAACCCGGCAACCGGTTTCTCAAATCATCAATATAAGACATCAAGGCCGCGCCACTCTGCCATGAAATATATTCGCCGGTATTGAATCCATAATAACTGATCTCATTGGTGCCAGTTGGAAGTAAGGAGAAAAGCGGGCTAGGCCAATCGAAAGCGGCAAAGCGTCCCTGATAACCCTGCCAGTAGAGCCGTCTGAACATCGTTTCTGATTCGCTGCGGTATTCCGCATAGCCAACGTTTAAGCCATGAACAAACACGATGGCTTGCTGATCTTCGGTTGGATTGGCGGGCAGTATTTGATCTTCCACCAGCACACTGGTATTAGTGCTAGGTGGCTCGGAACTGGTATTCGCCGTATGCACTTGCTCATAAAAATCTCCAACGTCATGCAAATCCAGCCAGACGCCGGTTTGAGCAACTAAATTGCCGTTATTATCAGTAATCGTCAGCTCCAATTCACCAGCTCCAATGCCCGCACCCTCAAACAAGAAATAGTCGTTGCCGCCATTGGTAAAATAGTCACTTGGAAAAGTAAATGTCGCTCCGTTTGTGATTTCAGCAATCGCCGCGCCTGCGCCAGTTTTTACAAGGTCATACGGTGAGTCACCTGTATATGTCCAAGTGGACTGTTGAAAGGCGATGTTGGTATCTGTTAAATACCCTGTGCCGCCATTGGTCTCAACTGAATTGTAAAGATTGATACCCGGAGTGCCACTGTTGACATTAGTCCAACTCAACGTCACTTGATAGCCGTTGGTGAGGACAGGTATTCCACAAACCCACAAGCGGGCAAAGTTTTCCAAATCGCGTTGCCCAGTCATGTTCTCAAGAGAATAATCCGTCGGAACACCATTGCCAGCCATTAAATCGCCCTGATCTGCACTGAAATACCGATTATTGACCCAAAATTCCATCGGGCTTGATTGTGACGTAGCATCCGTGCCGTTGAAACTTAAATCCATGATGCCGTCGTGATTGGCGTCGAGTTGCAAACTGACGCAAGACACCGTGCAAGTACCTTGTTGTCCTGTATCCACGTCCGGCATTGTCAGCAACGCCGCCGTGCCGGGTTGCGTGGCAAGGAAATTGCCAAACGGCGAAAGCACACCCGTGCCATTTGTGGTCACATTGCCGTTCGTGTCAATTTCAAATGCGTTGGTAAAGTATTGGCCGAGGTAAGCATACTCGCCGGAGAATCCATTCTCTATGCCAAATTGGGCATAACCCGCGATTTGCTGACTGTTTCCCACGCCAACGATGATTGTCGGGGTGACGTTTGTTGTAGCAAATCCCGCCTCTTCTGGCATGGGATCCATATTGGGTCGGGCAAAATAGTAGCTGGCACTGGTAAAAATAGGTTGGGCTGTGTCGTTGTATTGAACTCCATTAACCCCGGAAGGCAGGGAATCACCCGGATAAAAAGTTGCCAAAACTTGCTGATCGTTGGTCACATAAGCATATTTTCGTATAAGATTCGTCAACCCATAAAAATTCTGCTCTCCCACAGGGAATGTTCCGCCGCCGAGCGAAGCAACGCCACCATCGTTTGGCAAAATCCATTGCGTCTCGTCGGTCGTTATTTGGGAAGCTGGAATCGCCACGTTATTAGTCAGGTAGCCCGCCAGATTAAAATAGTAGGTTGGGAAGTTGGTAATGTTCAGGCAAGGTAAATTATACTCTCCAGTAATATCAATATAATTGCCTCCGCCAGAGCAACCGGTATTCAAAAGCCCGGTGGCATCCAGATTATCCGGGTCAAACACAAAATTGCGGTAAAAACAATTGGCATGAATCGGGTGCATTACATTGAAATAACCGGCGTCTTCCCCGCTACCTTGGCCATAAAACCCGGAATAGGCATAATTTGCATACGGACACGCAAACGCTGCTGGCAGATACCAATCGTCAGAACCTTCGTTCACAGCGAAGGCAAAGGGGCTATCGTCCGTAGCGGCGCGCAGCAAAAATCGCAGGTTGTCTTTCAGTTGTTGCCGGGCATCTATAAATGGGGTATTGGCCACCAGATTATATCCCGTCAAGTTCGCCCAACCGCTGGCAATGCCATTGGAACGCACAGTTTGCGCCCAAAGAGTGTAAGCAAAAAACGGAGGAACTTGTGAGTCAGGAAGCTCGCAGATACCGTTGGTCACGCTGGAAGCTGGAATCTCAAAATAACCGTCAGGCAAAGGGGAGACCATATCATAGATGGTGTCATCCTCCGCATACCAGCTATCAACGGCAGCAAAATCCAACCCATTATTCGCCCCTGACCCTACTTGCTTCCGATAAATTTGCACATAACTCAAATCACTTGGCGCGGCAGGTATGTCGAGCCAAAGGCGACCCTGTGGCCCAGTAACAAGATTTACGGTGGGTGGAATGGCATTTTCGAGGCTGGCAGAAGCCGAAGCCGAATTTCCATTTGTGCCATATTGGGCTTGAAGCGAATAATTCACATACAATAAAGGAACGGAATAAGAACTCGGCACGTCTCCCGCGACGCTGTCATCAAAGCTAACGGTGCTTGCGGAAAGTTGAATATTTGTACCTTGGTAAGTTTGATAATCGAATTTTCCCAAGATATAGCCCGTTATTGGCCCTGGTGATGGCTGCCAATTCAAAGTAACCGCCCCATTGCTCGGATCGTAATTTGCCGTAAATCCTTGCGGCGCGGGAGGAGTAATGAATATATCTGAATTCCAGCCATTCTGGAAGTCCTCAAACAATGTATAGCCATCGCCTGTTGGGTCGGCATACGGATCAACATTGGTGTCTTGCCCCAAATACTGTAGCCACCACCAGTCAGGGATGCCCGTGCCGGTGCTGTCGGCGTAGGACAACAATTGGAAAAATAGGTTGTTAGTCAAACTCACCGGCAGCGCATTCAGCGTCGTCCAGTTGGTGATTTCCGAACCCAAGATGAAATTGCCGGTGTGACCCCAATTCGTCGTCGTCAGAACGGAATTCGTCATCAGTTCATACGAAACGTCCGCCACGGTGTTGCTGGCGATGCCTGTCAAGATGTTTGAAACCACGCCCACTTGCGCAATCCACAGGTTCGTCCCGTAATCCGGTGCGGCTCCGCCGGACATGCCCGTGCCGCTGTCCAGATTGCCACTAGGAAACGGGGGCGTTGAATTGGAGTAGTCCGTGCCCATAATCAGCAAGCCGTCCCCGTAATCATTCGTGATTTCAGCAGTGCCGATGACATAATTGTAGGTCGCCAGATCATCCATCCGTCCGTGGATTTGCGCCAGCCCCGTGACATCGCTACCCACATAAAACCCCGTTACATTGGTGGCCGGAAGATAAAACACGCCCGCCCCGTTCGTCGCCAGTTGCCCGTCCACATACAGTTGCGACTCCGAACTGTCATAAGTCAGCGCAAGGAAATGCCAGGTGTTCGTGTTCCATGAAATGGGATAATTCAGGTAATTCGTGAACACGCCGTTGGTTTCGCTGGAAAAATAAAGGCTCGTGCCGGTGGCGTTGACATACAACGACCACCAGCTTGACGGGTTGTTCGTGCTGTATTCGCCCACGTCAATCAGCCGTCCCGAATCACCCGGCCCTGTCCCGCTGTTCCAGTCCGGCAACACCCACAGTTCAATACTGCCCACATTGAAGGTCAGGTTTGTGGTGCTACTGCCAAAGCCATTGCTTTCTACGAGGCTGTATTGCAGCCAAGCAACGTTGGTGGAATCCACCTGCAAGGCATTGCCGTCCCAATTGGTCGGGTTGTCGAGATTGGTGAAACTCAAGGGTGGAAAGCCCGAATCGGAAAACCAGTTGGTGTTATTAAAATTCCAAGTGTCGAGTTGAAGGTCTGAAAGCGAGGGTTGGGCAAACGCCGAAATCCCCGTCAATAAGAACAGCAGCCACGCAAGCAGTCTAAAGTTTTTTCCGTTCATTTTTTCTTTCGCTGCGGCTTCTTAACGGAACTAAAAGGGCGCGGACTTGACGCACCCTGACCCAGGCACCGCTAAGCGCCCTTCCAGAAAGCACGCCAAGCCGCGCCGAGTGGCGGCTTGGTTTCTGGAAGGGCCGGGAAAATTAGCGGTTTCGGGTCAGCCCCGTAGCCAAAAGCTACGCAAATATGTTTTTGGTTGTTAAGTTTGTTTCTGTGAAACGTCTTGCCTGACGTTTCGGATTTTCCCTATTCCCCGGAATTTGCCAAGCACTTTCGCGCACTTTTTTCCGCCGATACGATGACTTGATGGGTTTTGTTGCCCGTCCAAGAGGCACAAGCAGCCGCTCGCTTTCAGCGTGGCAGGCCACCGCGCAATTTGTGCCACTTGTCCTTGCCCATTTTAAGTCTGACATTTGGCTGTCGGTGTTCCGCCGTCCGCCTTGAGGCTTGCCCCATTCCCGCCAAGCCACGGCTCCCGGCTACTCACCGCCAGCCAAAAGTCAGAGCAGACCAGATTTGAGCCTTTGGCAACTCTGCGAGGCTAGAGAATTTTTGTTTTGTATTTTTGACATGGCGCGTTTTGTTTTAAGGGAACGCCGCCGAGGTCTCACCGTCTGCCGCTTGCTGCTACGCCATCTTTTTCAAACTGCTCATTCCCGCGCGCGCGGGGCGTTTTATTTCCGGCGACGAAAAGCATGGGTCACGCCAGCGACCCGGCTATCCGGTAACGCCCAACTTTCGCTGTCATGCCCCATGCACGCCGCAAATAAAACTAATTCTGCTCAAAAAATGTCTCCGCCAGGGGTGAAGCAAGCGGCAGACGGCGAGACACGAGCGGCGAACATCAAAAAAAAGCTTATGAAAAACAAATTATCAGTTGAAGCAGCAGCACCAGCAAACGCCGATCAGCAATCATCAAAGCAACGCGCTTTTGCCAAGCATTGCGCGAACCGCGAATTGCCAACGCAGAAAGTCTTGGACTTTTTACGGGCGCAGTTGCCGCAGCAATACGAACTGGCGGAAATTGTTGGCCGATGGATATGGCTGGAATTTGACGGCCAGCACGCCGCCGCCAATATCCTTTGGCGTTTGGGTTTCCACTGGAATCAACGCCGCTCCGTCTGGCAACACCCTTGCGGCGCGTGTGCGCCCTTCGCTTCGCACCCCGCCGACCCCCGCACCAAATACGGCAGCTATTTCGCCGCCGACGTGAAACCCGCTTGAAAATTACCATGAATACGAATCAAAATGAATCGCCTTTTGGCGAAATTATCTACGCCTACACGCGGGCGCAGGCCATTGCCGACGGGGTGCAGGTGGACGTTTCGAGGGTTGCCATCGAAGCGGGCATCCAATTTCCCGTCTTTCTCACCCGCCGCGTTTTTGATACTTATGTGACCGTGCCGCCAAACGTGAACGGACAGGACGAGGCGGGACGGCTTTGGGATGTTGTCTGGATGCTCAGTTTTGCCATCCTCAAAGCCAAACAGGGACAAAACCGTTTGCCCTTCGCGCTCTACGTTCGCAACGACAACCGCGCCCCGCAATTGGTTAAACTCATCGCCATTTGTGGCGCGCTCGATGCGGGCGACCCGCGACCGGCCATCACGGTCATGCTGCCGGACGAGAATTGACCCAATCACGCGGCTGGACTGGCAACGGTTCAGCCACCTTTGTTTTTGGGAACTCACGGCGTCCCCAAACCCCGCCGCCAAAGGCGCGGCCTCTGGACGCCGTTTCTCGCTGCGCTGGCTTTAACGCTTCGCGCCCTTTCCGAGAAGCGGAAAGGTAAATGTGACAGCAGCACTGTCAGTGAAAACGTCAGTGAAAATCCGAATAAGTTATGAAAAATTGTCGCGCGTTAAGATAAATAACCATTGATTTTACAGGCAGTTTTGCTATTCTCTCGTTATCTGAATCAGTGCCATAGTCCGTGTCCATCTATGGCTAAAAAATCGAGTCCTGCATCGGTGGCCTGTGCGGCTCACCCACGCTCTTCAAAGGTGTGCCTGCAGCCACTGCAATGCGTGCTTGAGCCATTCAAAATTAAAATAGCCGCGGGTAAATCCGTAGAATGCCAGCAACAGCGCGACAAAAACCGCCGCCCATTCCCAGCAGAGCAGTTTTTGTTTGCGAACTTTGATCAAAAACAAAGCGGCCACCGTATTCGCCGCCGCCGCGATTCCCAATCCGCAGAACATCAATAACCGTCCGGTGGCGGCGGAGGAAATTTGCATGTTGCCAAACTGCGAGCGCGTTGCCGCCGGCAAACCGATGAGCAAAAAAACCAGCAGCACGCAATTCGTGGTTATGATCAAAAAACGCTGCATGATGGGTCGCTCATTTCACTCGCACTGATTTCCGCCGCGCTTGCAGCGGTTTCAATTCAACAACCGATACCAATTGTCACGCTGATGCGGTTCGTAGCCGAGGTCTTTGATGAGCCGTTGCATGTCGCCGACGGTCATGCGAAACGTCGTGCCGGCCTGGGACACGACATTTTCCTCGATCATGATGCTGCCGAGATCGTTCGCGCCGTATTTCAGCGCCACTTGCCCGATCTCCAGGCCTTGCGTGACCCACGAGCTTTGGATGTTCTTGAAATTATCCAGATAAACCCGCGCGAGCGCCTGCATCCGCAAATACTCGTGCGCGCCAACCGTCGGCGCTTTCAATTTCGTGTGTTCGGCTTGAAATGTCCACGCGATGAACGCGGTAAACCCTTTCGATTTGTCCTGCTGCGCGCGCAATCGTTCCAGATGCTCGATGCGGTCTTCAATGGTCTCGACGTGGCCGAACATCATCGTCGCGCTGGACGCGAGTCCGAAACGATGCGCCACGTCCATGACTTCGAGCCAGTCGTTGCTCATCGCCTTGAGCGGCGCGATGCGCTGACGCACGCGATCCACCAGGATTTCGCCGCCGCCGCCGGGAATCGAACCGAGTCCGGCCGCCTTGAAATCGCCGATGATGGTTTCCAGCGGTTCGTTGAACACTTCGCGGAAATGCACGAATTCGCTCGGACTGAAACCGTGGATGTTGAAATCGGGGAATTTGTTTTTGACGTGCGACAGCAGATCCAAATACCACTGCTTGGTCAGCTTCGGATGGTGCCCGCCTTGCATCAACATCTGCGTGCCGCCGAGCGCGATGGTCTCCTCGATTTTTTTATCGAGTTCGGGCAGCGTGATGACGTAGGAATCGTCGTCCTTCTCCACGCGATAAAACGCGCAGAACTTGCAATAGACATTGCAGACGTTCGTGTAATTCACATTGCGGTCGACGATGTAGGTGATGATGTCGTTGCCGCGGCCGGCGAAATCCTTCGCCTTCGCCAATTGCCGGCGACGATCCGCGAGCGCGCCGAGCTCTTCGAGCGGCAATTGATAAAGCCGCAACGCTTCGGCCGTATTGATGCGCCGGCCGTCCCAAACTCTTTGGAGCAATTCGTCCAATGACGCGTCGTAAATCACGGTGAAAGATTAGCGCGTTCAGGCTATTGAGACAAGCTGCGTTGCATTTTCCGCCATTTAATTCAAATTTTCCGGCCTGCCCGCGTGGCCAGCCTTGGACAATTTGGCCAGCGTGCGCCGCACAAAACTGGGGCTCGTGTTCACACTCATCGCCAGAT
>Ga0206850_10286_pt1 | contig 12370 bp, 11 predicted proteins | sample Alteio_BWOrgCont_16_FD_152885 | JGI IMG/M metagenome (GOLD analysis project Ga0206850, IMG submission 152885) | Enriched cells from forest soil in Barre Woods Harvard Forest LTER site, Petersham, Massachusetts, United States -... | ecosystem: Environmental > Terrestrial > Soil > Temperate forest >...
TGTCGGGAAGGGCGAAGAGGACCAACTGACTCCACCGTCGGGAGTTTCCTCATAGGCGGATCCACCCACCGCAAACCCCACGTTCACGGTCGGAAAACTGAGCCCGGTCACTCCCGAAGACGTCAAGGCGCCCAGCGTGCTGATGGACCAACTGGTTCCGCCATTACTGGTTTTCAAAAAAACACCGGAATCACCGGCGGCATAACAGGTGTTGACCGCCGGGCAACGAATTGTGCGCAGCCATTGGTGGGTGCCGCTCACCTGAGAGGTCCAATTGGTTCCTCCATTTACGGTGCCGTAAATGGCCCCTGATTGACCCACAACATAACCCGTGTCTCCGTTGACGAAATAGACGTCGCTTAATTGTTGGGTGGAGGATACGGCGGAACCCATGCTCCAAGAGGAGCCCGCGGAAGTGGTTTTATAAACGTAGGAGGTCGGAAGGGTGGCAATCGCGTAGCCCACCGTGTCGTTGGGAAAGTAAACGGCGATAAAGGCCCCCGGAGTTCCCACCATCTGGGTCAGCGTCGTTCCGCCGTTCGTGGTTTTGTAGCCCTGGGTGGTTCCAAACACATACCCGACGCTGGCGCTCGTGAAATAGAACGGCACGTTGCCACTTAGGCTCGAGTTCGCTATGACCCATCCCTGCTGGGCGTTCACCTGCAACGCCAACCCCAAAAGAAGACCGCCTATCGGTCGAATCCATCCCAAGGATTTTATTCGGTCTAATTTCGGACTCGGCATGTTCCCTCTTAATCGAAGTTAACGCTACTGAGAAAGGTACGACTTTCTCATTAAAATGCGAACCGAATCAAGGATCACAGGCAAAATTCAAATGTTCGGTCGTGTCCTAATTTGAGGGCGGTTACTGCGGCTGCCAAAACTCTATTTTCGTTCCGTCAGGATCGAGTATCCAGGCGAATTTTCCCATGCCGTCCATTTCTTGACGACCGTTCACCTCAACGCCTTTGGCCTCAAGCGCGGCCAGGAATCCGTCCAGGTCGTCCACAGCGAAATTGATCATGAACTCGCGTGATGAGGGCTTGAAATGGCCCGTGTCCTTGTTGAACGGCGCCCACACCCCATACGGGGGACCGGCACCATCCGCAAATATCTGCGCGCCGCCCCAATCCTCGATATTCAGCCCGAGCGTGTCGCGATACCACGCGGCAAGTGCCTTTGGGTTTGCGCTATGGAAAAATACCCCACCAAATGCCGTAATCCGCGCCATCAGCAGCCTCCTTGCGGGTGGTATTATAATCCGAGATTTAGAAAAAGCCTATGTTCAGGGTAAATCGAAATGAGGACACCGCCCAATTTCAGAATTATTCAACGTGAAATTTGTCGAACCGCAGTTTGGAATAGTTCTTTTCCACGGTTTGCAAACGGAATTCGTTGGGACATAAATACACGAGATGCCCCTTCTTATCTTGAGCCAAATCAAAGGTATGCTCCGATCGGAAAAGACCCAGTTCGGTCGCGTCTCCGGAAACCCATCTCGCCTGGTAAATGTTGGCGGGTTCGAATCGGCACCGCGCGTTGTATTCCTCTTCCAGGCGAAACTTGAGCACGTCGAACTGAAGCACGCCCACCACGCCGAGCACGGGGATGGGGCCTCCGAGGGGGAAGAAAAGCTGGGTGGCGCCCTCCTCTGAAAGCTGGTGCAATCCCTGCTGCAGCTGCTTGCTGCGCAGTGGATCCTCGAGATGAACGCGGCAAAAGTGTTCCGGGGCGAAATCCGGGATGCCGTCGAACGCCAGGTTTTCGGTTTCGGAAATCGTGTCGCTGATGTTGTAGAGCCCCGGGTCGTGGATGCCGATAATGTCCCCGGCATAGGCTTCGTCCAGCACGGTCCGGTCGTTGGCCAAGAGGGATGTGGGGGCGGCCAGGCGCACCTGACGCCCGGTGCGGCAATGGATCACCTTGCTCCCGCGCATGAACTTTCCCGAACAGACGCGGATGAAGGCGATGCGGTCGCGGTGCTTGGGATCGGTGTTGGCCTGAATCTTGAACACGAAACCGGTGAAGTTCGGCTCGACGGCCAGCACGTCCCGTTCCTTGGCGTGGCGGGACAGGGGCGGCGGTGCCACGGCCACGAAATTGTCGAGCAGGTGCTTGACGCCGAAGTTGTTGATGGCCGATCCGAAGTACACCGGGGCCAGTTCGCCGCGCAGATATTTCTCGCGATCAAAGCTGTCCATGGCCCCCGAAGCCAGCGCGGCCTGTTCGCGGAACTCCGCCAGATATTTGGCGTCGAACCACTCGTCCAAACGCGGGTCGTGAATCCCGTTCACCTTGCGAATCTCGCTTTCGTCCGCGTCCGGCTGAAACAGGTGCACGGAATCGTCGATGAAGGAGTACACGCCCTGGAACGCCTTGCCGCTGCCGATGGGAAAGGTGCGGGGGCAGCAGCGGACCCCGAGGATGCGCTCCACCTCGTCCATGAGCGCCAGAGAGTCCAGGCTGTCGCGGTCCATCTTGTTCATGAACACCGTGATGGGCGTCATGCGCAGCCGGCACACTTCCATGAGCTTGATGGTCTGCGGCTCCACGCCCTTGGCCGAATCGATGAGCACCAGCGCCGAGTCCACCGCGGTCAGGGCGCGGTAGGTGTCTTCGCAGAAATCCTGGTGACCGGGGGTGTCCACCAGGTTGATCTGGCATCCGCCATAGGGAAAGGACAGCACCGAGGAAGACACGGAAATTCCGCGCTGCTGCTCGATTTTCATCCAGTCCGAGGTGGTGAATTTCTTGCCGGCCTTGGCCCGGACGTGACCTGCCTCACGGATGACACCGCCATACCACAGAAATTTCTCCGTAATCGTGGTTTTGCCGGCATCGGGGTGGCTGACGATGGCGAAAGTCCGCCGCCGCAGGATTTCTTCTTCCAGATTCATAAAGGGTGAGAAAGATAGCCGCATAAATTGTCCACGTTTAGCACATTTTATGCCGTGCCTTCACAGAAATGGTCTCTGAGTTCCCGCCTGGAAAAATGGGCGGAGGGTTTAAGACGTTTGGCCGGACCCGCGGGTCCCTGGCTCAACCGATCGGTCGCCTTCCTGCTCGCCGTATGGATCACGCACGGGCTGCTTCGCGTTGCGCTGCTCTTTCGCCGGGACGCCTTCGGTTTTCCCATGGTCGGCAAACCGGACTGGTACATCTTCCACGCCCTTTTTATCGACCTGCATTGGATTTTTCTCTGGTCGCTGCCCTTCCTCGTCCTGTTCATTTTCACCGCAAGGGCCCCCGCCAAAATTTCGAGCGGATTATGCGCGCTGGTGTTCACGCTGCTGGTGGCTTTCCAAGGTTTCCTGCTGGTTTTCACCGTCGTCGATCAGGAAACCATGCGCTTCCTGGGAACGCATTTCGATCCCGGCATGGCCCGCACCTATTTAAACACCGCCTCGGTGCGCCAACTTTTCAAATTCATCGCCGCCGACAAGTCGATTGTGTATCTCCCCTATTTCCTTTTGTTCGGCTGCCTGCCCTGCGCGTTTCTTCTGGCCTATTTTCTCATGCGGACAAAATGGGCGCGCGCGAAGACGTGGCAGCTGAAACCCGTCTGCTGGATCCTCGGCGGCTGCCTGGCCGGGGTCCTGTACCTGTACGTGATTTGGACCGGGGGCAATCGCATGGCGAAGCTGCGGCCCTTCGTGGAGACCGTGTTCATGTCCCTGAGCCGCAGGGAGGATGTGCCGGACCTTTCCTCGGACAGCCTGGCGATGTATTCCAAGCAATATCAGGCCTACTGGCGGGCCGGCAGCAGCGATACCGATTGGGTCTTTCCGCGCGCGGATTACCCTTTTTACCGCGTGCCCCTGGAAGCATATTGCGCGGAGCCCGGCGTCAATCTCCCCGTATGCTCACAGGATCAGGACGGCGACGGCTATCCCAAGTCCAAGGATTGCCGGGATTCGGATCCCACCGTGCATCCCGGGGCCAAAGACATTCCGGGGAACGGCACCGATGAAGGCTGCACCGGCATGGACTCCCACCCGTGGAATTTCGTGCTGCTGGTCTTGGAATCGCACCGCGCCCTGAACGTGGGACACCTCGACCCTTTCGGTGCCCTCGATTCCGCCACGCCCTTTCTCGACAGCATGGCGCAGGTAGGTCATTACTGGACCCGCATGATCACCTCCGGGCTGCCGACCATCAACGCGCTGATTTCCGTGCACCTTTCCATCCCGCAGCATCCCACGCGCATGATCTCCAGCGAATTCACCACGCTGAACCACCGCGCCTTCACCGCCATCCTCAGCGACCACGGCTACCGGACCCATTTTTTCTCCGCGGCGGATCCGGCCTGGGACAACCAAACACCCTGGCTCCGGCAATGGTACCAGGGTTTCACCTACGATCGCAGCCGCGAGGACGATGGCGCCATGTTCGACAACATGGCGCAGTGGATGAAGGACAGTCTCTCCCAAAACCGGCCGTTCTTCGTCACGGCCATGACCAAGACCAATCACTATCCCTTCAATCCCGTTGCCGGGATGAGGGATCTTCCGGCTTCGGCCACTTTGTCGCAGCACATGAGCGAGACCATGCACTACACGGATTCCTGCATGCGGGTATTCGTCGCTTCGCTGCGGGGACAGCCCTGGTTCGATCACACGGTGTTCATCATGCTGGCCGATCACGGTTTTCCGCTGGCGGAGCACGGCTCCTCCCACATGGGCTACGGTCTATATACCGAGAACATCTGGCTGCCCTTGGTCATGGTGGGCGGCAATCCCAAACTGGGGCCGCCGCGCCGCCACGACGATTTGGCCGCCCATGTCGACTTGGGCCCCACCATCCTGGACATGGCGGGAATCCGTGAAGCCAACTCCTTCACAGGACACAGCCTGCTTTCTCCAGTGAAACCGGAGTACCAGTACAGCATCTGCCTGCACAAGGAGCAGGCGGCGGTGGAACACGGTGACTTCCGCTGGCACGGCCCCTGGGGCGCCACCCCGCGGGAACAGGGCGAAGAGATGTTCAATATCATTCAGGATCGCCGTGAAAGGCATAATCTGCTGGGGGAGCACGAAAATCTGCGGGACTCCCTGCTTTCCATCGCGCAATGCATTGCGCGCCTGAATATTTATGCGGTGGAAAAGAACCGTCTTTGGCCCGATAGCCTTTGACGAAGACCCTGCTTGAATTAAATTTCTTCCCCTTCTTGGGGTCATAGCTCAGTTGGTAGAGCGCTTGCATGGCATGCAAGAGGTCTGGAGTTCGACTCTCCATGGCTCCACCATTTTCCCCTTTCAATTCCCAATCATCTTAAAGAGTTAAAGAGACGTTGGAAAAGCTCTCACCCAACCTTTTTATCCTTTCTTTCTAGTAGAGTATGTCTCCCCTCGCTTATATCGACACCCACTGCCACATCGACGATGTCCTGCAGCGCCTGAAAATCGACTCCTACAACGAACTGCGCCAGCGTTTTTTCCCGCCCGAATTCGTGGCCTGCATCAGCATTTCCTGCGACCCAGAGGCCATCTCCCCGACCTTGGCGCTGATGGAAGAAGAGAGCGTTTATGGGGCCTTCGGGATTCACCCCCACGAAGCCAAGAATTACACATCCGAAATCGAATCCCGCATCGCGGCTGCACTATGCCATCCGAAATGCGTGGCCTACGGCGAAATCGGTCTGGACTACCACTACGACTCCTCCCCGCGTGAAATCCAGTTGGAGGTTTTCAAGCGGCAAATCGCAATCGGAATCGCCGCGAAGAAACCCCTCATCATCCACACCCGGGAGGCTGAAGACGATACGCTGGCAGTCCTGCGCGAGCATTCGCCCTCTGACTGGCCCATGCACGTGCACTGCTTCACTTCATCCCGCGAACTGGCCGGAAACCTGCTCAAACACTTCTCGAATCTCTATATCGGATTTACCGGCATCGTCACCTTCAAAAATTCCGACGACGTGCGCTCCGTGGCCGACCAGGTGCCGTTAGAACGCATGTTGGTGGAAACGGACGCCCCTTACCTCGCCCCTGTGCCCTATCGTGGCCAGACGGCGCATCCCGGCCAGATCCCGCGCATCCTAGAAAAACTGGCGGAAATCAAGCGGCGGCCGATTGTAGATGTTGCCCCCATCCTGCTGGAAAACGCATGTAGGCTTTATGGAATTTAAAGGCATACCCGGCGTTTAATGAAAAAATGGCTTAGGTAGTGGTGAACTAAACAAGAGAATTTTTCTTTCTAGTTTCTTTTGCCGATATTTTTGGGGATAAAATGACTGTCTGTATCGGCGCAATCTGCAATAACGGGAAAAGGGTGATCGTAGCGGCTGACCGTATGATGACCTATGGTTCCCCAATGAATCTTCAGGCTGAAGGCGCCGTTAGAAAAATAAACGAGCTAACGGATAAATGCGTCCTTCTTTTTTCCGGTTCCGTTCCCGATGGCGAGGCCGTTCTAACCAAGTCAAAAGCAAAAATACAGGCGACACCGCATCAGGACATTAGATCTATTTCTGAAACGGTCGCCGGTGTCTATCAAGAGTTGAAGAAGAAAAGAGCGGAGGACACCATCCTGCGTCCCTTTCTTGGGGTTGACTTTGCAGGGTTCCAACAACTTGTTGCCCAGTCTCCATCTTCGCAAGTCCTTCAGCAATTTCTAGGCCTGGTTATGCAGCATAACCTTCAACTTGATATCATGGTGGCGGGAATTGACCAAGATGGCGCACACCTCTTTGTCGTCTCTCATCCGGGTACTTTATTGCCAATGGATATCGTAGGAGCAAACTCGATCGGTTCAGGAGCTTTGCACGCATCCATAAGGCTATCATTGAGCCGTCAGGCAAAAACTTTACCTTTGTCAGAGACTATCTATAACGTTTATGAGGGTAAGATTGCTGCAGAGGCCGCGCCTGGGGTTGGAAAAGTGACTGATATCGCCATCTTAAGCGATACCGATGGAATAAAATTTGTTGACTCAACTGTGTTGGAAGTATTGGCGGATATTCACAAGGAAAGACCATCGCTTACGCCGGAAGATATAACGAAACTCGAGACTGCATGTGGGGTACAAAATGGATCACATGATGCCTGACAACTCCATTGTCAATCCGTGGATTGGAAGAGAAGCTTCTTCCATGTGGAAATTGTGGACGGCAGAAAATGATTGGCTGGCTTTTGTGAATCTGCCGAAGGATGACGATAAGATTATCGACAAGCCCCTCGACCATATAAATAGAGATGATCAGCAATCGTAGTCATTCAAAGGAAGTTCTAGCTGCTCATTAAGTTCAAAAACGCTCTTTGAACTGCCGTAAAAAGAGGGCGCCGCCAAAAATCAGAGAAGTTACCGGTTGCTGTCCCACTGGGATCCCGCTTTGTCCGAACTGGTCTGTTCCTCCCGATCGTTGATTTGCTTTTGCAGCTTGTCCTCTGCAATCTTCTGCTCCCATTCTTCGACGCTTTCATCGAAGATCTTGCGCTGCTCCTTTATTTGGAAATCAAGATCCAGGATTTTTTTCTGGATTCGGTCCCGCTCTTTCTCGAGATCGCGATCCCCGATATTTCGCTCCAGGCTGTTGAGCACAATCACATAACGGCCTTGGTAGTCCTCGCGCTGGCGCTCTAGGCTCTCCAAGGTGCTCCGCTCCTCGTTGACGCGAACGCCATAATCGCTGAAGGCGCAGCCTGCCAGCAGGAAAACCGCGGCGAGGACCGCCACCTTGACTAGGTGGGCCCCACCCGTCCTTTTAACGAGAGCGGTCGTAAAGATCTTCTTCATAGCGGTACAGCGTGATGGGCTGCTCGGCCTTTTGTGCGGTGTCCTTGAGAACGATATGCCCGATCTCGGAGAGGGATTCAAAACATGGCAGGCCGGTCTTTCGATCCAGGGAGAAATGCCAAATCCCGTCCACTTCTCCCGGATCCCAGATGGAATGCTTCCACTTGCGGTGCGGAACCGAGCTGTAGAAAAACTGTTCCACCAATAGTGGCAGTGAATCCGTGCGATGATAATAGGCGTCGTACTCCAGACACTCCAAGTTCTGACGCGATAAGCTTCCCTGATAAACGGCTGAATCGAGTTTCAGCGTTTCCAGACGGCTATTGACCCCGCTGATATCCAAAGCCGTCTTGGGCTTTAAAATTCCCTTGGGAAGCATATTCCGCAACCGGAAGACGTCCCGGATGAGGGCCTGAAAGACGGTGGTGTCGCTGGAGCGGAGGAGCGTCTCCCGATAGTCGTCAGCCTGCGAGATACGGCTCAAGACGGTATGCAGGGAGTCGTACCCGGTAATGCTGCGGGGAATGCCATCGGAACCAAGTTCGATGTCGAGGTCGGCCTTCTTCTCAAGCTCGTTCGGCATGGAATTTTTGTGGTAGCCTCGGGCGTCCATGCTGTCCAGGCGTCGTTGAACAAGCCAGCCATCCCCCTGTTTTTGCCAGATGAGCTTCCAGGTCGTTTGGAACACCGTGCCCTGGACTTCGGTTTCATCGTCGCCCATCTGGGAAGAGTAGGCTCCCAAGTGATTCACGGTCAGAACAACGGCGTCCGGCGGAACGGGTTGATAATCCACCTGGTTGCAGGAGGTCAACAGAAAGGCCATACCTGCGGCCACGAAGGTACCGCAGAAACGAAGGGAAGACTTAATGACAGATCGATGAAGGGTCATAGAATCCAAGGGCTAAAGATAATTGGGCGGCTTTGGTTTATTCCCACGGACAGGTGTCCCCATTTCCATGGATGTCCCCACTTGGATTCCTATGCGGGTTACTAGGAAGTGCCGCTTTGCCAGTCGCGGTAAAAGTTGAGAAGGTCCATGGCCGTGACTTCCGGACCGATGTAACGGGTTTTCAGGCCACGCCTCTCCAACCCTCTGAAATAAGTATCCTGACGCTTGGCGAGCAGATGAATTTCGTGAAGGAGCTCCGCAGACATGGCTTCCAGGGTCTTTTCCCCCCTCACATAGGAGGCCACCTGACGGTATTCCATTCCCAAGTTTTCCAGACGTTCCCAGGAAAGCCCCTGTTCATGGAGGCGCCTGACCTCGTCCACCAGACCGGCTTCAAGACGCGCCTGCAGACGATCGGCGATACGCTGCCGCAGGAGAGGGCGATCCCACTGGGTGACAAACAACAGCGGCTTAAGGTCCCATTTGGGGAGCTTGCTGCGCGGAACGTCCTCCTCTGTCGACACCCGCAGAGCGATTTCCAAGGCGCGCACCACACGCCTTTTGGTGGACACATCGGTGCGTTCATAGAGAGCCGGTGCGCGCTCCTTGAGCTCCGCCTTCAAGTCCTCCAAATCACGCTTGGAGAGCTCCTCGCGCAAGGCCGTGTCTTCGGGAACCTGCGCGATGTCGTATTTCTTCAGGACGGCCTCAAGGAAGAGTCCGGTTCCGCCCACCAAAATGGGAGGCACCCCCGTCCCGCGCCTCTGGCGAAAATCTTCTAGGGCTTTATAACAATCTTCCTGAAAACGGAAAAGACTGTAAACCTCGGAAGGATCCACGACGTCGATAAGATGGAACGGAACAGGCGGCTCAACGCGCTGGTACTCGTGAAGATCCTTGCCTGTTCCCAGATCGAGCCCGCGATAAACTTGGCGCGAGTCCATGGAAAAGATTTCCGAACCCAACGCATGCGCCAGCTCCACCGCCAAGGCCGTTTTTCCGGTGGCGGTTGGACCCGCCACCACAATGCAGGGCCATGCCAGTTCCTCATTTGTAGGACTCGTAGGACTCAAGCGACCCCCTGAAAAACCTTTTCGCGCATTGACCGGACGTCCGCTTCGTCTAGACCGATGCAGGCCCAAGCGTGACGCCGCGGTCCCGGCATCAGAGGCGTCACCAAAAAAACTCCGCGACGCGTTTTGGGATCGAAATTCAGATTTCCCAGTGCATCCAGCCGCTCACGCAGCGCCCGGCTATTCTTGGGCAGAGCGATGGTGGATGGGATTTGGGTCATCAGAACGGTCCTGTCCGGAAACCGGCGTGAGAGACCATGCACCGGATAGGCCATGGAACAGCGCGCGTTTAAATCCACCAAGGGACGAAAGTAAAGGTTCTCTCCAGCATCTTTTGGATCTTTCTTGCGCCACGCATAGGCATCCACGCTCACCGGTCCAAAATAGCCTTCCTGGTGAAGACGTTCCGAAATTCGAGTTAATGAGTTTTGGATATCGGGCTTCCACTTCAAAAACTCGGCATCTTCGGGTTGGTATAAAGCGCCCGCGAATCCCCCACCGGAATAGCTCAAAAGCCGGTGGCATCGCAGCTCCGATTGGGATCCGTCCCTCCCCAAATAAATGAGACAGCCAAATTCCACCTGGATGTCCTGTTCGGGTTCCAACAGCAAACCACCCTGAGTTTCAAGAATACGCTTCAGCTGGTGCAGATCTTCGCCAACGTCTGCAAGCGAAAAGCGGAGTTGGCCGATGCCGGCATGACCGTGATTCCCCTTTGCCACCCATCTCACTGTTTTCTCGGCTTGACCTATGGAAGCCTGGGCCAGCCATTTTTCAAAATCATCAAAATGCCTGCAGAAGGTTTTTTCCCCGGACTCCAACATCTGTTTCGGAAACAGTTCTTCTTCCAATCTCAGACCGAACTCACGGCTGTTGACGCGGGCCACAATGGAAGGATCAGGGTGAGCTGATGGATAGTCGTATCCAAGGTTCTGCTTTGCGGCCTCGCGATTCCAGCCAAAGGGTGTGAACATCCGTTTTAAATCAGGCCCGGTTTCAAAGGCGGGCAGTTCAAATCCCAAACTTGCGAGATACTCCAAATAATCCGCCGAAGGTGCAGCAGGGACCCTGAGGCGATCTTGCGGAGAGAGTGCGGGCCAAAGCTGCCAAGCCATCTCTCGTGCCACCGTCAATAAGCGGGAAGGCAGAGTTCCGGATGCCTCCGCCAAGGTCAGATCAAACTCGGCATTGCAAAACCATTCACGACCATGATAGCGGCCGGGATTTGTAGCTTGAGCCTCATGCGCAAACTCATTCTTCTGCTTGTCTGCATGCTTTCGGCCTGTAACTTCTACCCCGGCGCTTCCGAGTGGAAACGCTGCACCTTCGAAATCGCCTCGGTCAAGTTCCTGGGGTTCCAGGAAAACCAAACCCAATGGGAACTCGTGATCGACGTGCATAACCCGAATCCGGACCGATTACGGATGGAAGGTGTGCAGCTCTTCGCTTTGCACGGAGACGATACGTTGGCCAGCTTGAAGAATTCGGATCCTTTGGATCTGGCTCCGGACACGATGACGGTTGTGACCTTGGAAGCCGCGTCGCCGCCCAGCGCCTGGGACACGGTGTTTGAGAATCTCAAGCGGGATGGGAAGTGCTCCATCACCATCACGGGGGACGCCTATTACCATGGACCGTTTGGCACGGAAAAACTTTCGGGTCTCTTCCGCAAAACCTATGACATCGACTTTGCCACGGCGTTGGGTGTAATGGGCAGCCACCTGTTGCAGGGATTCCAGGGATTTCCGATGCATTAAGGTCGCGGGATTTTTGGAACCACTAGGAACCAAAAACCACACCGCTTAAATAACGATCGCCGCGATCGGGAAGGATGCAGACCACCACGCCTTCCTTGAGTTCCTTGCACAATTCCAGCGCACAGTGAACGGCCCCTCCCGAAGAGGTACCCGAGAAAACACCCTCCCGGCGGCAAAGCTCCCGAGTCATATGCTCGGCCTCAAGCTGGGTGACCTCAAAGATGCGATCCACCCGCGATTCCTGATAAATCTTGGGAAGGTATTCCTTGGGCCAGCACCGAATACCCGGGATATTGGAACCATCCGCAGGGTGAGCCCCAACTATTTGCACCGCAGGGTTCTTCTCCTTCAGGAAACGGGAGCAGCCCATGATGGTGCCGGTAGTGCCCATGCTGGAAACGAAATGGGTGATTTTCCCGTCCGTGTCCCGCCAGATCTCCGGCCCCGTGGTCTCGTAATGCGCCAGCGGATTGTCCGGATTGGAAAATTGATCCAGCATGTGGTAGCCGCCGGAAGCCAGCATGGTGCCGGCATAGTCGATGGCGCCTTCCATGCCCCTGTCCGCGGGAGTCAAATGCACCACCGCCCCATAGGCGCGCATGGTAACCACACGCTCGGGAGTGGCGCTTTCCGGCATCACCAGATGCATCTCATAGCCGGCCACCGCCGCGATCATGGCCAGCGCGATGCCAGTGTTTCCGGAAGTGGGTTCGACCAGTTTCATTCCGGGCCTCAGCGTGCCCCGCTCCTGCGCCTTGAGAATCATGTATTTCGCCGGCCTGTCCTTGACCGAACCTGCGGGATTGTTCCCCTCCAGCTTGACGTAAAGCTGGACTTTGGGATTGGGGTTCAGCCTTTGCAACTCCACCATGGGGGTGTTGCCGACAAGGTCGAGAACGTTCATGTATTCTCCTTGG
>Ga0206850_10287_pt1 | contig 12337 bp, 17 predicted proteins | sample Alteio_BWOrgCont_16_FD_152885 | JGI IMG/M metagenome (GOLD analysis project Ga0206850, IMG submission 152885) | Enriched cells from forest soil in Barre Woods Harvard Forest LTER site, Petersham, Massachusetts, United States -... | ecosystem: Environmental > Terrestrial > Soil > Temperate forest >...
TAGCTTTGTGCTTAAACGCATGCGTTAAGAAGGGACACAGCGCCCGAACCGGCTAGGTGCTCAATTCCGCAGGCGAAGAGCCTCGGGTCCAAGATGTGGAAGCGGCTCTGGCAGCTTGAGCGGATGCCCTGCGGATTCAGCATCGTCAATCGGCCTGATGAGACGAACAAGTGCGATCACCTGGAGCGTGCTGGCGACGACGATTTCCTTCTTCTCAATAGCGAGCTACGGGACGAGCAGGACTGCGGCCCTTTGTACTGTAGACGGTCGCGGATTTCAGAGAGGGCAGTCTGCTCGATCTGCCGTACTCGTTCCCGGGTCAGACCAAGTCGTTTCCCGATTTCGGCCAGGGTGGCAGGTTCCTCACCGCTCAGTCCGAATCGCAGCCGCAGGACGTCCGCTTTGCGGGTTTCCAGTCGGTTGAGCGAACCGAGGGCAACACGTAAGTCGTCCGCGACTTCCATGTGTTCACCCGGAGTATCGGCCCGGACGTCCTGCAGCAAGGCGGTCGGTGAATCCTCGTCGTCCTCACCTCCAAATGACGACTGCCCAGATGCGACCGCCTTCTGGCCACTGGCCACCGCCTGGGTCTGCCTGGCCGTCAGCCCGAGGTGTACCCTTACCTCCTCCTGTGAAGCATCTCGCCCGAGTTGGTGCCTGAGTTGGCTCTCAGCCCGTCGCCAATTGGCCAGAAGGCATCCCATGTACTGGGGTAGTCGAACGACATGCCCAGACTTGTTCAGGTAACACCGTATCGATTGCTTCACCCAGTAGGTGGCGTAAGTGCAGAACCGGATGCCCATCTCGGGATCAAATCCTTCGACCGCGCGTAGGAGACCGATATTTCCCTCAGCGATCAGATCTTCAAGTGAGAGCCCCTTGCCAGCGTACCCACGGGCGATCCGAACCACTAGCCGGAGGTTAGCCAGTGCCATCAGATCCCGAGCTGCACGGTCCCCCGTAGTAACCCGGTGGGCCAGTTCCTTCTCGGCGTCCTGGGACAAGAGAGGGGTTCGGCTGATCTCTGCCAGGTAGAAGTCGAACTGTGTGCGGGCAGGAATGATGGTAGAACGGCTTTCGGGCGATGAGGGGAGAGCCGATTAGGTGCGAGATACCGGAGGCGTCTGGGGCGTGTAGTGCGTCGCATTGTACGCCGCCGCGGGACGGCCATCGCCAACCAATTCCCCACAGGGTCAGTTTCGTTCGGTTCGAAGTCGGTTGCCGAACGAGCGAATGTGAGGCTAGCGTAGTCCAGTCGCCCTGAGAAGCACCTCGTATTGGTTGTTCGACGGCAGAAGGGACGCAGATCGAGTATCAAAGCTAGTAGTTTCCCAAATCCAGGCGAAAACACAGGGTTCCCAAGTCTTTTATCGTCGCGGCTCCAGTAAGGCTTCCCTCTTGGAAAGTATTCGTCCGATCCGGCATGCCCTTTGCAACTCTATTCATAACGGTTGCTGGGCCAATAACCCAGCGTGACAGAAGGTGTTCCTATCCGTTACCCGAATCGCGGGTCGTGGCATGCGTTACCCTCCCAGTGGATTGTCGCGGTCAGACTGCCACGACTCTAATGTCACACAAAGGAGATCGACCATGTCGAACAACGAGAACACACTGAAGGACACGGACCCCAAGGTCGCCGAGGGAGCGAAACAATCCGCCGACTGCGGGAAAGAAAAGGCGGGAATGGGTGGGACGTGCGGCGCTGTCCGTGATGCTTCGGCAATCAAGGAATGGATGGACGTGATCGCCTCGTGTGGGAAGAAGGTCGGCGTAGTCGATCATATCGAGGGTGCGACGATCAAGCTGACTAAGAACGACAGTCCGGATGGAAAGCACCATTTCATCCCAACCGGGTGGGTAGACCATGTGGATACGCACGTCCACCTCAAGAAGAACTCGCAGGAGACCGAGCAGGGGTGGAAGTCAGACGCAGCCACGTGCGGTGCGTAAGGCGGAAACGAGTGCTGTTTGATCCGGCCCGCTCCATCTGGGGCGGGTTTCGTCATTTCAAGCGGAGATATTGATGCCCGAAGATAGTGAACCGCGCAACGCGACCAACGAAGAATTCAAGATGATGCTCCAGCTTGAAACAAGCCTGCTGGGATGGTTGCGAACCAGCCTCGCGTTGATGGGATTTGGTTTCGTCATTGCCCGATTCGGTCTATTCCTGCGGGAGATTGCGATGGCTGCTCAGGTTGGGGTGCATCCCCATCCCTGGCTTGCAAGGGTAAATACCGCCACAGGAACAGGTCTGATCATCCTTGGCGTGGTGGTGATGATGATCTCGGTTCGCAATCACCAGCGGACCGTTGAACAATTACAGCGAGGAGAACTGAAGTGGCCATCCCGCTGGCCCCTGAGCGTAATCATCTGCCTGATTCTTTGCGCGATGGGCATGGGCATGGCGATTTATCTTTCGCTGGTGTAGCCAAGAGGAGCAGATCCTCGAACCTGGATGATGCGCTAGGAGGATACTATCAATCAGCGCATAGCGAATCGGGCCATAATCATCGCCTCTTCTCGCGTTCTCCGCTACCCTTGACACTGGCATCCCTCATTTTGGAGAAACCCATGCGAAAGTTACTTGGGCTAATGGTGGTCCTCGCCATCTCGACAGTCGTTGTGAGCGAAGACAAGAAACCATCCTTGGATGGCACGTATGTGATTGTTGCGATTGAGAAGAACGGAGAAAAACTTCCCGATGAATCGCTCAGGAAAACTCCTGAAGAAGACCGGACATTTACGATTAAGGGGGACAAATTGATTCGGATGGGAAAGAATAAAGAACCGATTGAATTGAAGATTGATGCCTCCAAAACTCCTGCCGAGATCGACATGAAAGAAACGAAAGGTGACAAGCCTGAATTGTCATACGGGATCTATAAACTCGAAGGCGATACTCTCACTATTTGTGGGGTAGAAGATAGCAAGCCCGAAGATCGACCAAAGGAATTCAAGACATCGAAGGACTCAAAAGCATTATTGTTGATAATGAAAAAGAAAGACAAATGATATTTCTCGCACCTTATACCCGTTCAGTCGCAAGGGGATCGAGCGAACAGTTGTCGAAAGATGTCGCCAAAAGAAGAAGCCGGTAGCCAAAGCCACCGGCTTTTATTGATAAGCTGTTGAAGATGACGCACGGAATTGTCAGGTCGTTACTTGTCCTTCTTCTCTCGCGTCCCATCGATGTCTACCTCGTGGGTCTCTCCATTGATCTCCGCCACGGCCTTCCCCTTTAGCTTGTCCCCATCGACCTTCAGTTTATATTTGACGGGGAACTTCATATCCATGAACTCGACATCGGTGGCGAACGTCAGCTCACCGTCCTTGAGTGTCGGTTCCTTGAGCTTCGCCTCCTTCTTTTCTGGGTAAGTCATCGTTCCGACGAGCTTGTCTCCGTCCTTCTTGACGACCAGGGTGGACTCCATCTTCTGGCCGCCGACCTCGTACTCGCACTTCCATGTACCGACAGGGTCTGCTTTCTCTTCTCTCGCGCTCAAGATGTTGCACAGTCCAAGGACCATCGCCGTTGCGACTATCACCTTCATGGTTGCACTCCAAAAGGACTGAACGGAAACAACGTCCGACACGGACGCCGAGGGCCATTGTAGGGTCGGGGTGAAAGTGGAGGAGTGGCGGACTCGGTGATTACCCATCCTTGCGTCAGGCGGGGTAGGAAGCAGTGCGCGAAGCATCGCAGCGAACGCCGAGTTCCGGACACGCCGACGGCACATCTGGGATCCCAAGATGTCGAGCCACCTCCACACACGGTCAGATTCTTTTCATTGAAAACAATTTGCCTGTCCTATCAATCCAGTCGGTTCAGTGCGTGGCGAAGATTCGGAACCGAATGGAGTCAGTTCACGCGGCGGACTTGTGACAAGTGGGCCACAATGTCCCGTCAAGAGAATCAAGGGGTCAAGCAATTTGATGAGTCAGTTCACATGGCGGGCGGCATTTGTGACGCGAGAGAGCCATTGATTGCGATAATCTTTCAATCAGTCAAGTCGTGGTTGGCTAAAAAAATCGTTCAGTTCAAAACACATGTGAACTAGGGTTGCTTCCAAGCTCCTGTCAGTGAAGATTATTTTCATTGAAAACAATTTGCCGGGGGCCTTCTCTCAATTCGCAGTGTGTGGTTGTGGACAAGATCTGCAGTGGAAAAGCAAAGCTGATCCGTGAAAATGGCGACGAGATAAGGGTAGTGAACTGAAATATGGTTAGAAGAGGGACACAACGAAACGCCTCGCCTGTCTAACTGATATCCACCTCAGCTTCTTAGGTTCGCCTGGGGTTAAAGCGTTTATTGACCGCTCAGAGAAACCGAGGCTGAAGCGTTCCTGATCAGTGTGGACATCGGTGAGGCACCTGATGTCGCCCTCTGCCTGAATGCCCTTGATAACCAGTTGCCAAGACCGATCTATTCCGTACTGGATAACCAAAACATCTACCAGGACAGCATCGCAGGTGTCCGCGAACTTTCTTCACATTTGCCGCCTCACTTTGGGGTACTCAGCGGCGGTGGTGTCTGTTGACCGTAAACACCCCCCTGAGATCGGAGAACAGACCGAAGCCACCATGCTGGGTTCACTGAGCGACGAAAATGAGCGTAAGGCTCTGGAAAATTCACAAACCAGAAAGAGAAAACCCACCAGTAGTCGCTGTTCCGTTTGCTGGCGGGATTTGAGGTGGGTCGCTGTTTCCTTAATTGGCTACTTCTTCTCCAGCCCCGGCTCGATCATTTCGGCTGGTAATTTCCACAAGCGAAGCGTTTTATCCTCGCTGCCGATCGCCATTGTCCGGCCGTCGGGAGCGAAAGCTACTGAGTGGACGCCCGCCCTTTGTACTCCAATTGTTTGTTCGCGTTGGCCAGTCGCGACATTCCAGAGGCTGACGGTTCCATTCCAGTCCGATGCTGCTAGCAAGTGACCGTCGGGAGAGAACCTGACGCACAGCATATTACTTGCGGACACCCCCTTATCACTGGTAAACGACTTCACTAGCGATCCGTCCCGGAGGTCATAGAGATCGACCCTCCCGATGGTCTTGTCGGCGGACGAAGCTGCCACCTGACAAGCAATTGTTTTGCCATCTGGAGAGAAATCGGCCTGGAAGAGACCAGGGAAGATGCGAGTCAATTCGCCCGTTGCTACGTCCCATAATTTCACCGGACCTTCGTTCGAAGATGTCGCCAAGTACTTACCATTACTCGAGTAAGTGACGAATGTGATCGGTTTATCGTCGGAGATAGTTCGCAGCAGCGTGGCTCGTTCGACATCCCAGAACTGGACTCCGCCGGATTGTTTTCCGCCGCTTCCACCGAATGGTCCCCATTCCGTGATGCCTGCCGCCAGGGTTTTGCCATCGGGTGAGAACGCTAGGGGCGAAAGCGCCTTGTCCGTAACCCATTTCCGTGTGATTTTGCCGGAGGCTGCATCGCGCAACTGCACTTCGTAGCCGATAACTGTTGCGAGAGATTTTCCGTCCGTAGTTCCTGCCACCGAGCTGGCACCAGCTATCTTTTCAGACCACCGCAACTTTCCGGTTGCGACGTCCCATTGGCGTAGCTCGTTGGCCCTTCGACTCAGTGGCGGCACTGATTCCGGGTCCTGCATCAGTGCCGTAATCGTCGTTTCAGGCCGACCCCAGACAATTCGAACAGGAACACGGTCGCTGCTGAATATGCCATCCACGAGTGCGCTCGGAGACTCGGGAGAACCTACGCCGAGTTGAGCCGGTTCCGGTGGAGGCGGGTTCACAAAGACAATACCCTTTTGAAAGCCGTCGGGGATACTTAGGGAGAACATTCGGGCGTCCAGCGGTTCATTCCAGACGAACTCGTCGAACCTCATTTCCATCTCGGCCTTCGGATCGGGGTCGTGGACCACGATCTTTGCCGGCAGTTCGCTCTCCACATCAACCCACAACAGCATTTCGCCATCTCCTTTCATGCCGAGCAGGTCCACCTTGTGGAGCTTGTAGACTTGCGTTCGACGTCCCCGCAGAATCTCCTCGCCAATCCGCTCCGCGTTCTTCGTATTCGCATGCCGTAGTTGGTCGATGGGATTGGCGAACTCTCGAGCCAGGCTTGCATCGATCTTGGCTGACTGTGCCACCTTGTGATTCATGTCCAGAAACAAAGCTTGCTTCTGGTCGAGGTCTCCCACTTGAATCAGCAAACCGTTAAACTGTTCGAGACGCAGGCGGTTGCCTTCGAGATACAACTGGCCGTCGATTTCTCGTTGGTGACCGAATCGAGTAGCCGTTTTACAGTGCGCTGAACGGGTAGCATTTACGTTTTCGATCACCCGCGCAAAGGCTCGGCCTCCGGAGCGATCGAGAAACAGGGTCACTCCTGCTACCGCGATCAGCACTGACGCGGCAACAGTCAGTCCTCCGACGAGAGCCCGAGAGGCTTTCCATCTTCGCGTGCGTGAGGCGTGGTCACTAGGGAGCGCCACAGTAGAGGGATTCGCCAACAGCACGGCCCGCGATTTCACTCGCTGAATTGCATCTTCTGGGACCGGTTGTGCGAGAAGAGTCCGCACTGCTTCATCGAGCATCGAATCGCCGCTCTCGGAATCGTGTGGGTAACGTTCGTTGTTCATTTTGAGTGTCCTTGATTAAGGGTAACCAATTGCGAACCCAAGTGTTGACGCGCTTTGTAAAGCGTTGTCGAGACGGATTCGGGGGAGATATCCAGTGTTGCGGAAATTACTTCGCGTGAAATTTGCTCGTAGTGGAACATGACGAAGACCGTGGCTTGCTGGTCGGGTAGTTGAGCGACGGCTTTCCGCAACCAGTGCGCCAACTCCTTTGCAACAGCCTCCTCGAATGGCTCCGAGTTTGACACCCCGTCGCATTCGCGGAGCTCTACGGACGATCTATTGCGGCGAAGCCAATCGAGAGATCGCAGGGTCGCAAGTCGCACGAGCAAACCGATCCAACTCTGAACGGGGCCAGCACTGTGCAGTTGAAATGCTTCGGTGAAGACGTCTTGAGACACGTCCTCGGCATCCTGCACGGATCCCAAGATCCGCAGCGCCACTCGGAACACGCGTTTTGCGTGACGTTCGATGATTTTGTCCCAATTGAGCAATACACTTTCTGCCATGAGAGCCACCTTGTCTTGATGCAGGTTATGAGCATCACTCTAGGTAGTCGCACGAGATGACTGGAGATGACCGCGAAATCTAAATTAAATACGACATGATCTCGATTTTGCTCTTCTGCCGACCGCCAGAGAAAATTGAATGGCACCTCGCATCGCGAAGCACAAGCGGTCGAGTCGCTTCCAGAAATTCAAAAATTCCGCCAACAGTTACGTTGGCGATTCTTGGCGGTACATGTGTAGCAATCAACCTTTAGTAGCGGTCGTGAAGAGGGAGCCGACGAATCCGCAGAGCGCTTGGATGATGAAGATAACGGCGTTTTGAACACGCTTTCTGCAAGTCGCGATCACCGAACTGTTGACCTCCTGAGCCTTGACACCGGCAGGTGTGTGATTGCTGTCCCAGACTTGCGGTCAACGATGGGAACCTTCAAGGCCTGTTCGCCAAGGTAATTCGTGGCAGGAATGCTCGGATCTAGCAGAAACATGAACCATGCGCCGGTGTGGTTGTACAGGTGCTTGGCCAGGCGTTCGTTCGCTTCGTTGGCGCGCGGCCGGCTTTCAACGGAAGATCTAACGGGTGATGAGATCGGTATCGAATAATCCCAGGCGGAATACTCTGTTGCTTGTCTTCCAGAACACCTGTTGGCGCTCAGTCGGACTCGGAAGCACGTCCTCGACGATCTGCACATGCTCTTTGATCCCGTATGGGATCGGACCGTAATCGGAGCCGAACACCACTCGGTCCGCACCGCACATTTCAATCGCAGCTCGCAGTCCAATTGGGTTGAAACCCATGCAGTCGACCAGGATGTTGGTCTTGAAGTAGTCGGATGGCGGCCGTTTGTTCTTGTAAGGCCTGCCGGTCGGCGGGTTGCGGACCCCATTGTAGTTGAGTTGCCAATTGAATTCGAGGCGTCCAAGGATCGACGCGAGTTCACCGCCCATGTGGACGATCAGCACCTGTAGCTTTGGGTGACGGTCAAACAAGCCGGAGCCGATCATCCGGGCTCCATTGACAGTCGAATCGAAGGGACGGCCGACCGCCTCGTTGAGGCGGTACTGCATGAGTACCTCATGCCCGACCGACAGCATTGGTGGATGAATGTGGACCACGATGTCATTCGCTTCAGCAAACTCCCATAACCATTCCGCCTTGGGGCTGTCCAGGAAAGCGCGATCCGCGCCGTCTCCGTAGCTGGACGCCACCGCAATCGCCTTGGCGCTGCCCTGGCTGATCATCTTCTCGACGATCGGCCGACAGCCCTCTTCGAGCGCGTGTGCGTTGGCCATCAGCGCGAACTCGCCGGGATAGCGATTCCTGATCTCAAGGTATTCGTCGTTCAAAAACTTAAGGGCCTCGCCGGTGCTGACTTGAAGCATATCCCGCGCAAACCACTCCACCTCGCCGCCATTGCTGGCAAGGCTGAGGGTGACGCCACCCTCGCGCTGCTTGGGCATGGCGTATTCCAGATCGAAAAACTCGCGATAGCAGATCAAGTCCTGAGCGTTGGTCTGCGGGAATTCTTTTTTCGGGTCGTACAAGCCTCGCTCCGCCATCTTGGCTGCGAGCTTGGGTCCGATCGGGTGCCGATGGGTATCGACGATTGCCCGGTGTTCCGTTCCGTTCGGCGGTGTCATGATGACCTCACAAGTTGGCTTAGAACGTGCCTTCAAATTGCGTGAATCAATAAAAACCGCTACACTTCCGCCGCCGATGTGAGTGAGTTAGACTCAGCCAGGATATCCAATTCAACTGGCAGACTTTAGTCCCGCTTCTTCCCACGGAAGTGGGTGTGGCAGCCGACACAACTGATGTTCATGTCCAGGAATGCAAGTGTTGCTCCATCAATATTCTTGTTTCGAGCCTTCTCCACGAGGGTTTCCGCACTCCTTTGGAAGGCACGGGTCTGAAATTCATACTCCTCGGTCTTGTAAGCTCGCAAGAACTCCGTTGCCCTGGTAATTGACACGAGAGCTCCCGCGTGTTCCTCCAGCTTCTTGTAATCCTCCTTAGCGAGAGCTGCCATCAACGCTTGGGCATGTCTGAGCTTGGCTTGCATCACTTGGGCTTCGCTTGGGAGTGGAGGCGTATCAACCACATCTTTTGGCTTGGGGGGCTGTCCGAAACCGTGGGTAGTATTGAGAGCGACTAGACCAGCAACAATCAATGCAAGCAAACGTGTGACAGACATGGGGATTATCTCCTGTGTCGAGGCTTTGAACCCGTGGGCCAGCTTTTCACTCACCCACAGGTTCATCTGGGACCACTACGACTTCTTGCCCGCTGCCGGGATGTGCTTTCCGGATTCGATAGCCGTCGCCACGGTCTTGTCGTCCTTGTGCGCGGTCACCCGAACGTCCGAACCGGCCTTCAGATCTTCGGCCTTGCTGGCTTTGCCGTCGCAGGTCACCTTGGCATCCTTTGCCATCGTGTGACAGTGTTGTTTGCCTTCGCTACACGTTGTCGTGAGCTTGTCTCCGACCACGCTGACCACCTTGCCATCGTGTGTCGTCGTGGAACTCTTCGTCATAACCATCTCCTCGGTTTTAGGATGTTAAACGGACCCTCGGACGGGCGTGCCGAACGCTCGTCGCCAATCAGATCCCGCTATGGAGGGAAGCATGGCAGCGATTCGCCGCGCCCGAGGTGCTTAGTCCTGACACGGCTGGTCGGGTTCGGCCGTTATGGGCACATGACCGCGATATCGTTCCGCACGGTATTGACACCCGGAGCATTCCAGGCAGCGGTTCCAGCCTCGGCCTTCTCGCTCCACGACTGGACACTGCCGGTAAGCGTTACCGTGCCGCCATCGGTCGTCACATTCACTTTTCCGGCGTCGATCTCGGCGTTTCGCACCAGCGCCTTCTCGATCGCGTCCTTGATGGCGGATGGCTGGAGTGTCGGCTTGATTGCGATGTTGTTCGAGACTCCCTTTACCCCAGGCATGAAGCACACGGCATCTAGGGCAGCGGTTCGCTGGTACTCCCAGTCCGCCGTTCCCCTAAGGGTGACCCATCCTTTTTGCACAGTGGCCTGGATGTCGGCTGGTACCCAAACGTGCCACTTCAGGGCACTGACCGCTGCCTCTGCGATCTCCGTGTCAGTCCGTTCGTGCAGTCCGGTTGGCTTGATCGTGATCTCCTCGGCGATTCCCTTGACACCCTCCACTCGCTGGGCCGCGCGCTCGACTGACCACTTCTGAGCGTAGGTCGCGACCATGCCGGTCAGCGTGACAACCCCGTTGGCGGCCGTCACACCAATCTGGGCCGCCATGGTACTCGGCTCCCACCTAATCTCGTCCATGACATCCTTCTGGAGTTGCGCGTTCGTTTTCATCCTGATGTCCTTTGGTAAAACTTGGGCGATCTTCCACGGATTACACATCCAGTGGCTTGGTTGGCGTACGCTTGACGTTCCGTTCGTGTCGTCGTCTCGAACCGTGTCCAGGCACCTGGCTTTCCACGGGTGACTCGATAGCCTGCAAGAATTCCTCCCCAACCGTGTTGGTGGAGATGAAAGACACTACGCTACAGGTCTCGGGCTCGAATTCCGTATTTGTGTCCTGCACTTCCATGCCGGTAAGTCTCTTGATCTGTCGAAGAACGTGGCGGAGTTGTTGCTGAACAATTGCCGGTGAAACCTTCAAACCCGGGCGGCACCCGCTGGCTTTGCAACTGACTTCTTCAGTCTGTTAAAAAGCTATGCGATAACAATCGTCTTTTCGTTCAAGAAATCCTCCACACAATTTCTCCAGTGCATTGCTTGTCGACGCTCGGAAACTTGGGCGTCTCGGGCGAATTGCTGAGCGATCGTCTCCATGAATAGATTTTCCCCGCCCACATTCTGTCTGACTGATGCTTACTGCTGGTCCGGCTGCTCTGTCATCTCTGCCTTCACATGCCCGGAGCGATGGACCATTCGTATTTCCCATAAGCGAGTTTGAGCTGTGTGGGATTATTGCAACCCTCGCAACCGTACCATCGGGACACATGGTAGTCGACCAGTGGCTCGACCGATGTCAGAAGATCTTCCATTCTCTGTCAGGATTAGCCCGATTGAGTGGCAACCACCGACTGAGCGTGATGGCCTGCAATATCGTAGGGGAATTCACTTACAAGGGACGTTTCTCCTCACATCCACACGATCAGATTAGTGCCGCCTCTTCCATCTTCTCCCGACCACCCAATCTTGAACATCTGCGACAATCACCTTCGCAGAACAAGTCTATCTCGACAGAGTGGTCGAACGCAGAACCGACTCAAGATGAGCCACGGAGGAAGCTATGGATGTTGCTCAGTTTCACATCGTGTTGGTAGATGATTTGGCCGATGCAACCGATACTTGTGGGAGCCCTTTAGCTTCACTCGATCACGGCTCGGTGAATCCGTTGCTGGAAGTGATGAGCCTCGATGGTTCCGGTCTTTTCCAATTCCGAAGGAGAGGTTTTCGATGCTTCGCACTCGAAGTTTAGCATGTGTGGGCACCTTCTTGGCTCTGGTTCTCGCGGAGCCGGTCATGGCCGCGGACTCACCGTTGAGCCAGGTACCCGCCGACACTCCAGTTCTGTTACACATGCGAGGCTTAGAGCGCACTAAGGGTCGTTTGCTGGCGATGGCCAAGAACGCACTGCCGGACCTGGCGCAACAAAAGTGGGACAAGTTCGACTCTGAAATTGCGAAAGTCCTTCTCGGTCGCGAGCTGAAGGGCCTCCCGAAGGACGGCTCGGTGTTTGTGGCCATCTTCGACCCGGCCGAGATATTTGCCGGGAAGGTCGCTGAATATGCAGCGATCATTCAGGTAACCTCCTATTCCGACTTCCGCGATGCCACCCTTAAGGCGGACGAACGCAAAGCCCTCAAGCAAGACCCGGCCGGGTACGAGCAAGCCAGGATCAACGATCAAGATTTCTACTTCATCAATCGCGAGCAGTACGCCGTGGTAACGCCAAGCAAAGTGCTGGCGCTGCGATTCGCGAAGAAACAGGCAGGCTTGGACAGCACGTTGCCCAAAGACCTGGCCGGCAGACTGCTCAATACCGACGCGGCGGTTTTCCTGAACATGGTCGCTCTCAACAAAACCTATGCCGGACAGATCAAGCAATTCCGCCAGGAATTCGAGAAGATGATGGGCCAAAGCGCCAACTTAAGCGGCCCCAACAAGAACGCCATGGAAATGGCCCAACGCATCGCCACTCCCATCTTCCAAGGGATGGAGGACAC
>Ga0206850_10289_pt1 | contig 12298 bp, 9 predicted proteins | sample Alteio_BWOrgCont_16_FD_152885 | JGI IMG/M metagenome (GOLD analysis project Ga0206850, IMG submission 152885) | Enriched cells from forest soil in Barre Woods Harvard Forest LTER site, Petersham, Massachusetts, United States -... | ecosystem: Environmental > Terrestrial > Soil > Temperate forest >...
CCAGGCGACCCCGATGACGGTTTGCTTGTACCGGACGGCGACATCCCGCCACGCGAGGAAGAACAGCAACTCGCGGAACCGCCACAGGTCGCGCCAGTACTGCCGCTCCGTGCGGCCTGCTTCGATTACGGTCTGCGTATTTGTCATGTATCCAGTTTAGGCGAGCGGCGAAGATTGACTTGGGTGTAACCGACCTATCGGGATTCAAGCGGAAGGTGAGGGCCCACCCCATTCTTCAGGTGTCGCAACAGTGTAATAATTGGGTGTAGTGAGGGGGTTACCTATGTTGTCGTAGAGATTATAGCCACACTCTCTCAGTAGACTACCGACCTTCTCGTGTTCAGCCGTTACTTCCAAAACAAGCGGTGGACGAAACCGCCGTAAAGTATTTACGGCACCGCGCAGGGCAGTCAGCTCGTGACCCTCGACATCCATTTTGATGAACTCAGGTGGCTTCGCTCCTCGCTCCACTTCGAGGTCTATGGTGGTAAGGTCGATTGTTATTTCGCCACGCGAAGATGCGAAAAGTCTTTCGCTGAAATTATGAGACCGTTCGATGCTTCCAGTTGAGCCGGTTACGATGTCCGTAAAAAATTGAGCAGTTCCTTCACGATCAGAAACCCCAACCGGTCGAATGGTCCAGTTGCGGATGGAGTTTTGTTCGCAGTTAAGACGGAGAAAGGACAGGTTGACCGGGTCCGGTTCGAAGCAGCGGATTTCGACAGCATCCGGGGCCAAGGTCGTGAGAAACAGTGACCAGAAGCCGACGTTCGCGCCCACGTCCCAAACCGTCTTCGGTCGCCGAGTCTCAAACAGATTGCGTACCCAGGCCCGTTCTGCCCGCTCTTGGTCTTCAAGACTTCCAGTCGAAAAACCGATGTTGCGATAGCCATCGAAATTGAAGACGTAGGTGGAGTTCGGGTAGGGTCTGGCACATCGACCACCAAAGCATCTCATCATGATCTTGCGTATGAACGCCGATTTCCTGAGTCGTACCCGTAGTGATTTCGGTAGAACTTTTTGAAGGAGCCGTCTGATCATACCATCACCCGTATCTGCAAACATTTGGAACTACGATTTATAAACCATAGTTCGTTTGAGTCAACTACACCGAGCCGAGGGTCGGTTGCCGAGCTTAAGCAGTCGGGGTTGCAGGTTCGGTAACCGCCTGGAGGATCGCGGCGAACTTCCCAGTGCAAACCTTCCGGTCGAATTCCATCTCGGCAACTTGGCGACCGCGCTGGCCCATCGCATCGAGTTCCTCCCGGTTGCGAAGACACCAGCGAATCGCTTCGACTAACTGGGCAGGAGAGTCGGGATCGACGCGAAGTCCACAGCGGAACCGTTCCGTTACCGCTGCGGTGTCCCCCTCCGCATCGATCGCCGCGATGTAAGGGCGGCCGACCGCGAGGATGCCGTACAACTTACTCGGAACGATGAACCCCGACACCCCCTTCTGAAGAGTAACGAGGTGGACATCGGCGGCACCGAGCGATTCGGCCAAACGACTTTTGGGCTGGTAAGGGAAGAACTGGACGTTGGTGAGTTCCTCGGCAATCGCCCGGCTCTCCAGCGCCCGCTTGTGAGCCCCATCTCCAATAAACACGAATGCCACTAGTTCGTTCCGAAGTTGGGCGGCGGCATCGAGTACCATGTCGAGGTTCTGCGAGAGACCCAGATTGCCGGAGTACGCCACCACCAGATTCGCACCGACGCCCCACTCCTGCCGAAGCGGTTCACGGGGAAGACCCGGGCGAAGTAGTGAGGAATCCGCCCAGTTCGGAATCACGGCGATCTTCGATTCCGGCACCCCTCGTGCCAGAACTCGTCGTTTCATGTCCTCGCCGAGAACGACAATCCGATCGGCGTGCCGCAAACCAAACTGGCTCAACCTTCGCAAAACCCAGGTCATCAATCCCGGTCGGAACTTTCCGAGGGCAAGACCGACCTCCGGATGGAGATCCTGGAGATAGCACACGAGCCGGCATCTGTGCCAGTATCGGAGGAAGACACCGAGGGCCGGGAGGAACGGCGGATCGGTTTCCACAACGATTACTTTGGGTCTGGCTTGTCGGACTGCCGCCCACGCCGAGCGAGTAAAGTAGCTCATTAAACCCAGCGCCCGACTCCAAAGACTGCTCTTCGAGAATTTTCGGGTGGGTACACGGACGACAGTCACTCCTTCGATCTGGTGAGTCCCTGCCGCCGCGAACGTCGGCACGGATGCCGCCACATTGGGCACTCCGGCAATGACCGTGACACCAAAACCGGCCGATGTCAGATCAGCACAAAGTTCAGCGAGTAATTGGCCCGTGGCTTCCACATCCGGCCAGTACGACCGGTTGAGCACTAGCACCTTGGTTAGGGCAGGACTGCTTTGTACGGTAGCAGACCAATCTGGGTCAGTTCTTAGAGGCGAGACAAGACTTGGTGGCAGTTGGGATATAGTCCGCATAGGTCCGATTTCGACAAAGAGTATGGCTCCGCCAGTGTCGGTTACACCCACGGAGGTGTCCAACAACCGCAAAAACCGATATCACGAACGATAGCTTATTCTGTCGCAACACGCTTTGTCCGGGTTGCTGAAGAATCAACTTTCGATCTCGCGGAATCATACGCAACAATACGTATGCCGAGCGCACAAAAACCGATTCGGTGGGAGTGTTGGATCACTCCGGAGAGGCTCCGTCCCCAGATCGCATGAACTCCAGCGCGGCGTTTGGGACGCGGAACGAAGAGAGTGTAAACCCATTGGTTTTCGAGACTATAGCATCGAGAATGCGGCAGGAATGGTCGCAAGAAAAAAGAAAGTTGAATGGCCGCAAAATGTACGAGAATCGCAAAAAGAAAACTGCAAAGAACAAGTGGTGCTTGGTGCGCTAAACGGGCTTAAATTCTATCCCCTCGTTGCCGTCGAACCAGTCCTAATTTACTCGTTCTTCATGTAACCTCCTTCAGTGTCTCTTGTACCCGTGTGCGGCCATACCGTTTTCTATTCTTCGTCTTGATGGTTGCCACAGATACCACATTCCAGAGACCACGGTCTCCGACATTCTGTGGTTTTTTTATTTTCCCGTTCCGTTTTCCGCGTTCCAAACTCCGCGCGTGAGGATTAATGGGGTTGTAGGGCGTTCAACTTTCTGAAATTGCGCTCTTGGAATCCAGTGTGCGGAGCATCCAACGCTCAATGCCGACAGAAACCCCTTGTCCGAGAAGTGAGACTTCAACGCAGACGCGCAATCCCTCGCTCGTGTCCAGAACCTTCCCCTCGATCCCGCTGTACGGCCCCTCGACGATGACCACCCTCTGCCCTTTGGGCAAGGATGCCTCAGGACGCGCGGAGACGCCGCCATTCAGTACGGCATGGACGGAGGCCAACTCGCTCGCAAGCTGCTCGTGGTTGGTTGCGGGAACTTCCCGCACGACCAGGCGCGTCGCGAACGCGGCCGATCGAGCATCGATATCTCCGGCAACGAAAACATAGCCGGGGAAGAGTGGAAGCTGCGATTGGAACGCCCGTCCCGATTTCTTCCATCTGTGGACGTAGGTGGGAAGAAAGTAGGGCGTTCCCGACTTAACCAGCAGGCGCGCGAAGGACTTCTCCGCTCTTGACCGGGTTTGGAAGACCCACCATCGTCCCTTCATCGATTCGCTGGGCGAGAACAAATCGTGGGGGTATACCATCGGCTCGGAGACGAGTATCGGCATGGGAATTATGAAGCGATTAGAGACAGGCGAATAGAACTTCCAACAGCCTTCAAAGCTGAGTGGCAGTTGCAGCAACGATAGTAGTACAGCCGGAACCCTCGTGCAACAAGACACGAGAAGAGGAATGGCAGTGAGCCGCTTGCACATCCGACAAACCCGGAGGGTTCTTTTATAGCTTCATCTCTGGGCTGAATTTTGTTCTAGACTCCCTTCAGCCGGGAATCGCAATTCGGCTGATGGAGACTCCTCGTGAAGCGCCTGTTCCGGCCGGAGACGTTGTTTTTCCTGGCGATTTGGTTCGTTTTGCTGCTCGCGTTCCGGGAACGCGGGTTCTACGATCCTGGCTCGCTTTGGCACATCAAGGTGGGTGAGATCATCCTCAACGAGGGGATGCCCCACACCGACCCATTCAGTTACACATTCGAGGGCCGAGGCTGGGTTCCCCAACAGTGGGGCGCGGAGGTACTCATGGCCCTCACCCACCGGATCGGTGGGTTCGATGCCATGCTGCTGGCCTTCGCCACGCTCATCGCGGCTCTTTACACCCTCATTTTCCGAAGGGCGATGCAGGCCGGGATGGGACCAATCCTGGCGGGATTGATGGTGGGAGTCTGCCTCTTCGTTGGGGCATTCCACTACTTTGTCCGTCCACACATGTTCACGATCATCCTCCTTGGCTGGACGATGGTAGCCATCATCGACTACGAACGCGGTCGCTGTTCGGAATGGCGATTGATCGGGCTTATTCCGCTCTACATCCTCTGGACCAACCTCCACGGCGGCGTTCTTGGCGGCACGATGACCGTCGGTCTTGCCGTCGCGGGCTGGGGAGTTCTGTTCCTGAAATCCAGGATGGGAAAATCTGAGGTTCCCGGTCAAACCTCGGAGAGCGGTACTCCGATCCGGAACTGGCGCACGGCTTTTCTTCTGTGCGGAATCGTCGTTGCCTGTGGGCTGACGCCCTTCATCAACCCGCACGGAATGGAGATGATCCGGATCTGGCAGCGGATCGTGGAATCGAAGGTTCTGCCCACGGTTGTTCACGAACACATGCCGCTTAACCCGACAGAACCGCTCGGGATGGCAATCATCGGACTGGGCGCGTTCTACCTGATCCTGCTCCTCGGCACCCTACCGCGCAGACCGCAAGTAACTTGGCTGATCCCACTCGTGTGGTTTGCCTTGAGTTTCAAGGGAATTCGGCAAGGGCCGTTGTTCGCCATTACTGCCGCGGTTGCGATGGCCGACCTGTGGCCGCACACGGTCTGGCATCGCCTGTTGGTAAAGTATGGTGATGGGTCGCTGGCCCGTTCGCCAGATTTCTCACCGCGACCGTTCGTTGCTCCCTTCATTGTCCCGGCTCTGGCGATCATGACGGCGTTGTGCCTTGATATCACCCACACACCGGCACCACTTGTGGGATATGGCTGGGTAAGGTTCGACCCGGATTTCGTTCCGGTCGATTTGAATGGGTCTATCGAAGAATATGCAGCGCATGTTCCGGCTGGCACGCGCGTTTTCAACGATGCGAACCTCGGCGGTTACCTGATCTATCATGCTCCGAGTCTCAAGATCTTCATGGATGACCGCTGCGAGCTTTATGGCGATGACTGGATCAAGGGATATGCCGATACGCTCGGTCTGCCCCCAAGCGAATTGGGTGTTGTGTTTGAGCACTGGGCCACGGATTACCAGTTCGACCGGGCGCTGGTGATGACCAATCCGCCCGAGCGTGAGAAACCCTCCATTGAACGCTATCTGCTGGGCAATCCGCAGAAGTGGCGCGAGGTCGCACGCGGCAAACGGGCAGTTATGTTTGAACGAATACGGTGAGATGGGGAGGTGCGGAAGACGGAAGGCCGAATACAATTCGAGGAATAGCATTTCGTTGTGAGGTGGCAGGGGCGGAGGGCGCATAGATGGCGTTGGGTCCGCTTTCCAGCGAACTGATTCGCGACCCCGAGTTCGACCAACTGATTGCGTCAATCTGTAAGCACCCTCAAATGTACGTCAACCCCGCCACCCTCGGCGGTGTCTGCGCGTGGATCGATGGGTTCAATCACGGTCGAGGGGGATCGCCGCTACTCGGGCTGCGAGAATGGCTGGTAGTCCGAGCGCGGGGGGGGAACAATCTCCACTGGACAGGGCTGGCCTTCCGGGAAATCGCCGGGGACCGTAATGCGGATTACAACCGCGGCGATGACCCGGAATTGATCACCAAGCTTGGCCAGTTCTTACAGGATTTCTTGGCGTACCGTGAGGCGAATGGGCTTAGCAAGATTTTCTGGGACTACGCAGAGTGGCTTCGGAGGCAGGAGTGGTATTCAGGGCCGCTCACCTCAGCCCCAAGCACCGACGCATCTTGAGAAGTTGTGAATTGAGACCCGCGCAATAAGCTATTCCGGTCCACGGTTTGCAGTTACTCTGTCTTCCCGGGGTTGCACTCGCCTTCGACTCGCTCCACCCCCTGGAAACCTAATCCCACATTCCCAACTCAACACTCCACATCGAACATGACGTTCCTCTGCATCGCCAGTTATTTCAAAGGCAATCGGTTTCTCGAACGGTGTAAGGCCGAGGGTGCCACCGTCTACCTGCTCACCGTCGAATCCGCACTCGGCGAAGCGTGGGCACGGCATGCCTGCGACGAAGTGTTCGCGGTCAACAACTTCCACGACCGTCGGAACCTCGTGAACGTCGTCGCCTTCCTGCTCCGAACCCGCAAGATCGACCGGATTGTTGCCCTCGATGACTTCGATGTTGAAGTTGGCGCATTCCTCCGGGAACACTTCCGGATGACCCACACGGGCCTCGGTGAATCGACGGCCCGATTCTTCCGCGACAAGCTCGCCATGCGGATACGAGCTCGCGAACTCAATATCCGCATCCCGGATTTCTGCCCGATCTTCAATCACGATGCCGTCCGCGCATTCCTATCGCGCGTTCCAGGGCCGTGGCTGATGAAGCCGCGGTCGGAGGCATCCGCCGCGGGCATTCGCAAGATCCAAAACGCCGACGATGTCTGGCGGCGAATCGATGAACTCGGGGATGAGCAATCGTTCCACCTCATCGAGCAGATGGTCCCCGGCGATTTGTTCCACGTCGATTCACTGACGGCCAACAACTCCGTGGTGTTTGCCGAGGTCAACGCCTACTGGCGACCGTTGCTCGATGTGTATCAGGGCGGTGGGATTTATGCGACGCGCACCCTCGCCCGAGATCGTCCGGAGGTTGCCGAATTACAGCGAATCAACGCCGCGGTGGTGGAAGGGTTTGGGCTGGGGTGGGGAGCCTCGCACACCGAGTTCATGAAGGCTCACGCCGATGGTCAGTTCTACTTCATCGAGACCAGCGCGCGGGTTGGTGGTGCGAACACAGCCGAGATGGTCGAACACGCTGCGGGTGTGAACTTGTGGAGTGAGTGGGCGAGGCTGGAATGCTGTCGTGGAACGAACGAATACCAGTTGCCAACGCTGAAGCAGCGATACGGTGGCACAATCGTTTCACTGGCCCGTCAGGAAGACCCGGACACGGGCGAGTTCAACGATCCGGAAATCGTCTACCGGTTGAATCTGAAGCATCACATTGGGCTCGTGGTCGCTGCCGATAGCCCGGCTCGTGTGGAAGAACTGCTGAAAAACTACATGGAGCGGATCGATCGGGACTTCCACGCCGTTCTGCCAGCCGCGGACAAGGTTTCGCATTGAGGAAGAATGGTGGGGCTCGCAAAGCCTCGACCCACCCTACAAGAGACTGGCCTGGTTTTGTAGGGTGGGTCGAGGCTTTGCGAGCCCCACCATCTATGCTAGCCGGTCGCCTCGGAGCTTCTCCCACAGAAGAAGCGAGGTGATCGTCTTCGCATCCTTGATCTCGCCGCTCAGACACATCCGGATCGCCTCATCGAACCGCACTGTTACGGGATGCAATTGCTCATCGGGCTCGGGCTTGGCCTCGCCGGGGGTTAGTGTTTCCGCAATGAAAAGATGCAGCTTTTCATCCAACACCCCGGGCGAAGCGTAGAGAAAGCCCAGGCTACGCCATTTGGCGGCCACATAGCCCGTTTCCTCGGCCAGTTCCCGCTCCGCACACACCTGAAGCGGCTCGCCTGGTTCGACCGTTCCCGCTGGAACCTCCCAGAGAGTTTCCCCGATCGCGAAACGGTGATTGCGGAGCAACACGACATGATCCGCATCGAGAACGGGTAGGATCACAACTGCTCCAGGGTGCATAATCACATCCCGACGAATCGTTTGACCATCGGCTGTCGTGGTGGTATCCACGGCAACCCGGATCTTCCTGCCAACGTGTACGATCTCACGGGACATGGGAACTCCTCAAGAATCACTCGACGCAAAATGAGTATATTTGTAATGCAGAACAAACGGTATCTTCGCCCAATCACTGAACTACCCACGATATCGGTATGGACACCACCCCGGCACCAAAGCTACTCCCGGCTCGCGAGCGTGCCGGTTTAATCAACGACACCCTCAAGTCACTCTATCCCGACGCCACTTGTGCGTTGACGTTCGAGAATCCACTCCAGCTTCTGGTTGCCACCATCCTCTCGGCTCAATGTACCGATGTCCGCGTGAACAAGGTTACCCCCGCCCTCTTTGCCCGCTACAAAACTGCCGACGACTATGCGACCTGCGACCCCAAGGAACTTGAACAATTCATTAAGTCCACGGGTTTCTTCCGCAACAAGACCAAGAACATCCGCGGGTGCTGCCAGGCCATTGTGGAACGATATAGCGGAGATGTTCCCGGCAAACTCGAAGACCTCGTCACACTTCCCGGCGTCGGTCGCAAGACCGCGAATGTAATTCTCGGTAATGCATTTCAGACACCGGGAATCACCGTGGATACACATGTCGGCAGGCTTTCTCGCAGGCTGGGTTTGACACGACAGAGCGACCCGGTGAAGGTCGAATTTGCATTAATGGAGATCATCCCCCAGCACGAGTGGACCACCTTCAGCCATGGACTGATTCTGCATGGGCGCAATGTGTGCTTTGCCCGCAAGCCGCGATGTGAAACCTGTGGCCTGGCCAACTTGTGCCCAAAGATTGGTGTCTCAACGCAGTTGAAGAAGAAGCGGAAGAAAAAAGAGGATTCACCGCCGAAAACGCAGCGCGCCAAGGCTACAAAAAAGCGAAAAGAGATTGGCCGCAAAAAAGCACAAAATGCACAAAAGAAATAGCCGGATGAAGAATTGCAAGGAGACTTCTAAACCAGTTTTGTCCTCTATTTTTTGTGCATTTTGTGCTTTTTTGCGGCCAATCTCTTCTTGTCTTTCTTCAAATTTCGCGAAGCGGAAAACCCACAAGGCAACTCCTCATGGCGTTCAAAACTCACACACTACTCGACCGCTTCCTCCGGTATGTTCGGATCGACACCAAGGCGGACGAGAAATCCACGACCTATCCGAGTTCACCCGGGCAACTCGTTCTCGGAAAGATGCTGCGCGATGAACTGCTCGCGATGGGCCTCGCCGATGCCATGCAGAACGAACATGGCCTGGTATTCGCCACGGTTCCGGGCAACGTGCCGGGAGCCCCAACCATCGCTTTCAATTCACACGTCGATACCAACCCCGAGAATTCCGGGAAGAACGTCAACCCACAAGTAATCACCAACTACCCCGGCGGCGATATCGTCCTGCCGAAAGACCCATCCAAGATCATCCGGGTGAGCGATAACCCAGACCTCAACGCTGTGATCGGCAAGACCGTCATCACGACCGATGGAACCACGCTGCTCGGAGCCGATGACAAGGCTGGGTTGTCGGTCATCATGGAAGCCGCACGGATTCTGGTGGAGAATCCCCAGATCCCACACGGGCCAGTGCGGATCGTGTTTACCTGCGATGAGGAAATCGGCTTTGGTGTAAAGCATCTGGAGCCGGCCCAGGTTGGGGCCGTGGTGGCGTACACGCTTGATGGAATGGCCAGCGGCGAAATTGAGGATGAGACCTTCTCGGCAGACGCAGCGACCGTCACCATTACCGGCGTGAATATCCACCCTTCAATTGGCAAGGGACGGATGATTAACGCCGTGCGGTTGGCTGGTATGTATTTGGATCGGCTTCCCAAGCGGCTGATGAGCCCGGAGACAACGAGTGGTCGGGATGGCTTCTTGCATCCGCTGACGATTGAGGGCGGTACCGGCGAAGTGAAGATCGGCTTCCTGCTGCGTGACTTCGATACACCACAGCTTGCAGTACAGGCAGAAATCCTGCACGAACTCGGGCGACACGTGGAGCGGGAATACCCTGGAGCGAAGGTCGCGGTCGCGATTCGCAAGCAGTATCGCAACATGCGCGATGGGATTGCAAAGGAACCGCGGGCGGTGAAATTTGCTGAGGAAGCGACTCGTCGAGCGGGGCTGGAACCAAAATTCCGGATCATCCGCGGCGGCACCGATGGGGCGATGCTGACCGAAAAAGGTTTGCCGACACCAAACCTCTCAACCGGCGAACATAACCCCCATTCGCCGTTGGAGTGGACGTGTCTGGAGGAGATGGAAGCGGCTGTCCGCGTGGTGATTGAACTCGCGCAGGTCTGGGCCGGGAAGTGACTTGTAGGGTGGGGCTCGGTCGCAAAGTCGACCGAGCCCCACCCTGCAAGTCAGCCTACTTCTTCATGACATACACTGAACGATCTCGCGTCAGTCGTAGTGTGTCTAGAGCGGTCAGCACGAAGACATCAGAGCGATCCTTGTCCACAACCCGGGCATAACGCTGTTTGCCTTCGGTTCCACCAACCACGGCACCGATCTCAAGCACGCGCTTCGCACCGCCCGGAGAGATAATGGTAAACCTCATCTCCGGATTCTCCAGACCGAATAACTTGGAGTAGGCATCCTTATCAACCGCGTAACGATCGACCCGCAACGCTCCGAGCGTGCCGAGCAGTTCGTTTACCGCCCGCACATCAATCGGGTCGGTCGTCTTCGCGGGATCGAACCACGCTGGCCCGGCTTTCTGAAGCTCGAACTTCGTGCCACCCTTCGCGATTTCCACCCCATCCACCTGCGCGACATCCACTTCCCACGGTCGCCGCTGACGGTATTCGGCAAGCACCCGAGTAGTCATCACTAGATCGAGAAGCCCAACCAATTCACTCTTGTCCGTTGTAACGTAGACCCGGCCCTCGGGCGTTTTCTTGCCGAGCAACAGGGTGAGGACTGGCTTATCGCCATCGAAGATCATCCACTTCGCTTCGGGTTTATCGAGTCCGAACGCCTTCAGATCACCAGTCTTTGGCGCAACCCAGGTATCGACCCGGATCTTACCGAAATCGGCGATCAGTGATTCGAGTTCGCCGCTCTCGGCAGCTGCCGTCAGCGGTTCGGTCACCTTCCATGCTGCCCCCACCTTGGCGAAGGTGAGTTTCCGATCGCTACGGTCGAGAATGGCCTTGTCGGCATCCACAAACCTCGCAAGTGTGTGATCGCGGAAGCCAACGACGGGCGTGAGCAGCTTGCTCGCCAGAACTCCGGGAAGAATACCAACAATCGCTTCCGGGTTCGGCGTATCGACCGCGGCGTAGCGGTCGCCATCCGGCTTTGCGGGGTCGATGAGATTGCCAAGCCGCAGAGTTTTCTGCTCGGCCTTGTCTCCAACGGTGAGGGTCAGCACGGCCGCCGGTGGTTCGAGCCCAAACTGCTTGAACACCTCATCCTTCTTACCATATGCAGCGACCTTCTCTGCCCGCAGCCTGCTGAGGGCATCAGCCAGTTCTTCCACAAAAGTTTGGTCTGCCTTGTATTTTGCGGGTTTCACAACATCCCAGCCAACTGCCGCCGCTGGGGCAAGTTCCAGTTCGTCCTTGCCCTGCTTGCGGCTGAACCCGGCAAGTGTGGTTGGATCGAATGTCAGAAGAGTGCGGTCGGCATAATCGAACTTCTTGCGCGTGAGGTTCTCGGAAACCAACGCCGGGATCACTCCCACCGCTTTCCCTTCATCCACACGAACGAACTGTGAACCTGCGGGGTCCACATTGCCGAGTGCGATGGTGTGCGTTACGGGTTTGTCCCCACTGAGGGTCACGGTGATGATTGTTCCAGGCTTCTCCAGTCCGAAATCCGCCCACTTGATGGTGTCTCCATAAGCCGCGAGTCGGCTTACCGGCAGACCGCTTACGATGCGAGTCAAAAGACTGATCTGTTCCGCATCCACGGCGAACGAAATGCCCTCGGCCGACCACTTGCCCTTTTCGTCCTTGATGAGCGAGAACGCATCCTCGGGTTTACCAGAAGCAATCCGCACCTTCGCGATCCGGGTTGGGTCCAGGAAGAGAAGCGACCGGTCGAGCAGTTCGAGCGGCGGTGTCTGAGCGGCAAAGGTGAACGCCGCGGGGATCACGAACACTGGGGCGTTCGGGACATCCAGCATCGCATAGCGGTTGCCTCCATCCGGCGTCAACCCGCCAACGATCAGCGTCTTGGTAACGGATTGCTCTTCTTCCTTGGGTGGAGTGCCAGGTGATGCCGGCTTCTTCTCCATGAAAGACAACTTGAGACGGAGCAGAGGCTTATCGAGCCCATAATCGGCCGCGTTGGTTACCGTCATTGCCTGATACTTCAC
>Ga0206850_10089_pt2 | contig 12280 bp, 15 predicted proteins | sample Alteio_BWOrgCont_16_FD_152885 | JGI IMG/M metagenome (GOLD analysis project Ga0206850, IMG submission 152885) | Enriched cells from forest soil in Barre Woods Harvard Forest LTER site, Petersham, Massachusetts, United States -... | ecosystem: Environmental > Terrestrial > Soil > Temperate forest >...
GTGCAAACCCGCTTGTTCGGACCATTGGGTAACGGTGACCGGTTTGTCCGTGATCCTACGGAAGGAAGCCCCTTGGACCATGCTGACCAGCGTTGCCATCATGTCCGAGCTTTTTCACGATGTGTCCGGCAGTGTTTACACCATCAACAACTCTAAAACCACTATCGAAATGCGGGCCAGCTTCGGCGACAAAGGCATGACCTTGGATTACTTCTCGCCGGACGAATGCTGGGCCATGCGCCGGTCCCAAACCCATCACGTGGACAAGAACCACCGCAATATGATCTGCCATCACTTCATCGGCGAACCGCCCGCCGAATATATCTGTGTGCCTCTGGCCGCCCAGGGCAACCCGGTAGGTCTCTTCGTGCTCAGTTCGCCCGTCGAGGGCCGCCTGGGGACGCTTCAACGTAAATTAGCCATCTTGATGGGAGAACAGGTGGCTTTAGCTGTCGCGAATTTACAGTTAAAGGACGCTTTAAAGAACCAAAGCATCCGCGACCCTCTGACCAATCTATTCAACCGCCGATATCTGGAAGAGGTCATGGAAAAGGAAACCGCCCGGTCCCAAAGAGGCAACTATACGCTTTCGGTGTTGATGCTCGACATTGACCACTTCAAACAGTTCAACGACAAGTTCGGCCACGAGGCCGGCGATCGTGTCTTGTGGGAAGTCGGCTCCCTTCTGAACAAGCAGGTCCGCAAGAGCGACATTGCCTGCCGCTATGGCGGCGAAGAACTGATCGTGCTATTGCCCGACACTAACTTGAATGAGGCCAAAGAAATAGCCGAGAAGATCCGTATCGCCATCAAAGACCTGAAACTGACCCATTTGAACGCGGCTTTAGGAATGATCACCGTCTCCATCGGCGTATCGTCCTTCCCCATCGATGGGCAAAGCGGCATCGAGGTCCAACGCCAGGCGGATATCGCCCTCTACAACGCCAAGTCTTTGGACCGGGACCGGGTCATTTGCTGGCGGGACGTAAGCAGCGATCAAAAAAAGACCTTGCCGCATTTTGACAAGACCTTCATTCATGACCCGACTCAGCTCAGGACGCACAATTGAGAAAAAAAGCCCTGCTGGCATCTGCCAATAGGGCTTTAAAAACGGCACTTGTTACTGCTCTCCACCCGGTCTTGGTTTCGCGCCGATCACTTCACCCGGGTTTGACGCAGTTCATATTCCAACCATGAATTGTGCGGGGAGAGTCTCAAGGCTTGCTTTAAAAAAGATGCCGCCTCATCGTTCTTATCTTCCATCATGCAAATGCGGGCAAAACGCTCGCACAAGACCATCGTTCGGTAACTTTGATCGAAAGCCGCGTGAAAGGTGGGAGAAAATCTAGCCCAATCGATCTCGGATTCATTCGGCCGAAACGCCTTCTCAGCGGAATAAAGATAGACCAACCTTTGAAAGTAACAAGATTGCAGGTAAGGGTCTTTCGGAACTTTCGGGTAGAACTCCAGAAAATCCAACAAAAAACCGCCGGTCGTTTTTCCGTTCGGACTATCGACCATCGCGAAAGCGTTGTTCAGCCAGAACCGCTGGAACTCGATCCAATTCATGAAGATCGGTTTGGTCTTCTCATTCAAAAGCACCCAGCCCAAAACATGCCCGCTGGCGACCTTCGGGTCCGTCGTCGGCAAACTGTACCAGCGGATGCCCGGAAACCGATCCGTTAAGATCGGAATGTAATGCGCCTCCGTGAAAATGGCGGCCCATCGGGCCCCTAAAGGCGATAAACCCGGATTGAGCGCCGCATTAAAAGCGTCCGAACAATAGGTGAATGAAAAATCCTTCGTATTAGGGATCATCTCCGTAAAGATCAACCCGGGGCCCAATTGATCCGCCACCGGCTTTAAGACCTCATAACTGAACTGTCTTTCATTGCGCGTCGTTAACGGCGGGCCGTTCCACTTCAAAGGTATCTCCGCCCGCCGCAGGTCGATCAAAGCGCAGGCGGTCAAAAAGAGGATCACCCAATAACTTCTTTGAGGCAGGGCGATCGTCCGAAACAACGCGCCTATACCTAACGCGGTTACCGCCAGCAAAAGGGGCAAAAGCAGCAATATGCGGTGGGGTTCAACATCATGGGACAATATCCCGGGAAGCAGGAATAGAAAGAACCCGGCGCCAAAGACCCAGAAAAGCCGGCGCCGTCCGGCCAATTCGATCCATCCCAGTAAAAAGGCCGAACCCAAAAGCACATTCAAGAAACCGTCATTCGCCCAAGTCCCATCCTCGTTCGCTCTTCCAAAAAAGATCAGGAACAAATATTTAAGGACGATCCCCGCCTGTTGAACTAGGTCGCGTCCCCGGCCCAAACCGGATACATCCAGAATATAGTCGCCATAGCCTTCCCGGTAAGCCGCCCAAAGAAAGGGGGCTAAGGCCAACAGAGAACCCAGAACGCCCCACTTCCATTCCCCGTTCCCTTTTCCCTTTTTCGTCCAAACCCACCCGAACAACAGCCCACACCCCAAAACAAATAGAACCGGCCAGGCAAAAAAAGTATAGGGTCCCAGACCCAGAACAAAACCGGAAACGAATGACCACGCGGCCCGTCTGTTACCGTCCCTTTGTTCATTCAATTTCGCCAAAACATAGAAAAAGAAACAGCACCACAAAGGCATCAGAATTCCGGGCAAAAGCGGATATGAGATCAACAATGGCCATTCACTGAACACCCAAAGAAAAAGCACAATGCCCGAAATGGACCTGGAAAAATATTGTCGGGAAGCCGCGTAGGCTGCCCATGCGGTCAAGCAAGAGATGATCGCGGGAGGGATCTGATAACTAAGGATAAAAGAACCGGTCAACTTGAGAACCAAATAGGAAAAGTGGCTTAACGTGCTGGGATCCTGCCCAATGGTGACGAAAGACTTCCAATGCCAGCCTTGCAGCCACTGCAGCGAACTGAGTGCCATCAAGGTTTCATCGCCGCCCAACCACCAAGATGATGAGCCCATCTTGAAAAAGCGGATCACTAACAAGCTCGCGGCTAAGAAAAGAGGGATACCCATCCACGAAAGATTGGAGAGCGGAAGTAATTCTTCCCGGCCCTCTGACCCCTCTTCTTGAACCGCCGGCGCTGTCCATAGCGCCAAAACGAACGGAAACAATAACCCCAGAACAGCGATCTCCAATTGCGCGACGACAGAGAATTTCCCGAACGAGATCAGTGAAAGACCCGCCAAAAACAGAAAGAAATAAACCCAGATCCGGTATTTCGTGTTCGTTCCAAAAAAACCGAGCGGTTTAAGTTGAATGGGGTCCCCGATCAAGTTTCACCTTTCAAAGCGAATTACGAACAAGCGTGAGCAGACTGCCATGGCTAAGAAAAATTGTCAGAAAATCTCGACTAGGACGTCTGCTCAACTACTACCGCCGCGAACAAAGCACTGACTCACAAACAGTTTCAGCGTGAAATCGAACCAAATAATATTTTTACCCTACGGGCTTTAGAAAACCAATCAGACCCAATCCCACAATCGACACAACTAACGGCGGAATTAATAGGTAATACATTGTTAGAATAAAACTAAAATAAAAAATCGTAGCACCATTAACCAGTGTAAGAATAATTATCAAAACCAAAGACTTTTTCGAGTGAAGGCGTAACGCCCACATCATAAATGGCGTCAATAAAATCGCGCTCAAGCTTCCGTAAACAAGATCCGTAGGCAAAACAAACGATATCCACATCGATAGATTTGAAACCATTTCTGCCAGCTTATCTTTAAAAGAAAATAAAATGAAAAAAACACCCGAAAACAAAGAGTAATACCAAGCAATTACAAATGCCTCTCCAAATTCCTTTATCCATTTTCTTAAATTCACAAAAACCTCCAGGCAAATCATTATTGGCCATTAGGCCCATACAAGAAATACTAGGAGAAAAGGGGCCAGGCCTATAGATTATACTTATTGACCTTTTTGGCAAACCCCTCATCTTCCGACATCCGCTTTTTCGCTTTGACCCAATGATGCCCTATCGCCCCTAAACTAACATTCATCCTTCTCCCGATCTCTTTGAGACTCAATCCACTTTCTTTTCTTAGTAAATAGATCGCCGCCTCTTTCGGTTCGCTTTTACGCGACCTTGCCACCAAAACTTCTTCTGGTTTTAATCCATAACTTTTAGCGACATATCGAATCACCTTATCCGGATCTTGTTTCACCGCACTCTTCTGATACTTGGGCACATCCAGATGTTGGTGTTCTTTGCCCACTTCACGGACATGGTCTAAAAACTTGTCGCTTCCAAGGTAAACCCTCGACGAAAGTTCATCCCAAGGTGTGTTTTTCTTGATGATTCCGTCTTCAACAAACTGTTTATAGGCCTTTTGCGCCTCTTTACGTACTTTTCCGAACTGCCCCAATATCCAGTTCACTTCCAACCAAGGCTCTGCCTTTTCGGTCCCCAAGGCGGCTCTATAACTGCTCCACTTCCAATCTTTGGGATGCTTCACCATATGGGCCCGAACCGGGTTCAAGACCAAATAACGGCACAACTCTTTTAAGTACGTTTCCTTCTCGACCACAATCGCCTTAAAACGACCTTGGAACAAATGGCCTGTCCGACGGTACTTTTTATTGAATTTTTGAGTGTATAAGGCGTTCAGATGCTTCATCGCCTGAGAAAGGTTGGCTTCAGGAACTTCTAAAAGTAAGTGGTAGTGGTTATCCATCAAGACCCAAGCGTGACAGACAACCATGTTCTCTTCGATCATCTCACCTAACAAGCAAACGAACATCCACCGGTCATCATCGTTCATGACGATCTTACGCCGCTCGTTACCCCTGTTCGTAACGTGATAAACAGCGCCTTCGTAATGAATCCGTTTGGGTCTTGGCATAGGGAAATGTTAACAAACTATCGTTTCTCGTAAAGTATAATCTAGAGGCCTGACCCCTTTGTTCCCACCGCGAACAAAACGCTGACGCACAAACGGTTTCAGTGTGAAATCGAACTAAATAATATTTTCACCCTACGCCTACGGCCTTGCGAACTCGCAAAACGCTTACGATGAATTTTGGACTTATCCATCGTTTAAATAATTATTTTATGTCCACAGTGGTCACATTTTTGATTAGGCCAAAAGCACAAAAATGGGAGACCCCCAATATTTATTGTGTTTTTAAACGGAAATTTCTTGCAGTGTGGGCACCGAATGCGTGCAAGTGGAAAATAAACTACGCCAACAAGCACAGCCCAAAAAATAATGATTATGGATGTATCAAGCCATCTAGAAAAAATTTCAGATGCAGTTACACCGAACACCAATAGAAAAAAAGCTCTTAAGGTAGGCCGCAAGCTTTTCATTGGTTTCAAATTTTAAAAAAGATGATTGAAGAAAAACTCGAAATAAAAAAAAATCCAAAAAACAAAGAAATCTTTAAATTACTGATAGCTTTATTTTTCATTTCTTTGATCTTCTCATCTCCATAAAATTCTTTATCCTTTAACAAAGAAACCAAAAGTGAAAAAGAACCTTTTTCACGTCCGGCATATCGCCAGCCAGCGTACAGCCAAAATTTATCACGGCTACAAATTTCAAACCATTTTTCGTAGTAGTTAGTTTTTAAATATTCACTGTATTCAAAACATGCCCGAGGATAAAAACGAATAAAGAAAAATAACCAACAAATGCCAGAAACAATAAACGTCAAAAAAACAAGCAGTTGAATAAGCATTACCAAAAACCTCCACTTGAAATTGTGTACGTTTGACCGAATCCAGCGCCAGTATATCCCCACGACCAAAATGTTGGGGACCATGTGCCTCCAAAACCGCTATAACCATTTCCAAAAATACCATTGATACTCGAACCCCCTGGCAAGCCAGCACGTCCAGCTTCATTAGACTTCCCATTCAGTTTGCAAACATCAGGCGCATTTGTTACTGAACCTTGAAAACCTCCCGCCCACCCGAATCCAGCCGAAGCACCCCACCCAAACGTTAACGAACCAGATGAAGACCAACCATTTGGACCATAACCCCAATTAGAACCACCAGAAATCGACCCTCCAAAGCCAGGGAAACTTACTGAAAAATTGCCACCATAGGAAATTGTCCACAATCCCAATGGGTCAACACCCATCTCAGGCCTATTCCAAACATAATCATACAAATTAGACCCTGTGAATTCTCCCAACGGGTCTCTTGATAACCACCTCCCCTTGTCTGGGTCATAGACCCGGAACCATGTCAGGTATTGGCAGGTTGTCTTATAGTTGTAATAGCCCGCATAGCCAAAGTCCGCCTGTAAGGTCCCTACTAGCTGCGTCTGCCTGCCGTACACATCATAGTCATAGCTCGCCTGCACCACCCCGCTACCGTTCGTCACCTCACGAATGCTTCCCAGATGGTCTTTGGCGTAATAGTAATTGGTGCCGTTCACCTGCTCACCCAAGGCAAAGAACTGCTTATTGACCGTATGACCAGTACTATCTCTCTCTTGGCAAAGGTCCTTTCCACATGCAACAAAGGGGCCAGGCCAACATTATCCATTTTAGGACTTGTTTTTGCCCTTGTTCCATTTGATTTGAAGTTTTTCGAGAGCTTTAGCTTGTTTGTTGGTACAGTCGGGGGAAAATCGGTATTGAAGCATCTCCTCGATTTCTTTATTAGTGATTTTTGGACCGCCGTTGAGCTCTTCGTTAATTCTATCCAGCCAATGAATAACACCGCGTTTAGAGGACATGGTTAAAATCCTTTTTCCAAAAACAGAGAAGTCAGGCTTGCATCATTAATTTTTCAATTTTCTTCACCAGCTCTTTATCTGTCAAAATTCTTTTTTTCATCCCAACCCAGCGATTTCCTACCGCCGTTGACCCTGTCCCAATCATCCTTCCCATCTCCTTCAAACTCAATCCCGATTCCCTCTTCAATAAATAAATTGCAACATCCCTCGCTTCCGAACCCCTCTTCCACGCCTTCAAAAGCTCCTCCGGCTTTTCCCCATAGGCTTTTGCCACTTTTCCAATTATTCCCTTAGGATCCTGCTTCACAATATTTTTTTGATACTTCGGCACATCCAGGTGTTGATGCTTTTTCCCAACTTCATGAATATGATTTAAAAAGTCTTCTTTTCCCAGGTATGTCCGGTAATGCAAATCATCCCACGGCGACCCTTTTTTCTTCATTCCTTCAGAGACAAAAATTCTGTAGGCCTTTTGGGCCATTTTTTTATTCCTCCCAAACTGACCTAACGTCCAATCCACTTCTAGCCAAAGTTCTGGTTTTTCCAACCCTGCCGTAGCGCGGTAGCTGCTCCACTTCCAATCTTCGGGGCGCTTCACCATCCTCGCCCTCACCGGGTTCAAGACCAAGTAACGACACAGTTCTTTTAAATAACTGTCTTTTTCCACCACTATTGCTTTAAACCGCCCTTGGAACAAATGGCCGTTTCTATGGTGTTTCTTATTGAATTTCTGAGTGTAGATCGCATTTAGGTGTTTCATCGCCGTCGAGAGGTTTGCCCCTGGGGTTTCCAACATTAGATGGTAATGGTTATCCATTAACACCCAGGCGTGACAAACCACCTCGTTTTCTTCAATCATTTCCCCGAGTATCCTCAAAAACAACCAACGGTCCGCATCATCCATGAATATCTTTCGCCGTTCATTACCACGGGAAGTTATGTGGTATACGGCGCCTTCATAATGTATTCGTTTTGGTCTTGGCATGCCCACATTTTAGGGAGGTTCGTGTCTGTGTAAAGTGGTTTATGGTGGCCCGGCCCCTTTGTTATACGAATAAAGGCCTGTAGGCCACAAGGGTCACAAATGAAATAGGGTTTCCCTTTGACCGTGTTCTTCACCTCGATCGAATAACCACATAAGAAGCAGGGTATCTTTTCGATTTCCATAATGTTTTCCGTCCTCTCCCGTTACGTTACGTTCGTTACTGGGCATTCCTGTCAAGGAAGGCCTGTTTTCTTCATGGCGCAAGAATAGGTTAGGCATGGGGTACTTACGGGGGGAGCAAATAGGAATCTGCTGGGAAAGTAAAAAGAGTTGTTAGGGTGAACCAGGGGGGGTAATTAAACAGGGATAACCTATTTAGAAGTCATCGCAGAAGTTAAAAGTTATACATACTTCGAATATTAAAAGCCTGGACCTATTTCAGAAGTTAAATAACCCTGCAATTACTTCAAAATACCTATAGAGAAGTGAAATTAACTTTTAATTACTCCCTAATAACTTTTAATCTTCGAAATAATATTTAGATAACTTCTCGAATAGATACTTAATCTGAATTCGAATTACTCTAAATAACCCACACCTATTTTCTAATTAAATATTCGAATACTAAAATTGAACTAAATTAAATATTTAAAACTTAACCAAATTTGAATTCTTAAATCCGCTTTAACCTTCCATCTGCCCACGAAGTGGGAAAATGCATCAACGAGAAACAAACGCTTGATCATGATCGTCAAAAGGGATAAGGTTCAAAAAGAGTCGTTCATTTTTATCAGGAGGCGTTTGTATGGCTAGTTCAGGAAGTGCTAAGGCTTGGTATGTTGCGGGTGGAATCGTAGTTACCTGCGCCGTCATTTATCTTGTTTGGAAGTTTATAGAATTGTGCGAGAACGTTCAGCAGATCGCCGAAAACCAGCACAGTCATCACCACTCAAATACCAGCGCCCCCATTGATGTAACGGCTGAATCTGCGCCACAATCTGCCATTGTGTTGTCAGAATCCATTGTGAAATCAGAATGCGCCCAGAATAACTCGAATCCCCTCAAATCGACGGTTTTAACAATCTGCCCAGAATCAGAATCCCATTCTGACAATGCGAAGTCAGAATCAGATTTCAATCATTCTGAAGACTTTCGCATTGTGACCGTTAAGGGAAATACCCATTCCCTAACCACCTATCAGTCCTTAGCTCTTGAAAAACTATGGAAAGCCAGCAAAAACCATGTTCCAGAATTGCATCAAGACGCTATTTTGGATGGCATTGGATCTTGCAGTAAACGGCTAAGGGACATATTCAAAAGCAACATGAAGGCTTATCGGGAATTGATTACTCCCGGCGAACGAAAAGGGACATTTCGGCTAAATTTTAATTAACACATTCGTATTTTAAGCCCTCGAACCAGAGGGCTTATTGTCTTTTCGAGCATCAATTAAAATCACTGAATTCGAATTTAAAAGTTTCAGTTCTTTTAAAATTCTTTGAATTTTAAACAATTCTGCTTTATTAAAATAAACTATAACTTTTATAGATTTTTCTGTCGAATTTGCCTTTTCGTATATTTCGACTTGTTTTTTTAAATTCTTTTTCAAACTGGTATTACTACCCAATTTGAATTCGACAAGCGTGCAATCATTTGCACCTTTTGAAATTTTGAAGTCTACCGGGCCTCGCCCATTATTAACTTCCGCATCCACTGAAAATTTCGTACCCATCCAAACAAATTTGAAAAATAACTGAACATCTTTTTCATGTTTCACAGGCTTATTTCCCGAATAAAATAGCCTGTAACAATCTCCATTTTCAATTTTGTGTTTAAAGAAATTAATCCTATTTTGAGCTTCGGTATAAGAATCCGGATCTTCTAGACCCTGGAGTTCTTCGCTTTTTACAGTTTTAAAAAACTCATAGACGTTCGAAATAAAAACATGTTCCGAAAATCTAACTTTTTCGCCACTAACACTGGTCGCCTTATCCCCTTGCTCTTCTTTAAACTTTATAAAATAGTCGATCAATTGAGGAAACTTGCGAAGGGTTTCCATAATCGCCGTGTCACGCTCTTCTTTTTTAGGGTCACGCTTTTTAGGCAATAAACTACGAAAGTAATAATCAACCTGGCTTCTTAATTCGCTATCTCCAATAGACGTTGGAATGCTTTCAAAATCCTTATACAGATCACCTTTATTAATCCAAGTATCGTCTCTGGTTAAAATGTCTTTCGGCGTCAAAATAACAAAATCATTATTAAAATTCGGAAGTGTGTATGTTCTTTCCACCCAAGATTTCGTCGAGTAATTAAAAACCGCCTTCTTTACCCGAAATCTTTTCTTATATTTTCGATGAATAAATCTCTTCGTGAACGCTTCGGTGTATTCAAGCAAATAGCTTTTAATTAAATTTGTCGTGAAGTCACTAATGTTGTCTCTGCCAACATGGTCTTTTATTAAACAAAGTTTCTCTAAATGGCTATCTTTTGCCACCTTACTTGTCTCATTGCCAAAATCGCCAAACAAATTACCCAAATTTTCGTGAAGAGCTTTCGCAAATCCACTCCCTAACCCAGAACCTCTATTCCCATCGCTTGTAAACCCCAACCAATTTTGTTTTACTTCTGAAAATTTGTACCAAGCATTTATTAATCCCTGATCCAGAACACCTTTATCAGTAGCCACGTCGCGCAAAAAAATTAAATACTTTATTATTTCTTTATGGAGTTTTTGGTATTTACGTTTTTTCGAATTAAACAAAAGGAATGGATCTACAAAAAGGGGTATGTCAGTTAATAGCGAAATATTAAACGCACCGTATCTTTCGAGTGTTTTTTCTTTAACCTCAAAAAAATCAGTAAAATAAATTTTAGGTTCTATCAAAAAGCATCCAATTCCAGCTTTTAGTCAGTTACCCATACAGACTTCAGCTTGTCATTATCCCAATAAAATACTTGTTCCCCGCCACGATCAAAGGGGTTCAGTGAAAAGCCAGCGCTAGTCATGTCAACCCAAGTATCCTTTTCAATATCCGCAACTGTCCTTCTCTGCTCATAAGCCAAATACACTTCCAGAAATGGGTTTTTGTCTTTTCTGTAATCATGAACGATTTGAATCTTGGGGCTGGCTGTATTTACTCCCAGAACCAAAACCAAAAGCTTAATGCTTGACTTTGGTTTTTGAAAATCTACCAGCAGAACGGCACAATCCGTAATAGAGGGATGTCTGAAGTTGCCAAATACTAAACCCGGATATTCATTGGAATGTTCAGATTTGAACGAGTGTTTAATGACTTCGTCTAATGACATTACAGAATAACTAGGATATTTTTGTTTAAGTAATTCGACTACCTGCTCCCGCAGTTGGGGCAGGTCGGAAATCGCAACTTTTTGAGCGAAAACATTAGAAACACAAGCGAAATTGAGCGCCATAACCAGTAGCAGAACTTTCATCTTCTATCCCCCACTACTGATCGGTTCATGTTTGTGTCAACACTGCAAGACAACCCAATTAATTATCTGTCGGCAGTTCCATCCTCGTCATATAAACACCCGAAATAATTATAACAACTCCAAAAACCCTAATAACTAAACTAAGAATCGGCACGAACAGTTCACAAAACATTCCCAGAAAAAGAACTGGAACGAGGATGTAAAAACCCTTTAACTTATTCCGCACAACAAAAATTAACCAAAGAATGAAATAAACACCATTAAGAACCAACCAAGCCATTCGATTAAACTCGGTGACCATTTTGGTGGCAAACAAAGCATTACATAGTCCCAGCAGAACTAGAAAGATAGCCGTATGATTCACAAACCGATTCTGTTTCAAACCTTTTTTTTCACCACTCTTGATAACCACAAACACAAAAATACTATCGCACAAACAACTAATATCACACCTCTCAAAGGTCCAGACGAAGCGTTTTTGAAAAAGAGGAAATAAACTAAAGCACCAACAGCACAAATAAGAAAACCCATCGCATAATTCGGTTCTTTTAGTTGAGTTTTTTTTATTACTTTATTTTTCAAATTAAATCCTTTTCCAGATTACGGATATTTCAAATTATAAGGCATATGACAATCAGAATTAACTTGTACGTTAGGAGGAATCAAACCAGGGTCATTCATATTGTCGTTCAAAAACAAAAATAATCCAATTGGGCCCATTGGTTCCGAAATTACTTTCAATCCATTGTGCTCCAATCCCTTCTCCGCTACCTGAAAAACTAATTCAACTTGTACAGATTCCAAAAATACATTGTCTTCGTTATCAGGACTTGGCGGAGTCGGCACAGGCCCCAGAGGGGGTGTAGGAGTCGGCAAAACACAAGCTGTTGGCGTTGAGGTATTCGAATTTGCGCCATTATTACCTGAATTATTCCCCGGTGTGTTGGTTGCGCTAGAAGCACTCGATGAATCTAATCCCAACAAATCCCTGAATAGAACACTCTTGTTGTTCACATACTCATATAAATTAAAGCCTACCTCTTCACCCGCCGGGTCCCTTGATATCCATCTACCCTTTTCAGGATCATAAATTCTATACATGGTCATATCGAAACCAAGCGTCTTTTC
>Ga0206850_10250_pt1 | contig 12265 bp, 9 predicted proteins | sample Alteio_BWOrgCont_16_FD_152885 | JGI IMG/M metagenome (GOLD analysis project Ga0206850, IMG submission 152885) | Enriched cells from forest soil in Barre Woods Harvard Forest LTER site, Petersham, Massachusetts, United States -... | ecosystem: Environmental > Terrestrial > Soil > Temperate forest >...
TCTGGCGACCAGTTCGATGGCTTCAAGGATGCATCAAGGCCATTCTTCGGCTCCACAATCTTCGTGATCTTGCTCGACTCCACATCCAGCCAGAACACGGTTTGGGCATTGTCGGTGAAGAGAATTTTCTTGGAGTCGCGCGACCAGATGGGCCTGAAATAGAAGCCGCTGCCTGTGAGTTTGATCTTCTTTACTTCACCCTTGCCGTTCTGGGGGGCAAGCACCATCTGATACTCGCCGCCCTCGTCGGAGTAGTAAGCGATCGTCTTGCCATCGGGCGACCACGCTGGGCCGCGCTCGTGAATGCCAACGGTGTTTGTGAGATTGCGGGCATCGCCCTTCTCGGCGGGCACGGTCACGATCTCTCCGCGGAACTCGACCGCGACACGGGAGCCGCTCGGCGAGATGCTCACATCGCGGACGTACTTCGATCCCTTGGCAAACCGCGCGCGAGCTTCCGGGTTGTCGATTGTCACACCCACTTTCAGCCGCGTTGATACGGATTCGGGTGGGGTCATCAGGTGAAGATAGCCAGCCTGTTCAAAGATCAGTTTCTTGCCGTCGGTGTTGATGTCGAGTACCGGGAAGTCGGTGAATCTGGTGAGTTGTTTAACATCCTGCGACTCGGTGTCGTAGGCGAACACGTTGTACTCACCACCACGATCCGAGCGGAAGTAGATCGTGTGTCCGATCCAGTTTGGGTCGAGGTCATTGCAGCGGTCTTTTGGCTGGGGGATTTCGACCACATCGTGCGTCTTCACGTTGTAGATCCAGATGCGCGAGTGGGTGCCGCCGCGGTAGTGTTTCCACTGCGCGGTTGCATCGCGAACGGGCGTGTATGCGATATAGTCCCCATCCGGCGAGTATGCGGCCTCGAAACCCCAGGGGATTGGCAGTTGCGTTGGCATCCCGCCAGTGAGTGGCACGGTAAAGAGCTGGCTGTACCGATTCGAGTACACGTTCCGCGGCGACGAGAACAGCACGCTCTTACCATCCGGTGTGAATCCCCGAACCGTATCCGGTGCCGGGTGGGAGGTGAGCCGCGTCGGTGTACCGCCTGAAAGCGGAATCGTGTAGACATCCGTGTTGCCATCGTACTGCGCACTGAATGCGATCGTCTGGCCGTCCGGCGTAAACACCGGATTGGATTCCACGCCGAGATCGGATGTGAGCCGCCGTGGATTCTTGCCATCGATGCCGGCCACCCACAAATCCTCGGCGTATACGAACGCGATGTGCTTCGCACTCACTGCTGGCATGGTGAGCAGGCGTGTGTCGGTCGGGTCGGGTTGGGCCTTTGCCGTCGCGCAGGGGGCGAGAACCCCCACGACCGCGAACAGCGCGAATTTGAACGTGCGCATCATGGATGATGATCCCGAGTGGAGGAGAGGGGAAATGAACAGGAGACTGTGGAAATGATAGGCACGGAAGGGGCGAGCGGCGAAGGTGCGGTCTGCGGCAGATCGACGCTGGAAAGAACTGAAAGTGAATTGGGACAGTCGCCACTACAATTGACAAATAGGTGTGTACTTCACTCTTTCAGCCAGCAAAGCGCGTTGTACTCAAACATCAATTGCGTCCGGATGTGGGAAAAAATCACGAGCGGACACCAGGCGGTCGAGCTTCGAGTGAGCTGGCATCTGACAATTATCCACGGAGCGAAGTACATGGACAATTCGTTCCAAGCGAAGAATTTCCCGACCACACTCTGGACCGTCGTTCTACACGCTGGTCGAGATGAACCAGCGCAGGCTCGGACTGCTCTGGCGCAGCTCTGTCAGGCGTACTGGTATCCGCTTTACTCATTCGTTCGTCGCCGAGGATACTCCCCACACGACGCCGAAGACCTCACGCAGGCGTTTCTTGCCCACCTACTGGAGAAAGGTGGGTTGGGACGCCTCGATCCTGAGCAGGGACGATTTCGCACCTTTTTGTTGGCATCGCTAAAAAACTTTTTGGCAAACGATTGGGACAGATCGCATGCACTCAAGCGTGGGGGAGGACAGACAATCGTATCCCTCGACAAAGAGAGTGCCGAGTCGCGTTATGAGCGAGAACCGAGCCACGACATGACTCCCGAACGTCACTTCGAGCGACAGTGGGCCATGACTCTTCTGGATCAGGTACTCGACGGCTTACGAGATGAATATCACACCGAGGGCAAGGGCGAACTCTTTGAAGAAATGAAGGCTGTGATCATCGGCCAGCCGTGCGCTTATGCAGATATGGCGGCCCGGTTAGGACGAAGCGAGGGGTCAATCAAAGTCGCCGCCCATCGGTTGCGTCAACGCTACCGCGAGTTGATAAGGCTCCGGATTGCCGAGACGGTTGGCGATAGCGATATTGAGGACGAATTGTGTCATTTGTTGGGGGTGCTTGGCAGTTGACGGTAGGAAGGAACGGCCTCGGAATCCTTTTTTCTTCATCCTTGTTCTGTAACCTTTCGGATCGGTTGCTTTTGGTAGAGGTGGAGACGGTAACACTTACTACGAAAGGCAACACCCATGACCAGCGCACGCCTCTGTCCGCAATGCGGCAAGCCCCTGCCCAGCGATGGCCCACATGGTCAATGTCCGGAATGTCTTCTCAAGGCAGCACTTCCAGGCCAATCGATCCCCGAATCGGCAGCAACGAGTCTTCACGACTCCTCGGGAATCGCGATTGCTCCTGAAGCCGGAGTGCGTCTCAAGTATTTTGGCGACTATGAGCTTCTCGAAGAGATTGCTCGGGGCGGTATGGGGGTTGTCTGGAAGGCCAGGCAAACGAGTCTGAAACGCGACGTGGCTCTGAAGATGATTCGCGCTGGCACCCTCGCTGGCCCGGACGAAGTCGAACGGTTTTTGCGCGAGGCCGAAGCCGCTGCCAACTTGCAGCACCCGAACATCGTCGCCATTCACGAGGTCGGAGAGCATGGAGGCCAACACTACTTCTCGATGGATTATGTGGCGGGTCGCGACCTGGGAGCCATCGTGAAGGATGGACCGCTGTCGCCTCAACTCTCGGCGCGCTACGTCAAAATCATCGCTGAGGCGATCCACTTCGCCCATCAGCGTGGCACACTGCACCGCGACTTGAAACCTCAAAACGTACTCATCGACGCTGCCGATCAACCTCGAATCACCGACTTCGGCCTGGCAAAGATCATGAAAGATGACAGCCAGTTGACGCAATCGGGTGTCGTGATGGGAAGTCCGAGTTACATGCCGCCAGAACAGGCCGCGGGACGACAGGGGGACATCGGGCCAGCGAGCGATGTCTATTCACTCGGCGCGATGCTTTACGAACTCCTGACCGGCCGACCACCTTTCCGTGGGATCACAGCGATGGCAACGCTACGCGACGTGATGGAGGAGGAACCTATCCCACCACGCCGACTGAAAGCGGAGATTCCGCCCGATCTCGAAACGATCTGCCTGAAATGCCTCGAAAAAACGCCCTCGGCTCGGTATCCCTCGGCTCGGGCGCTGGCTGAGGAACTCGATCGTTATCTGAAGGGTGAGCCGATCCTGGCCAGGCCAGCAAGTACAGTCCGTAAGGTGGTAAGCTGGGCTCGGCGACACCCGGGCACTCTGGCCACGCAGGCAGCGATTATCATGGTCGCGTTGGCATTTGGCGTCATTTACCTCTTTGAGGAGAATGCGTTCTTACGGGCGCAGCAAGCGAATCCCACGCTAACCCGCATCCCGGCCTCACGTCATGAATCATTAGAGGTCTGGAGCGCGATCGGTCTCATGGTCGTCATTGCTGGCTTTTTTTTGTTGATCACGGTGCAGAGACGGGCGCGTGGTTTGACGTGGAATGAACGGATCGACCTGCGACATCCATTCAGAAGACCCGCAGTGCAGGAACGTCCCCTTCAGCCGCTCGACGAGCGAACGCGAGGGTTCGCCATCGCTGGGGGTCTGATCCTGGTCGGCTATGGTGTTATGCTCCAGGTAGCAACCATCCAGGCCAACGTGTGGGAGGGCGAATCGATCTTTGGCCAGGTTTTTCTTCTCTACAGCTTGATCTACCTCGGACTGGCCACCTTGGGATTGGTGGTACGCGATTACCGTCTGGTTCAATACGGGCTCGCGGTTTCACCGGAATATGCGTCGGGCCGACAATTGACCGTAGCGCAAATTGAGTCGATTAGTCGCGCTCTGGAAGAGTTCGATTGGCGGACAGCTGTCAAATGCTATCGTGAAGCGATTCCGGATGCGAGCCGGATGGAAGCAAACCAATACGTAATCAGCCTCTGGGAGAAGTTGCGAACTGAACACCCAGACAAGTTTGCGCTGCCCCCCTTATCGCTGGCTACGCTTAACTGGAAGGTCATGGGGATCTGCGCCTTGATAGAAGCCGTCATCCTTGGCGTGTTGTGGTTCATGACGCCGCCAACCCACCCGGCTTCGGCAGTTTCGCAGTTCGCCTACAGTTTTCTATTTGGCATGGGCGCGATTGCCGGTTTGCGTGTGAAGGGCTTTTGGAGGCGGATGCTGTTGCTGGTCCCTTCCCTGCTGACAATGGTTTTCAGTGAGTTCATCGTAACACGACTTGTCGATACATCCTCTCACTCGATGGGTTCATACGTATGTGGGGTTCTCTTCGGCATCTTCCTGATGGTTTCCGGCTTCAAGGGGCCGCAAAAGAAGAGGCTTATCAAGCCATAACCCACGAAGCATTCTCTTCTCAGACCCCATCGCTAGGCAAAAGTAACCTGATATCCACGTTTCCGGGAATTCATTTTGTTAAGAACACGAAAGTCGTTCTGGATTCTCTGGTTGACCTGAGCGGTGTCGCTTATTGTTGAAGGCGACAGGGGCATTCCCACTCAACACCTGAAGGATTTTTCATGGCCCCCGCACTCCTCCTGACCGGCTGCCTGTTTCTGGGTTTCACCTTGCCGTTGCACGCAGCCGAGCTGACAGGACCGCTCGACATGGCCAAAGAATTGCAGGTCATCGAGCGTATCTCCGCGGCCGATTGGATAGATGTCAAAAAATCTGTCAAACCAGCGGCGTTGGGCGATGGGAAGACCGACGACACCGCCGCCCTTCAAGCCGCGCTCGACAAGATGCATGGACTTGGGGGGGTGCCGAAAGTGGTCTACCTTCCGCCCGGGACCTATCGCATCACGCGCACCCTCATGATGCCCAGCAGCATCGGCTGCCAGGTGATCGGACACGGGGCTGCTACTCGGATTATCTGGGATGGCCGCTCCGATGATCTGGAGCAGTCTCGGATGGTGTGGAGCAAAGGGGCCACTGAAGCTTTGTGGAGCGGCATCGTCTGGGATGGCAATGGAAAGGCGCGAATCGGCTTCCATCACGAGGCACACGATCGCTTCGAGTGTAAGGTGATTCACGAATACGAGGCGTTCGTCAATTGCACTGAGGCTGGCGTCCGGATGGGACTTCAGAAGCCCTTCGCCACTTCGGAAACCGAATATCGATCCTGCATCTTCGCCAACTGTGGCACCGGTCTGGCGCTGCTCGACTTCAACTACTACAACATCGTGGTGGATGGTTGTCTCTTCCGAAATAATGGCACTGGTATATTTACTCAAAGATATGGGCAGGTGTATGCCCGTAATAGCCGTTTCGAGGCCAGCCGCGAGCGCGACTTATTTCTCGGGGCTTCGCACAAGCACGCGGTTCGTCGATGCGTTTCCATCGGCTCGCGAGCCTTCATTGAAGGCGAATGCGTCACCGTGCAGGACTGCCAGGTCTCCGGTTGGACTGGAAAGGAGGGGGCGATCGTCATTCGATCAGCAGCGACACCGGTGACGATTTTCGACTGCGTCTTCAAGAACCCGCCTTCCGACACTCCACCCATACGTTGCACCGACCCGAGCCAGCGGCTGATCCTCTCGAACAACCACTGCGACAAGACCGCGAAGGTAGTGGATGGCGGCAAGGCCGTTGAGGTACCCGACGGCAAGTTGGGCGGGACTGTCTCCCAACAGGGATTGTCGCTCTCCTTCGCGCTGCCTGCGCCGAGCAAACTCTTTGATGCCGTCCGCGATTTCGGTGCCGATAAAGGGGACGACCAGACCGCCGCGGTGCAGGCCACCATCGTTGCTGCGCGGACACAGGGTAAGGGTGCAGTGGCCTACTTTCCACCCCGGCGCTATCGCATCAAGAGGACGATCGAGGTGACCGGTGCCGACTACATCATCGCAGGCACCGGTTATCACACGGAGTTTGTCTGGGCTGGCCCACAAGGTGGGACGGTCTTCCACATCGAGGATCCGCAGAACGTCACCCTTAGCCACTTCCAGATTCTCACACACAGCGTCCCGCGAAATATGCTGTGCATCCTCCAGACCAGCGCCGGTAAGTCATCATCGATCACCTACGATGGCATCATGGCAGGTTCGCACGGCGATCTCTACCGTGCTGATGGTGGCACCCAGGTGCGCGGCATTGAGTTTCGCGGCCTCGGAGCAAACTGTCGGATATACGTGAAAAGGGTGAATGGATCGGGCGCATTCATCGACTCCACAGCAGCCGACATTCTGCTCCGCTACTGGGATGGTGGCCCCATCGTGGTTGCTAACCCCGGCAAAACCCCACGTACCGGCTTCCTCGGCGGCTTGAACGCCAACGCTGGGGGGGAACTGGTAGTCCGGGACAGTTCCGACCTTGTCTTCACCGAGTTCTACAAGGAGCAGGGCAAATCGGGATTCATCCAGCTTTATGGGAAGCCGGATGATTCACCCGGTCGGGTCACTCTTGGCGCTGCGCGGTTGCACCTGTGGAAGGAATCGCCCTATTTCGCTCAGATTGATGGCTATCGCGGGCAGTTAACCTATGCCCATGCTCACGTGACCTTCGACAAGTCGCCCGAGGCGTATCGGATCGAGCAGAAGTCTCCGAGTCCCTTCACTCTGGCCCTACTTGCCCACGACAAATTCGGCTTTGATCTCCAACTGGACTCATCCACGAAACTGGTACGTGCAGCCAACCGAGGCGTTGACGATCTGCTGCCTCCAGATGGCCTGGCAGCCGTCGGTGCTGCTCTCGATCACTGGCGTCTCCTCGGGCAGAAGGATGTCGAGTTCACCATTGCCGCCGCTAAGAGAGAAATGAAGCCATGAAGACCATGAATCGGCCTGTCGACTCGTCGTGGCTTTTTTAAAGTGATGATGACCAAGATAGGATGTTGGTTTGATCTCCTATTGTGTGGAAATGAAAGCTCCATCCTTCACTCTCAACTTGGCGCTATTCCATGAAACCGATGCTACTTACCCTTATCGCTCTTCTGCTGGCATCGCAGGCCACGCTGCACGCGACTGATGACGCGAAGATTACGAAACCCAACATCCTCGTCATCGTCGCTGACGATCTCGGCTATGCCGACATCGGCGTTCATGGTGGCAAGGATGTGCCGACACCCAATATTGATGCTCTCGCGGCCAGCGGCGTGCGTTGCAATAGCGGTTATGTTTCCGCGCCGTATTGCAGTCCCTCACGCGCTGGATTTCTCACGGGACGCTACCAGACGCGATTCGGCCACGAATTCAATCCACATGTCGGCGAGGAATCTAAGCTGGGTTTACCGCTCGACCAGCGAACAATCGCCAACTACCTCCACGATGCGGGCTATGCCACTGGGTTGATCGGCAAATGGCATCAAGGTTTCGATCGCGCACATCATCCGCAATCGCGCGGGTTCGACGATTACTTTGGTTTTCTCGTCGGTGGGCACAACTATCTCCTGCACAAGGATGCGGAATCGCAGTTTAGCTCTACGTACTCGTATGACATGATTTATCGCAATCGCGAATTGCAAAAGCTCGATGGCTATACTACCGATCTCTTCACGGATGAATCGCTCGCCTTCATGGATCGCCACACGGGCAAACCGTGGTTCCTCTACCTTGCCTACAACGCTGTGCATACGCCACTGGAGGTGTTGGAGAAATACGGCAACCGCGTCCCGAAATCCATCACTGATCCCGAACGACGTGGCTATCTCTCGCTACTCGTTGGTCTGGACGATTCGATCGGCCGTATCGCGTCTTATCTGCGTAAAACGGGGAAGGACAAGAACACACTGATTTTCTTTTTCAGCGACAACGGCGGCTCGGGGCGCAAGCCATTTCTCGCGTATAACACAGGCATCAATACTCCGCTACGCGGCGACAAAGGCCAGACACTCGAAGGTGGCATTCGCGTGCCATTTTACGTGTCGTGGCCTGGCAAGCTACCCGCGGGCAAGACTTACGACCAACCCGTAACCACGCTGGACATTCTCCCGACCGCCTGCGCTGAGGCCAGCGCAAAAGCGAACCCGGACTTTGATGGCGTGAACCTGATCAAGCATCTCACAGGCGCAGACACGACATCCCCGCATGAAGCACTCTACTGGCGATTCGGTCCGCAGAAAGCGATCCGCAAGGGGAAGTGGAAACTCGTGGACTGGCGCGATTTTGAGACAAAGCGGAACAGCGGCTGGCAGCTCTACGACCTCACCAAGGACATTGGCGAGAAGAACAATCTCGCGAAATCGCAGCCGGAAACCGTTGTCGAACTCAGCACCGCTTGGGACACATGGAACAAGCGGAACATTGACCCACTCTGGCATGGCGGCACCACGGAAGACCCAACCGCACCAGTGCCTGAGCAGCCGAAGAAGTAGGAATGTGGAATGGATGTGGTTCTAGCGGTGGCAGTGGCGGACTGTAGGTCAAGATTGGTAGCCGGCTGTTTCCTCGCTATTTCGTGCCCTGAGGGTTCACGAATTGTGAACCTCGATTGTCTCGCTTCTCTCCAATTAAATGAAAGTATCGAACCGGAATTTGGCAGGATGAATTGATGCGGCGATTGTCCGGACCGATACTAACTATGCACTTACGGGCGGGTGCCGTACCCAAACGGCTGGTAACTCTGAATTGACCTGTTTCGGACAGGGTACGGTTACGCCGAGCTTTGTGCAAATTTAACATGAAGGGACGGATGGCTTAGGGCTATCCGTCCCTTTTTATTTTGTCTGTGCTTGGCGCGCAAAGGGCGGCGCGTTCCAATGTGCGAAGTGGGGGGTTTTCCTGGCTTGATATCGACTGGAATTGCAATGTCTGACCCAAAGCTCCTTTCGCAGATTGACGCATATCTTCAGGCTGCCCGGGCACGGGCGGACGCAATAAACAAGTTTGCTGCATTAACCAAGGCGGTGAAGACTGCTTATGACGAGCTGTCTCAAGCGTTGACCGAACTCAAGGCTCCTGTCCCCACGGGAAAACTCCAGCGAGAACAGATGGTCGATCGTAATTTCCCCACAGAAGCCTACATCAACGAAGCATGGAGGACGCTGGTGGCGACAACGCTGCGCGCGCGTGAGGCATGGGAAGTAATTCCAGGCGACAGCCGGACGGGGCTTTCTCTCCCATAGCCGTGCGAGACCGGCAGACGGATGCCACTGGGCCTCCGGGTGAAAACGTCACACCTCACCCTACTCTCCCACTCCATCCTTGAACGCTTCCCCACAACCGAGCACTCCACATCTCAAACCTGACTCCTTGCCGTGGGGCGGCAAGCGTGGTCCAATGACCCAGGTCATCGGGCTGTGCGTTTCACGTTTGGCTGTGGAGGACATTGCGATGAGAGTTTGCTTCTTTCGGCTACTCGCCTGCCTGGCGGTCATTGCTCTCACATCATGCACCAAGCGGGTGGAACAGCCTGAAGTCCCCCTACCTGGCGGCGGCGTGCCCAACTTCGGTATAGGAGAGACTGCACCGTTCTGCTCAATCGAGTCGCGTCGAGAGTTCGGTCTACAGGACGGCACGCAACTACAAGTCTGGAACCTGAAGATGTCTGGCTTGAAGAGCCTAACGAGCCGACTCTTGATTGCGACTGACGGGAAGATGCAGACAGCCAACGAGGTGGAATACAAGTGGGAGAAGTGGGAACAGTCGTCTCCCGCGGCGACCGGCCAGTTAGTGTTGCTGATCCAAGACGGGAAGCCTTTTGGGGTCAAAGAGAAACGGCTCCCTCTTCTGGCGCTCGACCTCCAGAATTCGCCGTCCAATTCCAGGATTGGAAAGCAACAGGGACTGTTCGTGGAAGGGGATCTATTAAACAGCATGAGTAGCTCCTCGGAAGCAGGCTCACTCATGCGGAAGAGCATCATCTTTGCCCAACTGTTTATGCCCCGCTCCACCACCACGATGTCGATTTCGCTGGGGTCGGACCTCGAATCGGTGATGATCGCTTCAAAGGGCGGGAGGACGGTTGTGGCCGTCGAGGTGGAGTGGGCACCCAGGGATTAACAATGAGTGTTCTGTAGTGGAATCTGGCGGGAACGGGTCTGTTGTAGTGTCCCTCGTCTCATGCACTCGCATCTGACCCCGGCCGACAATTGAGCAGTTCCGTACCTCATTTCAATCCCCCACACCATCTTATCCAACTCCACCGTCCTACTCACGACCGTTCTTGAGAACCACGGGGACGACGCCGCGCGGCTGGTTATCGCGGACCTTCTGCGCGAATCGGATGACCCAGACGAGAAAGTCTGGCGGCAGTTTTCTCAAGACATGTCGAACCAATTTGAAACAATACAACAACCTTCCTGAATCCTTTTCTGTTGTCGCCCCTCCCCTCATCGCTGACGCAAAGGAATGAAGCCGGTGGAGCAGCAGATCCTTTGAATCTCCGTGGACGGCTGGCACGCATGGTATGACCAACATCACCTGACTGCGAACGGAAAACAAATTGAATCGAACGATGCTTATTGAAGCCAAGACAGTACCGGGACAAGATGAAATATTCTACAGCCATGACCTTGGTTTTCGCTTCATCACACCAAAGATCGATTCCATGAAATACTTGCCTCAACTCGTTGCCATCTCTGCCTTTTTTCTCATTCAAATGGGTTTGACCGAGGCACAAGACCCAGCCAAACCACTCCCCGAAACGAAGGTGGTTTTACGCATCTCACGGAAATTCATCAACGAACTCACGGGTACGGAGTTCAAGCGTGACGAACCAATTGCGAAGAGTTCTTTCGGATCCACAATACGGGGATGTGCTTATGCTTCTGGCACGTTCGATGTGAAGCTGGAAAAGAGCCCGAGCGCCATTGATTTTGATTTTCTGGTAAAGGGAGAAGTCTTGACTCAGGTGGTAGCCACAAAGCGTCGCGTCCAGGTTCACGGGCATGGAGTGGCGGGGTTCAACGGGCGTCGTCGCGTCGTCTTCGATGGCAATGCCTTTACGGGCCAGTCGCTCGAAATGAATGCGACGTACCGTTCCAGCATCGATCAAGTGCAGTCTTTCCGGGGAGGCTTGATCGGCTCATTGGCGCGCGGTATCGCCATGCCCGCCGCACGTCGAAACTTACCAGAATACGACCAGGTAGCCGAGAATGAGCTTCGCACCCGGCTGATGAACGCTATCGAGGAAGAAACTGATCAGATCATCGTTACGATGAATAAAGTTGGACCACTCCTCAAGAAAGGCGAGGAAATCCTTCGCGAACAGAAGCTATTGTCTGTAAGCAGCGTGCAAAACTACCTCGCTACGACTGAGGAGCATATCTATTTGAGTGTTGGGCCGCCTGAGCATCGAATTCCAACCTTGCCGAAGCTCGAAGTTCCCAAACGTGGGCCGATCGAGCTGTGGATCGCGATTGAAAAGGCAAGTGAGGATTATCTGCGCGATCTCGTCTTGAAACATTGGAACACCGCCAAACCATTTGTCCTGCAACGGATCGGCAAGGACTCACCAGAACTGGCCAAAATCGCCGAACAGATTCAGGTGGAAACCGTCGAGGGCTGGTACATTGTGACGATTGCCCCCAAACTCATTGAGCCTTGAGTTGCCCTGAAACGGAGTGACGGTTTGCAGGGCAAGCGCCGAAGCGGTGGGTCGTCAGCAGTCACCTCATCAAGTACCCGTACAGCTTCTATGCCTTGCCATATTCATCATGGCGACGCCACCATTTGAACGGCTCGGATTGTGGTCGTCCTGTCGGTGTATCTTCCCACTTCTCTTGTCGGCCGAGTGGCGTCAAGTCAAGGAACGTCCAGAGGGTCGCCACCGTTTCGAGGCCGCGGTTCGATGTGAAATAGGTTCGGTAAATATTCTCGTCGTCCCGGACAAAGACGCTGATCCCGTGATTCTCGCCTTTGGGGGTCGAGATGCCGAAATCAAAGTTGAATTCGTTTGCTGAAGACGATACCCACGGGAAGTTCCAGCCCATCCGTTTGCGGTATCCCTCAATGTTCTCAATGGGAGCGAGGGAAACGATACAGAAGGACGTGTCACGTTGCTGAAGGTGCGAA
>Ga0206850_10294_pt1 | contig 12040 bp, 6 predicted proteins | sample Alteio_BWOrgCont_16_FD_152885 | JGI IMG/M metagenome (GOLD analysis project Ga0206850, IMG submission 152885) | Enriched cells from forest soil in Barre Woods Harvard Forest LTER site, Petersham, Massachusetts, United States -... | ecosystem: Environmental > Terrestrial > Soil > Temperate forest >...
GCTGCAAAAGCAAATTCGTGAACACTTTTCTTTAGCGCACCAACCCATCGTCGAGGGATCCTTTTTCGATCACTTGATAAGGAAGCGAGTGGCGCGTGGCTATCTGGTCGGCGCAAAACGGTCATTCGAATTATTGGAGGCTTTTGAATTGGCCTGCGACGGCAAGGTTTTGAACAGCGTTGAATCCGTCGACAATCTGAAGGAGCAGATTTACAATTACTTCGGCGCTGCAGGACTAAGTCTTTCCAAAGATTCCACGCTGGGTAAACGTATCGAAGAGGCTGGGGTCCGGGCCCATTTGATAAGCGCACAAAAGAGTTTCCATGTGCTGAAAAATATCGATAGAGGATATAGCGTCCAAGGAATTCGTGACTTGGAAAAACAGATTCGCGGGCATTTCGCTGCTGCCCCAAAGCCCCTCTTGAAGAATTCTCATCTGGACCGACTGCTTAAAAGATGTGTTACGCGAGCTTATTTAGTCAGCGGCAAGCATCTGCTTGAATGGTTCGAGTCGATCGAGGGCAGGAGCGGTGAAGCGTGCAAAGACAGCGTAGCCGTAATCGAAGGCACAAAACGCCAAATCCATGAATATTATACCGCTGCCCGTTTGGAGAGCAGGGGGGAATTTTGTGGTTTCAATCACCGCATCGAGAAGGCAGCAAAGCGCGCACATAAGATTACCGCCAAAAACCTCCTCAAAAGCCTGCGGACTCTTGAAATCTTGCGCAATGATCAAAGTATAGAAAATACAACTGACCTCATTCGGGCACATTTATATAGCGCGGGTAAAAAACCCTTTAAAGGCTCCCTTCTCGATAGACTTATTGAAGCGACAGCTACGAATGCAAAGGTGCTTGCCGCCGCGGTAGAAGCATTGTCCCCTCAACGAAATGCCCCCTTCTCACCACCAACGGGTCAGATGAATCTTTTTTATTAGCAGGTCTGGATTCATCCGAATGGGATGTAAATACTCGTGTGATAGGTACAAGGGACGGCACGGTCATTTCATGAGACATCTTAAAACCCGCGATAAAAAATGCCTCGATGATTTGTACCCACAGCCCATTGAAGGTTAACGAATATAAACTATGTAGAAATTATGTCGCTGCCTCACTCACACATTGGGGCTTTATGCGGTCAGGGATACACAAGGGGGAACAATTTACTTTTTTTCATGGAGGAAACGATGGCTACGGTTGCTGGTATTTTCGACAATCCCCTTAACGCCAATCAGGCCATCACCGATCTTCTCGAAATCGGCATTGGTCGTGATGATGTTTCACTCATGATGTCCGACAAGACGCGGGACAGGTTCAACGCGGTCGCCGGCAGCGAAAGCAGTCGCGTGTTGAGCGACACCACCACCGGTTCCATCTCAGGCGGTATTCTCGGTGCCCTTCTTGCGGGCCTCACCGCTATCGGTACATTGAGCATTCCAGGTATCGGTCTACTGGTCTTCGGTCCGCTGATCGCTATTTCGGCAGGACTCGGTGTCGGTGTGGTCACGGGCGGTGTCGTTGGCGCTCTGGTCGCTGCTGGCCTGAACCAAGTTGACGCTAGCAAACACGCAGACGCCCTCAAGGCCGGGAAAGCGGTTCTCGTCATTCATAATATACCTGATGAAGAGGTTACGAGTATCCGCTCAATCCTCAGTGAATTGGCGGATTCTACAAAAGCTGCCTGATGCTCCCTTGGAAGTCGGGAGTCGTTTGAGAGACAGAATAAGAGCATCGGTTTCCTAAAGGCACCTTGCTCGTTTCTGCAAGCTTCTCATAGCCTCAAAAAGCTATATTTTATAGGGCTTTCCTAAAGGTCTCGTCTCTGGTGACCTCTCTCAAAATCTGGGGGTCTCAGCCATTTGGGGAGCAGTCCATATTGCTACAGAATCGCTAAGAGAGAATTTTGTCCGGCGCCTGCTTCCCAGACAGTGCTGTAAAAAAGCGGATACGGAATGCATCTTATGGCATAGGGCCACGCGAGTGATTCAAAGTGGCCTGGCCAACAATTATCCGAGACGCCAAAAGGTATTCAGGGGCCGCTGGAACGGAAATGCTATCCAGCCCCAGCCTGTGGCAAAATTCGATGCTATCGGCCTCGCCCGCGACTTGATGGCCGCATATTCCTATATCGATGCCGGACTTGGCGGCGCGGGCCTTGGCGACGGTTTCTTCCATAAGCTTTTTTACCGTATCACTCAGTCGCAAAAATGGGCTTTTACCAACATGGTTTACGTCAAGGCGGGCCATCCATTCGCGTGTCGCCACAATGTCGTTACGCGCCACGCCGCCCATTGATTCCGAGGTCAGGTCGTTCGTGCCGAAACTTAGTCCATCGGCTTCCTGCGCGATCTTTGCTGCATTCTTGACGGCATCCAGCGTTTCAATCATCGCCCGGATTTTGTATTTGCCGGTCATACCCGTTTTTTCGGCAGCGGCGGTTACTTCCTGCTTGGCGGCGCGAAACTCTTCAACCGTTCGCACAAGCGGGATCATAACGTCCAACTGTCCGTTAAACTCCGTTTCCTTCGCCGCTTCAAAGATAGCTTCCGCCTGCATAGCGTAAAGTCCAGGTATACACTCGGCGAGTTGTACGCCGCGCGTATTTTCTGGTCCGACTTTTGCTATGAACGTTTGCATCTGCTCCGCACTCATAAACTCTTCAGGCGGTGCGTCAAGCAAGCGAATTGTGACAGGAAATGATTTTTCAGTTATGGCAGCGGCAGAAAGAATTTCTGCGAAATCAGTCTTTTGAAAACCCTTCAATTTTGCAAAAGCGACATTGCGTTCAGCTGTATCGTTAGTCAGTAGCGCCGTTTGCAGAACATCCAGCCTGCCGTTGGCAAAAAACATGTGTTCAGTGCGCAGCAGGCCAAGACCGTCTGCGCTAAATTCTATGGACTTCCTTACCTGTGCAGGCGTATCAGCATTCGCCTTGATTGCCAGCGCACTCTGGTCTGTGAGTATTTCTCGCTGCCATTCCATGATTTCTTCATACCGACCAGCACCATAGAATTCTGAAAAAGGCACCTTGCCGTGATAAACACACTGTCCACCCAGCGTTACATTGTCACCATATCTTAATCGAGCGAGTATTTCTTTCTCCTGATAATCCTTAACGACATAGGACAAATTGCCAGCTTCGTCATTTTCGATGAAGCATCTACCACTTTTGTCCATAACGGCTTTAATGCCGTGATTGGCTGCTAAAGGTCTAAGATGGCCAGTTGCCTTGTCGAGAAGGACGATACCGCTAACCAGATTGAGTAAATGAGTTTGTGATGGTTCGAACGTATTCAAGAATAAAATTGGCGCATGCCCTTGCTCACGCAGAGCCAGAATTTGTTCTTCATTAAAGGCCACCTTGCCCGCGACATCGGAGCCTTCGCAATCATGATATAAATCTTCATGGATTTCATTTTTCGTTGCCCAATCACTATTGATATGAGGCATAAATATTTCGACAAGGTCGGGAGCGAGTTTTAATCTCGAAAGTCCGTCGATTTTTGATAGCAGCCCCTCTTCTATGGCACTCTGTACGGCATAGATGTCCAACTTGCCGTCGGGCGTTTTCATAAGTGCTATCTCAACATCCGTGAGCGGAAAATTAGTGCCGAGGGTACGGTTAAAATACTCTCTTAATGTAGTGGTTCTGCCCTCTAGGTCGTCGGAGTTTTCATAATTATTTCCATGCTTCATAATATCTTGCCATTCACTAGAATCGTAAATAAGAGTCTTGCCAATTAATTCGGGTGCATAATCGACTATGGCGGCTTCCGCTTTATGCGTGTCTTTGGAATGCAAGAGAAATTGTTGCGGACGCAGAGATTCGGGCAAGCTTTCACAGGATTCTATCACATATTTCAGGGAAGCCAATCCGCGACCAATTTCTTGCCCCGCACTTGAAGTAAATTTTATCCGTGCATCCAGAAAATAATCCGCATCGATTATATCGAAACCCTTACCTTCAGCGGCATACATATCGATGAGTTGCCATGCGTGGTTTCCGCTTGAGGCCGTAACCACTTCGACATTAGCGGACGTGTTTTCAAATAACTCGCGCCTATCGACATAGGCCAAAATATCATCATCGATAAGAAGAATACGGAATGGCTCAGTTGCAGTTTGACGAAGATTAAAAGTACTCAAAGATTCTTTTGCGGCCACAGTATTGTCTGACAAAGAACCATCTTCCACCTCTGCATTTTGGGTGAATGTTCTATCTCTCAGTTTTTCATCTAAAAATTTTATGAGACCATTGCCATGTCCGCGCATAGCGGAAATACGAGGCATTTGAGATGAAGCAAGTTTGCGAACATCCAGCCATTCATCGACATCGTATATAAATATTTTATCCTCCATCCCATCGGCACAAAGATAGTTATAAAGATCCCCGCTATCTTTGGAGTGCATTATGATTTGAGAGGGTCTAAGATCTTCTGGAATACCGGAAACGTATTCACTTAGATCATAATAGTAGCCGAGATTGTTCTGCTCTGGCCAATCCGCGCCTGCTTCGATACGTCCGTAGGGTATATATTGATCGAGATCAACAACATCTGCCTTTTTACCTTCAAGCTTCCACTGCTCAAGCTTTCTAATTGCCTCTTTGTAAGTGCGCACAACTACAAATTCTGCGTTTACCCCTAGATCACTAAATACATCTGGCAGCCCAGAAACCAGTGCTGCTAGATCATCGTCAATTAAAAGATAGCGAAATGGCTCTTTTGTGTGTTGCGCCAAATCCGCAGTGTGGAGAGCATTTTCTTTCTGTGAAAGCATTTGTGCGATATAATCTCTGAATGTAGAACTTCTGCTTTCACCGCCCTTCATGTGACCATATGCAATGTCGCGCCATTCATATGAATCCATAGGCACGGTAAGTCTCTGTCTGACGGGATTGGAATCTTTGGGATGCTTTTGACCATACTCTACCCCCCAATTATAGGAATCGACACTGCCCTCTGTGCTGTCCCCGTTTTTTGCTTGTAGAAAAAAGTCCGGAAGACCTTTTTCTCTGCCAACAGATAAAAGCCATTCATCTATCTTTATTAATGCATCCCTTCCTGTGTCTTCAGTGCGAGACAGGAGGCCGACATCAACGGTTACAGCATCGGCGGTAATATTATTTTGATGCCACGCCGCAAGTTGAGCTATTGCTTCACCGGAACTGTGAGTAATTACAACTTTCACACCGGACAATTTCTGACGAACATCATCAAAGTCTATGATGGTATTGATATCATCATCGACAATGAGGATATGACGTTGAGTAACTTTAGGTTCTGAGTTCGCATCAACTTCGATCATGTTCGGCGCCTCATTTTCGGATTTTTGCGCAAGTAATTCCGCAATTTTCTCTCTAAGAATAACTGTCCAGCTTGCTCCGCTTGTCCAATGACCTGCAGCTATATTGTTCCATTCGCCAGTGTCTATAAGCTGGCACTCCCGTCCCGTTATGCGAAGGGCTTTTCGCTCCATTGAAGGCCCAAGGTGTTCGACATTTTTTGACTGGATATAGAAACGCGTAGCTCCAAAATCACTTCCGGTTGACTGCATCCACTCGTTCACGTTTTTCAGGACGTTGTAGCCATACTCGCTGTATTGTAGGAGTAGGTCACTAACGATTATGTCTGGCACAACGCCTCGCGCATGCCATTTATCCAGTTGGGCAATGGCATCCTCAGAATTTTTCCCGATAACGATTTCCGCATTAGGAATATTGGCGCGAATGCGAGAGAAATCTGCGATAGTATTAACATCATCATCAATTATCAGGATATGCAGTTTCTGAACTGGTAAGCTATCTTTGGCCTTTTGCTTTCGCAGTGCTGAAATGTGTTCTCGCAGAGCAAAACTTCCACTGTTGCCGTCCGTCAAATGGCCTCTGGCAATGTCATCCCATTCAAACGTGCTTATTACGGTACACTCTCTTCCGTTCATCACGCTTGCCACGGCTTCACTGATATCTTTGCCCATTTCCTTGTAGTCTTTTGATTGAATGTAAAAACGAGGTGAGCGGGCAGTAGGATGTATGGATTTAAGCCATGCGTCGACTTTTTGGAGAACATGCCATCCTTCGCCTTCATTGAAAACAATAGAAGGGTTGAGATCGCAGACAACACCGTCGGCATCGATGCCGGCCTCAATCCATTTTGCGAGTTGAGAAATTGCGTCGCCAGAATTTTGCACAAGCACGACTTCTGCATCAGGCAGGTTTGCCCGAGCGGCTGCAAATGGCAGAATGATATTAATATCGTCATCTATGACGAGAAAATGTAATTTTTTATCAGCCATTTTTAACCAACGACGAATATTTTTGGGGTTCTACTATCATAAATTTTGCCAAAATCGTTTTGGTATTTAAGAGCAAATTGCTCTGTAACCAATTCATATTAACCAACTCAATCAGTTAAGTGTTATACCTTATGATTCAAAAGGTGGCTGTATTTTTCTTCTCCCTCGTATCACTTAAAAGATGTTTATTTTTTAGTCTAATATATTGATTCTATTAATAAAGATTCATATTAATGTTAATCGTTTGAAAATACCATTTATGAAATTAGGCTTGGAGTGGCACGGCTACCGCATCGCCTTTGTTAAAATTCAGGCCAGCATCAAGCCCCTAACCCAAGGATGTTTACGCCCGGTATTGTCGGTTTGTTCCCGAATAGCTTGGGCAAAAAAATGATTTGGGGAGCAGAGCAGAGCCGACCCCCCTTCCCTCACTCCGCATCTAACTATATGATTTGCAACGGATGTGCCCGTAGCTCAGCTGGATAGAGCATCGGTTGCACAAAATCGGTGCTCTCATTTTTTGCTTTCGGGGGCCGCGCTACAAGCTTTAAGAGCTTTATCTATGTAATCCGATAATTGTTGCTGCGACACGCAAGAGTTTAGCTCCCATGCGCGAGCTGCTGCTCGACCCATTGCCTGACTTTCAAGAACTTCTCTTTCTGCGCGCGCGTAGGGACGGCAGTGATATCGGGTGATTTGCCATCGAGAGGAGTTATGACCTTCTCAACATCACCGCGGTGTGGAAAAGGGTTGGGGCGGCCAACAATTTCTCTGGCGGGTCCTTGACGTAAGGCGACCTTACTTAACTCATTAGCATGTCCTAATTCTAATTCAGCCACTTGTCCGCCGGGGTCGAGCCTTACAGTCACGAAACTATCGCCATAGACGAAAAAGCCGCGACTTTTGAGGCAGTAGACATGGCCTTCTTCGGAAGCAAGAGTGTCAAGCTGCAGTTGTTGAAAACTTATTCGACGGCCGCCAATACGTGGTGAGCGAGGAAGCTGCGTACGTGCGGCAATGGCGTTACCTGTTTTTCGAAACGGACTCTTCATAAGATTTCTCCTCATAAGATTTCTCCGTAAATGAACTTTATCAGACGTAGCATAATTTCATAAAAAATAAACAGCCACGAAAACATGGTTAATTTGACACATCATCCGGCGACCTGACATGTGTAACGCCATCTCGACCAAGCAGATGTTGCTCTGCATACTCTTATGGTCCCTCCATCATGGATGCTTCAGGTCTGCTATAAATAGTGAGCGTGGCGGTCCACAATGTAGCTAAGAAATCGCCATGTCGAAGAGAGCAACAACAGGAGAGTTGAGAAGAGAGCCATAACAGGTCCTTTCTGTATTAATTGTTTGTTAATGTCCAAAATTTGTACATTGATTTCATAATCTCTTGGCCAGTTTAATATCCTTTTTGCCGTAATATAATCTCTGTACACAAAAGCGAATATGTTCACTTTTACTATTGGAATTCCCTGAAAAGGCGTGCCGTTTTGCTGTGGTTTACCAAAAGTTAGTCACTTTCCGGCAAAATCGACCGGCTAAGATTGGTACGGTTTTTGTTCTTGCAACCGCACGAGCCGTGCCATGAAAAGTGCTGAGTTTATTCACCGAGACGCCTGCCCGAAGGATAAAGCCACTATGACTAAGCTGCGCAGCGATATCCCCCTTCTTATTGTTGAAGACAGCATGGTCATGCGTCAAATGATCCAGAATATTTTGGCTGACCTTGGTTATAACAATATTTCCGTTGCGCCGAATGGAGCTGTAGCCCTTGAAAAAATAAAGGAAAGCCAAAGATTAGGCACGCCCTACCAAATGGTATTTCTTGATTGGGGGATGCCAGAAATGGACGGCTTATTGTTTCTAAAAACATGTCGTGCGCACCGTGATCTTGATCGCATGGCCATTATCATGCTCACAGCTGTCTCGGATAAAAATTGTATGATTTCAGCTCTAGAAAATGGCGCTACGGCTTACATCACAAAGCCATTCACACCTGAAGATGTGGCTGAAAAAATCGAACAGGTATCTGAGTGGATAAAAAACAATGGCATGTGATAAAAACTTTGAGTGGATATTTGACCCCATCGCGAATTATCGAAGCTGAAGAGCGCTTAAGTCGTTCTCTCGCCGATCTTTTCCAACGCATGTTTAAGTTAGAGGTTACTGCAGTCGATCTTCCGCCGAACAGGCATTTCGACGTCATTTCCGCATCCATCACGCTTGAGCATGAAACCACACTATCGTGTGTCTTTATTCTCATTCCCAAAGAGGTTGCTGCCCTTATTGCTCGGCAAGCCGGCGTAGACTCAGCACTGTACGATAGCGTCCCCATTGTGCAGGACATCACCTGTGAGATCGTCAATATCGTTGGCAACAATCTCAGGGCCTATTTCAGCGAGGCTATAGGTATATCTTTTAAACTCGGACGTCCGACACCTGGCTTCGGGGATTTGCTTTCGCTGAGATCGAGCGACATTAAATTGCATTTCCAAATCAAATCGCATAACCCAATCGAGCTGGGATTTATGTATGGGGAATCCTCAGAAAATAGAAAATAACGTGCGATCAAGCTAGTCGCCGACCGCGACTTTTACGCCAAACGACGATCCTCGTCATTCCAGATGGCCGGTACCTCAATAGTGATTCTGGTAAAACGGTGAATTTCGCTTTCCACGCGCACATGGCCCCCGAGACGTTCGGCCTCATATTTGACAGCGTTCATCCCTACACCGCGGCCGGACAATTCGCCAACATCGGGTGCCGTGGAAAGGTTGCCTTCAAAAATATATTGCATGATTTCATCGTCACTCGCACGCTTGATCTTCTCCACATCATAACGAGACAGTAATTTTTCCCGCAATCGCTTGACATCAATGCCTGCACCATCATCGCTAAAACTCAAGCGGAACCATTCCTTATTGTCCCGTTTAAAAGAAAAGCTCCCAAGTGTAATTGTGCATTCGGGGGCTTTGCCTAGCGCCTTTCGGGTTGTCGGGTCATCGACCGCATGAGCGATGATATTGCGGGAAATATGCGTAAAAGTCGTGAATAAGGCGTCATAGGCTTCCGTCATAACTTGGAAGTTTTCTCCTTCAAATCTGCAAGGTGCAACATTTTTACCGTAACGGTCGGCGAGCTCACCTATCTCGGTATCAATACGAGAGAGCAATTTGTGAATAGGCTCGCCGATAAGAAGGTGGACATAATTTTCGTAGGCGTCCTGAAGATTTTGTGTAGCGCGCATTTCACCGGCGAAGCGCTTGAGAAGGCTCAACGGTATCGTGCGAACAAGTCCCTGTTTATCAAAATCGTCACCGAGTATTTTGACGACTTCCTGCCGCGCATCTGCAATCGCTGCGCGTACAGAAGGGGTGGCAGAAATCAAAGAAGGCCGTACCAACTGCATATCGGCCGTCGTTTCAAGAACGGATTCAATGTTATGCAGAGCATCGACGATACCTTGAAAGTAGTAGACCGAGGCAACGCCCTTGTATGTATGTATATCGCGCTTGACCTGTTCATAACTGATCTTGGCGAAAGACACTTCAGGTGACGCAAAAGCGGCCGTTATATCACGGAAGAACTGAATAAACTGGTTACGGTACGACAAGATCCGGAGCGCCCTGATAACCTCGCGCTCGCGTTCCTCGCTCATGCGGCGCGCAGCAAGTTCCTTACTATGGTCTGTCGCGACAACCAGAACCGACTGAATCTTGCCGACAGAGTTAAGAATAGGGCGGTATTCCAGCGAGATGGAAAGATCCTCAACATTACTGGAAAGATCTTTGCTGTGGTAAAAATGGGTGGGAAACATCCCCAGTATTTCTTCCGATGAAGCCGCTATCGTTTTCTTTTCAGCAAAAAGCAGCTTCAAGAGATTCGTGATCGAGGATTTTTTGTCTGCTGGAAGGCGAAGAACGTCAGAAATATGATGGCCAACAGGAGGCCCCTCCAGGAGGGTAAGACATGCCTTTGAAAAAGTGTCCGAACAGATGCCATCCGGACCAAAAGAGCAAAGTCCCTGTTTAAGGGAATCCAGCATAGCATTCATCGAGGCGTAAAGCAGTGACACCTTCTTTAAGGCAGTCACACGTTCTATATTATCCCGAAAAACCGTCAGCGCTTTAACAAGACGACCAAGTTCATCCTTACGCACCAGAGACTCGAGATCAAGCTTCGTGTCGCCATCGGCAAGACGTTCGGTTGCAAGGGCAAGATTTGTTATGGAGCGGGCCGTCGAATAAATAACTGGAAACATGATCAGCGTGGTGAGAATTAAGATAACGACACTGAAAATGTAAATAAATCGAGTTCGTACGCGCGCCAGTTCGCTGGCTGTGTAGGAATCTTCCCGCGATGATTCCAAAAACCTATTGGATATGCTGGACAGATTACTAATCATATCTTCATAGGCACCCCTCAACGGCAGCACAAAATTCACCGTGGCTTTAAAATCTATATCCAACATACTGCCGACAAAGGTCACCGCTTTTCTATAGGTTTTAACGTTCTGGAGAACCTGATCTATTTTCTCGATATCAGCCGGGGATGCATAATCTGTCTTGAAGGTAACGAGTGTCGCCGCAATCTGGTCGAGATCGGATGCAATTTTCCCGGTTTCCTGGCTGATATTCTGCGGTAGTCCGGCAGCTTGCTTGACCTGCGCAAGGTAAAGTTCTCCATTGGCGGCGCGAAGACGGTCGACACTCTGTTCAAGGAAAAGGCTCGCGTTATATTTTTGTTCAACGACGTCATGAAAACTCACCTTAATTGTGTCCAGCGCGCCGATCGCAACAAATTCAACGACCAGGACAAGAACAAGAGCCATAAGGCAAGGAACGGCAAATTTAACAGCAAAAGGCCAATTTGCCGTAGAAAGAAAATTACGCATTGGCTATCTCCCCGCGCGAAGCTCGGGCGGTATCATGACGGCACACCTAAAACCTGCCCGTCAAACCCAAAAACACTCGCCGCTGAATTATTTCGTAAGGGCTTTCAATAGTGTGATTCTGCGTTAAATTACTTCCGTACAGAGAGGCCGTGAAATTGTCGGTGATTTTGTACCCCGCGCGAGCACCAAGTGTGTAAAAGCCATTCACGGATTGAGGGAGAATGGTTACGCTGGAGTTCCCCCGCAACATATCGGTTGAAGTCGAATATTGGTTGTGCAAATCGAATTCCCAATTTCCCGTTGTGTAACCTAAAGTGAGACGAATCTGACTTTCCGGTGCCGATTTTTGATACCCTAACGTCTGACTCGCCAAGGAGTCTTCCTTGATGGTCTGCAAACTGTAGCTCGTATTCCAACGCAAGCCATTGGGATGCTGTCCCTCGAGGGCCAACTCACTACCCCATCCTGTGCTACTGCCAACGTTCGCCGCCTGTACAATCAGGTGAGCGTTCGTCCCATCAAATGTCTCAAAGGGCGGCAAGAGGGCGATTAAGTCGCGGTCCGTTTCGTGATAGACGGAGAAATGCGCTGTCGAAAAAATATCGGCAATTTTGCGATCGTACCCAAGTTCATAATTTTCGACTATCGTTGGCTTGATGTAGGGGTTGCTTTGCAGCTCAAAAACGGCGTTGGGGGCAACCAAATAGGTGGTATCAAATCCCGTCTGATCGAGGCTCGGATCTTGGACGCCGCGACCATAGGTTGCTCGTAAAGTATCGATATCGGTGGGCTTGTAAACCAACCCTGAATTGGCAGCAACCGTTCCATAGGATCGGCTG
>Ga0206850_10293_pt1 | contig 11998 bp, 14 predicted proteins | sample Alteio_BWOrgCont_16_FD_152885 | JGI IMG/M metagenome (GOLD analysis project Ga0206850, IMG submission 152885) | Enriched cells from forest soil in Barre Woods Harvard Forest LTER site, Petersham, Massachusetts, United States -... | ecosystem: Environmental > Terrestrial > Soil > Temperate forest >...
TCGCGGAGATCGCGCAGCCAGGAACCTCAGTCTATAGCGCCAGCAAGGGCGGTATCGTATCGCTCGCGCGCGCCGCGGCGGTGGAGCTGGGGCCATTCGGCATCCGGGTCAATACCATCAACCCATCCATCACGAGAACACCGCTGACACAGTCGCGCATCACGAAGGGCCCAGACGGTAAGGAGACACATCCCCTGGCCGCAAACATACCACTGGGCCGTCTGGCCGAGCCGGAAGAGATAGCTCGAGTCGCAATGTTCCTTCTGTCGGATCTCGCCTCGTACGTGAACGGTCAGGCGATCGATGTGGACGGCGGCCAAAGCGCCGTTTGATCCGGCTGCTGGCTTGGCACTGCGTCAACCGGTGCACCGGGCCAGTTTGCCGCCGACACTCGATGCCGATGGCTTCCTGTTGCGCCTTAAGAATACAGTAGGATGCCACGCACAGCCGCGGGAATCAGCAGCGCGTTCTGCGACGTAGAATCAGGCAATGAGCACACTATGCTCGTATTCGCGATTACGCGTCAGTCGGCACTGCTCGAACCGGAGTCGCTTTAAATAAACTAAAGGAAAGACCATGGCTCAACGCGATTTGGACCCGGACCGGGATGCGGCAGAGCGGCTGTTCGAGTTAACTTGGGGCTGGCTAGTCGCACGCGGGATTCACGTCGCCGCTGAACTGGGAATAGCGGACCTATTGTCCAACGGGCCTAGGACGCCCGAAGAGCTGGCTATAGCGAGCGGCGCTCACGCGACCACTCTTAACCGCCTCTTGCGAATGCTCGCCGGGTATGGAGTTTTCGCCGAGGATAGCAACGGACGCTTCGAGCTGACACCGATGGCCGCGTTGCTCCAAACTGGCGCGCTCCGGAACATGGCTCGATTCATGAGCGAGGCAGACTGGAACGCATACGGGAACCTCCTGCATAACGTCAGGACCGGTGAGTCCGCCTTTAAGCACGTCCACGGAGAGAATTTCTTCGATTTTCTAAACGCTCGACCGGCCGCGATCGAACGGTTTGATCGTGGTATGGCGAGCTTCTCGGATGCGGAGAACAAAGCCGTCGCTGGCGCGTTTGATTTTGGGTCGTTCCGTCAAATCGTCGATGTCGGTGGGGGACGCGGTGGCCTGCTCGCGGAAATCCTCAAGGCCTATCCATCGCCGAGAGGCGTTCTTTTCGATCAACCTCAGGTTGTAACTCAGCCGGACTATTTGAAGGCAGCCGGTGTTTTGCATAGGTGCGAAGTGGTCGGTGGCAACTTCTTCGAGCATGTACCCTCGGGCGCGGATGCGTACGTGCTCAAACGTATAATCCACGATTGGGGCGATGACAGCTGCAAGGACATCCTAAGTCGGTGTCGCGATGCGGCGGCGGAGAGCGGTGGTCGAGTGATTGTCATCGATGCGGTGTTGCCGAGGGGCAACGAGTTTCACTACGGCAAGCCGCTGGACCTGCTGATGATGGTCTTGAACGACGGACGCGAGCGTACCGAAATGGAGTTCGATGCTTTGCTCGACCGTTCGGGACTAAAACTTTTGAGGATTGTCCCGACCTTGTCCATAGTCTCAGTAGTCGAGGCGGAACCCTCCTGATTTGAGATATACACCGGTGCAACAGCGGTCTTTCGACGAAATGTATGAGCCCTAACGTTTCACGCTCCGCTCGGCAATGTAAATTCAATGGAGGCCGGTTGATAGATATAGCCGTAGTCAGGGCGGATCAGCGAAGATCTGCGTCTCCCGCCTGCTTTTCAAAGCGATCTGTCGGATATTTTGCGTCTTCTGGTCGTAAGCGCGCCGCTTTCAATGGAGAGGAGGGTCAATTTGTTGCTGACCGGCTCCGCCGTTTCATCAACCGCGCAGGCCATCTGCTCGAAGGCGACATTGCGAAGAGCATTGCCCGCCCCAAGCTGGTTCTCGGCGCCGCGCTCAGCACGGTTGGCGACCTCAGTGCCTGGCAAGTTTTCTTCGGCGCGGCGCCGAACAAAGTGTCAGGCGCAACCATTGGGGCAAAAACGGAATGGAGGCAATCCCACACCTAATCTCCAGGAAGCGCTCCCAAGTTTCTGCAAACTTGTTCGGTGGAGCTAAAGCAGATGGGCGTTGCGAACGCCGCCGCGCCGGTGCCGTGGTCTTACAAGGTCGATGGGACTGTAAAGAATAGCCGAACATAAAGTACGTTATGTAGCGTTAATTCTCGCTTAAACAGATTACATACATCTATAATACTCTATTATTCTGTGCCCCCTCATCGTCGACGATCAGCATTTCCGCATCGTTACGCTCCGCTCTGTGCGCAATCTGACGCTGTCAATCGTGCTTCCGCCATTGTTCGTTATCGCCAAAGACGGAATGATCTGGCCAAAGCTCTAAAGAACATACCTTCCGGAGGGGTGAGAAAAGCCTTCATGGCGGTAACGAGACGTCAATAAATAGACTCTGGCGGCGGCGATCGAAGCGATTCGATAAAACGATGGATATGGCTTCGAACGACGCCGTGACGATATCAGAGCGCGGGACCAGGCTGCCTCAACAAGCGTCGGTGCCCGACAATCCCGCGACTCGTTACCACTCCCAACTGCAATCCGAGGTGGTCTTCATGATGGTTGCATTTTCACTCTGCTGCGCCAGCCGACCAATTGCAGCTGAGCCCGGCATGAAATGATTCCCGCAAAACATTTTCCTCGACTCTCGCGCGATCGGTTCTCTTCGCCTCAATTGCCTTAGACCTTCTCATCGGTCTGACGAAATTCGCGGCCGTTTTTTTCACCCGCAGCTCCGCAATGCTGAGCGAAGGCATTCATTCGATTGTCGATACGGGAAATGGAATTCTGGTTCTCTATGGATTGCGGCGCGCAGCCGTGCGTCCAGATCACGAGCATCCCTTCGGACATGGCCGCGAAATCTATTTTTGGAGCTTTGTCGTCGCGGTTTTACTTTTTGCGATTGGCGCGGGCATCTCCGTTTATCAAGGCATTGTCCAGATTCTGAAGCCCGAGCCCGTTCAGCACGTAGCCGTCAACTACGTGGTGCTTGGGATTTGCCTGCTCTTCGACGGAACCACATGGTTACTCGCGCTGCGCAATTTCAAAGCTAAAGAGAACTTCTCACAGCTTTTGACATCGATTCACAAAAGCAAAGACCCGCCATCATTCATCGTCTTGCTGGAGGACAGTGCGTCCATATTCGGCATTTTGATCGCTACTGCCGGAATCTATTTTTCGGTGCGCTTGGCATTGCCTGTCCTGGACGGGGTTGCCTCAGTTCTCATAGGCCTCGTAATGGCTGCGACGGCATCACTGATTGGGCGCGAAACAAAGAGTTTGCTCATCGGTGAAGCGGCTGATCAGGGCATTGTCGATTCAATCACGCAACTCGCTGGGCATATGCCGGGAGTGATGCATGTAAATGGAGTTCTCACGGTTCACCTAGGCCCCCGGCAGATCATCGTTGCGCTCAGCCTCGAACTCGCGGATGATTGGAAAACTCCCGGAGTCGAAGCGATGATCGTCGAATTGGAAACCTCCATCCGCTGCGTGCATCCCGGCGTTTTCCTCATTTTCATCAAACTTCAAAGCCCTGAAGCATACAAAGGCACCGTCAAACGTTATTGCGGACCAAGTGGCCAATAAAAAGACTCTGATACAATTCGTAGTCTTTGCAGATGCAGCAGTATAAGTGAATGATTCTCATTTTGGGCTACGCTGATTTTTGATATTCGCCTCCATCAATGTCGCATTAGCCCTTAAGATGAATATCGGCGAGTGAGGAATGATCCGGTAGCTTGACGCCGCGCTCCCTCAACGGGCAGCCAGAAAGGAGTAATCCCGGTTCACCGAGATATGACGCTATAGAGAATCCGCGAATCCCTTCATATCCCGGATCGTCGCGTCGGATACCTCTCGAATCACTTTCGGAAAAAGCACATCCGCCGCGTGGATCGTACCATTCACCGTCCGGCTGTATCCCGGCACGGCCGCCGTTCGCAGCCGCCGATGATACACCAGGCCTTCATCTCGAAGCGGATCCAACTCGTTGACCGAGATTACATGCGGCGGCAGTCCTCGCAGCTCTTCGACCGTCGCGCGATAAGGCCACGCTAGAGGATTGGCGCCGTGCTTGCCCTCCGGATCGTACGCTGCGGCAAGGACCGGCACCGTTTCGACGTCAATGAGGTAACCGTCATTTTCGACCAGCGAAACCAGTTCTTTGCTCGGCTGCCCCCACGCCCCGTAGATATACGGACATAGTGCATAGACGCCCGTGACCTGGTTGAGCTTCCCTTCTCTTTTAGCTCTCAGGGCTATAGCCAGCGCCAGATTGCCACCGCCCGACTCGCCAGAAAGGATGATTCGCGAAATACCCAGTTTATCCTTGTTATCGAACGTCCACTGCAGACCGGACATGCAATCGTTGAGACCGGCCGGGAACGGATGATTTCCGAGCTTACCCCCGCCATTGCGGAATTCTACGCCCACTACCACTAGACCCGCCTTGGCCAGTTCATCGCGCCAGCGCCGGAAGCCCGCATCTGCCGCGGTCAACATGACCATTCCTCCGCCGTGCGTGTGATAGACGCAGGGCAGGGGCCCTTTCGCGTTCTGCGGCTGATGGATATACAACGTGATTTCGTTGCCATCCTGCCCCCTGATCGTCTCGGTCCGCCGCTCTATATTCGGAAGCGGCGGCATGTCGGCTACGAAACTCGAAAAAATGCTCTGCATCGCCGCTTCGGTCGCCGCAAGGTAATCAAGCTTTGCCTTTATAGGCGAGTCCACTCCCACCGCGACGGCAGGCGGCGCACCATCCATCCCGAAAGGTGCCAAGGCCGCGACCAGCCGGGGATCGACTCGCGGATCGGTCTTCAAGGTTCGGTTCGGATCGCCCAAACGGCCCGGCAAACTGAGTTCGTTGATTTGCGCTTGTGCCATCTCTTCACCCCGAGGGTTTAATTCGGAATTTCCGTTTTCAATCCTCAATCAGACTCGCACCGGCACCGGGAGTTTTGCAAACACCAAGTTCGAGCGCTGTTCGAGTCAAAAGGGCTTTCCACCCAGCCGCAGCGGGCCAGTTCGGTCTCGCGTTGACATAAGATACCCGAAACTGCCGCTTCGCCGACCAAGTTCTCACACACTTCAACCTGCGCCTCAGAATCGTCACCGAAATTTGCTTTGCTTTGCGCTCGCCCTATCCTGCCGGCGACAGCAGCGCGATCTTCCGCAGCATGCCGGCAAACAACCGCCGCGTCAGATGCCCTTCGGCCAGCAGCAGCCAGTAGTAGCGCGCATGTTGGATGAGCCGTCCGCCGGTCTTCACCAACCGCTGCTGCAAGCGGGTCAGCCACCACTTCCTGATCCGCGAGGGCGGCGCCAGACCATTAGGACGTGAGGCTGGGTCCATTCCCTTAGACAAAACTCACCAATTCTGCGTTGTTGGAGCAGAGGAGCCAATGCCGCTTGATCATTTTGCGACACACACTCGATGCGCATCTATTGAATTGATAAATGTGTAGGCAGTGTGTATCATAAGTTTGGCGTCGGGGAAGTGGATTGGATAGCCGGAATGTTATCAGGGAACTCAAACGGGATGGCTGGTTTGAAGTGAATCAGGCTGGCAGCCACAAACAGTTCAAGCACCAAATGAAAAAAGGTCGCGTGACGGTGCCTCATCCGAAGAGGGACATCCCGATAGGAACCCTGAAAAGCATAGAAAAACAGGCCGGGGTGAAATTAAGCTAACCCCATTGCAGGCAATGGAAACGGGGTCATGGAATACATCGCATATCTGCATAAGGACCGTAAGTCCGATTTTGGCGTAAGCTTCCCCGATTTTCCGGGATGCGTGACCGCCGGAAAGACGCTTGAAGAGGCGCGACGCATGGCGGCTGAGGCTTTGGCGTTGCATATCCGGGGAATGGCCGAGGACGGCGAGACAATTCCGGAGCCATCGGCGCTCGACGATGTCGCGGATGATCCCGCCACAAAAGGGGCTGTGGCATTTCTGGTGAGCGTTGGCCTGGACAAGACGGTGCGGGTGAACATAACCGCACGAGAGAGTCAGATCGAAGCCATTGACCAGAGGGCCGTTGAGAAGGGGATGACGCGGTCCGCCTATATGGTGCAAGCTGCTGTCGGGCGCGGCCTACGCAAAAAAAAGAGTGGCCTTAGCAAAGATGGGAAGTAGGAATTGGCACGATCGCCGTAATAGCCCAAGTTTCGCCAGAGTTGAGTAGCTCTGCAAGTTCAGCGACGGCACAATGTTGATGTGACGCTTTAAATTTAGAAGTGTTCGCTCTCGTCGATTGAAACTGGTGCGCGCAACGATTGGATGGCTTGAGTAACGCTCACACAGCCCGACTACTTCGCCGCGACCTAATGATATTCGTCTTTTTATTCGCCGAATAAGCGATGGCTAAAACACTTGATTTCTAGCACCCCTCTTTCGATCTTTCCTAACATGATAAATACATTATCGTACAAGATCTGCCAGTGGGCCGATGTAACACTTTAGATTTCGATACGTTCGATCTCCTCCACCGTCACTTGATCGCTTGTGCGGTCGTAGAGCTTGGTTGTGCGAGGCGATTCGTGTGCTGCAATCTGCTGGGCATGCTCGAGCGTTCCGCCATTTTTCAGGTAGGTGGTGATGCCGGTCGCGCGGAACGTGTGGCAGCACGTGGAATAGGGTAGGCCTGACGCCTTGGCTCGTCGCTTGATCATTCGCAAGACGTCATTTGTATCCATACGGTTCCCGGTGAGATTGTTGCCCTTGCGGATACTGCGAAACAGCCAGCCTTTCTTGTCGCCACCGATACCGGCGGCTTGGATCCAGCCGTCGAGATATTTGCCAAGACTATGATGGCAAGGGACCTCGTGGCGCTTTCCGCCTTTCTCATGCAGGCGCAACCACCAACGTTTTTCGTTTTCGAAATAATCACCAACGCGCAAAGTATTGGCCGCACCAACTCGCGCGAAGCTGAAAACCATCAGCCCAATCAGTGCCCGGTCACGCAGACCAATGAGCTCACCAGAATCGATGGTGTCCAGCAGCTGGCGGGCCTGATCGGCTGACAGTACGGGAGTCTTGCCTCGGCGCACGATGTATTTGGGACCACGGACCGAGGCGGCCGGGTTATTGCCTAGGATCCCGCCGGTCACCAAGTAATCAAACATTTGGCGAATGGCGGCAAGCTGCTGCTTGACGCTCGGCCTGGCCATCTCGCCGCCGATTTTTTCGACGTATGCAGCGACTGCCACGGGATCGATTTCCTCGAGCTCCAATCTCCGGCCTTCAGTCCAGTCGAAGAACTGTTTGACCGCACGCACATAAGCCCGGCGCGTGTTGCGATTCCTGATGTTGGCAGTAAAGAATTGGATGAAGCGCAGGCGCGTACGCTCGTTGCGAACGCCAATGGTCGCCGGCAGCATGTTGATGCCGGCCCGTACCAGCGCCGGCGGCGCGGGAATCTCGTCGGTCAGTACTATTGGCGCTTTCGGCATCTTTGACACCCTGCTCTATCTGTACCACATTTATGTCGGATAAAGGAGATTATCCGACACAAATGTCAAACGGGCAGGGCCACAGCCGGCAATCCTTAGTCCGCGAATACATCGCGCAAGCGTGCGAGTGTTACACGTAGCGTTCTGCGCTCCACCGCGCTTAGCCGGCGCACAAGACGTAGTTTGTCGAGAGTGCGAACCTGGTCCAACAGAATGAGACCACTTTTACCTTGAAAACTGACCGGGATGCGAAAAGGTGCCGGGTGGCTGCCAGTCGTCATTGGCGCCACCATCACGGTCCTCAAGTGGTCGTGCATCTCTGGCGGCGAGATTACGACGCACGGGCGTGTTTTCTGAATCTCGCTTCCCACTGTCGGGTCGAGCGCTGCAAGCCACACATCGCCGCGTGTTACAGCCGCGGCTGCTGGCTTCGCCGGTTTTACCATTTCAAATCCACATCGTCAGCGTTGCCGAACTCGGGCCATACAAGAACGTCATCACCGGCCTCGGCAACGCGTTTTGACGCATCGGCCCAGCCGGAGCGCGGGTGCCGCTTCACCGGTGACAATACGATCCGATCCTCATCAAGCGACAGGTCGAGATCGTCACCCGTCTCGATGCCGATCTGCCTGAGAATCAGCTTCGGAATGATTATACCGGAGGAGTTGCCCATCTTTCGTACTGGAGCGCGCATTGGCCACCACCTATAGCGAAGAAGATAGCACGGCCCCCATGCCGTAGCAACAAAGTTAGTACTAAACACTTTACGGTTTACTAACCGTCTTCCCTACCCTACTTAGCCCGCGCCCGGAGGGTCGGCGATAGTCGCGTATCAAGAAGGAGATTATGGATCGGCTCGAAGGAGGGAGGCGAAACCGAACTGCTCCGTCGCTGAACTGGAGCTAACCAGCAAGATGAGCGAGGAGCACCTTGGCGTCTTTCAAGTCTGGGGTATCACCACCATCTATGCGGCGATCGCTCCTTTCAGTTTCTCCAACCGGCGCCGTCTCCGGCAGCGGCACCGCTCCGCTTGATCCAATGAAACTCGACCTAGGGTTCTCGCTGACGATAGTACGACACTCTCATAACGCCGGAAATTGGGGTTAAGAGCTGAAGTCAGATCAGCTCAGGCACCTTAGTCACTTGCAATTCATTTATCGCTCCCTATCGACGACCCCGTGCGGGTCTAGCTTCAGATCACGGAGGCCACAATGTCCCATTTCTTCCAACTAGGAATGTCCCCGCTAGGGTGCTGGAACAGTACTCTGTCGCGGAGAACATGACGGGATTATCTACAACGGGGAAATTTCACGGCTCGAGGTTTTGCAGCGGGTGCTCGGCCCGTCGCGTCGGACTCGTTTGCTATCCGGGAGCGCTGGGGTGCAGGACGCGAACGTCCACCGGCGTCACCTTCCCGCGAAGTGAAAGCCTGCGTCTTTCGAGATTGGGATACTCTCGCTTGACGCTCGCGTAAACCGTTTCACTGATTAAGGCTTCGCCTGCCGCAGCCAGTGACGAGAGTCGCGAGGCCGTGTTAACCGGATCGCCCAGTGCAGTAAAGTCCATGAGATTGTCCCCGCCAACATTTCCGACATAGGCGATGCCTGAATGGACCGCCGCTCCGATCGGCATCCATGCTTTCCCCGTTCGGTCGTATCCAGCAGCTCTGAGCAGGTCAAACACTGCCCGCACCGCGCGGCGGTGATATTTGGGTCCGCAGATGCCGGGTATGAACAGTGCCATGACCTCGTCGCCGATCAGCTTGTCAATAATCGCGTCGTGGCGGACCAGCACTTCGGTGGCGGAGTTATAGAACTGATTCAGCAGCGCGGCATAGGCACTCGGCGCTAGATGTTCTCCCATCGCGGTTGACCCGCGCAGGTCGGCGAACAATACCGCGATATCCAGTTCGGCCCCGCCGGGCGGCAGCCGATCACAGCACATACTGCAAAAGTTTGGATTCTTGCGCGACCGCACGAATCCGAACAAACCGACCAGTTTTCCACCGAGCCCGCCGAACGGATTATGGCAGCCCTTGCAGCGCGGAGGGCTGGGGAGATAACGGAACAGGCGATGCGCGAAACGGAGCTGGTTGTGGCCTTCGGTCAGTATCTTGCGCCAGCGTTCGGCCCCTGCGGCGTTAGCTCGATCTTCATCGGTAGCCATTTTTATGTAGGGCGAGAGAATACGCCAAATAAGTGCTGAGCACTCTAAGCTGAAACCACACCGAGCATGTTTACTAATTCACTAAACAACCAATCAACCTAGTCTTGCGGCATCTGCAACACGGCATCAAAAATTGAGTTTTGTCTTCTCATGTCCGTCGACAGAATGGACCGGGATTTCCATTTTCAATTCTCATTCACAATCCCACCGACACAGGGGGTTTGCAAACGTGAAGTTTGCGCCCGAGCTTGAGCCGGAACTGTTGCTGGGGGCTGGTTGGGAGGGAAGGGCGTCCTGGTGTGAAACCGCGCGACCGCACGTGCGGCATCGGTAGAGGCGAATGGTCTCAAGCTTCTTGGTGCGGGTGCCCTTCGGGGCTATGTCGCGGCTATTGCAGGACGGACAGCGCTCGGGGGTTTTGATAGGTTATCGCCGGCTCCTGCGTGGGAAGATAAAAGGCATGAGGAGTAGGTCCGGATCTGCAAAGTGGAAACGGAAGGAGCGCGAGGGTGTACAGGTGGTGGATATGCAAGGAAATGCCGGTCACGGATTTGCATAATCCTGGTGGAAAAGTGCCAGAGATTACAAAGGGTTGGCGGGGGTTGAAAGTCAGACAACGTCAGGGCAAAACTTCAATAAATCATGCGGTTATCCTTACAGGTATTCGTGCAAAGCCGGGAGCCGTCTCAGTAAACGATCGCTCCAACGCTTTGCCGAACATGTAATTGGCGTGTCGCCAACGGCAAAGCTTTAGCACTCTACCCTACCGTTCACTCCTTTGGGTCGGTCCGCAATTCGTTGTCAAACATAAAGGACATGATGTGCTTTAAAGTCACCGAACAGAGGGAAGGGACCGGCGCCTTTCGCATACGCCGAACGCAATGGCTATCAGACCGGTGTGACCAGCAAAGTCTGCACACGTGAAGTGTCGTAGACCGCCCGTTTGCGTTGATAGCGCCAGCCGTCCGGGGTGCGCACCACGCGGTCGAAGTAACGGCCGGCCTGATAGACCTCCGAATCTCCGTTAGTCAGAGTTTGAATAACGACGTAATTCGACTGCAGATCGATGGTATGCGAGTCCACCGACGTGAATTCCAGTCCTGAGGTCAGGTGCCGGTATGTGTGAATCTCAAAGAGATTGGCTTGGCGCAACGCAGTGATTCGATCGTGCATCATCGACCGTCCAAAACAGTGCATGATCCCTACCGGTAGGCCCAGATCTGCATTCTCTTTCGGAACGATCTCGTAGACCCCGTCCTCGGTGAAAAGGTCCGGCCACTCCTCGAGGCGGTCATTGTCGATAATGCTGACGTAGCGCTCCTGTAGCCGGTGGAGGTCGTACCACAGGATCATCTCCGCGAGTGCCGGATCTATGGGCGAGTCCTCTCCATTGGCAAGGTTTATAGTGCTCATAGTCCCATCAGCTCCTGATAACCGCGCCAGAAATGCCGAACGCGATTTTCGCTAATCATGGACCGGGCCTGTTCCTCCTCGGAAGCGTCAAGCCCCATGTCAGCGACCGACAACGCCTCTCCGCTGCCAGCTGAGCCGAACTGCACCAGTTCTGTTGCGAGCGTATCCTCCATCGAGACCAACCCTGCGGGGCCCACCAGATTGGCTTGTTTGATGCGGTGCAGGCGCATCTCCGGGGTATCGTCGGCGTAGCCGAAGAAGTAGAAGATCAGTTCGAAGTGGTCTGGCCCCTTCGGCAATATCTGGCGCATGACCAGGCTGTTCAAAATCTGGGTGGCCACCAGCTGCGGGAAGATGATCTGAATATGATTGTTGACGATTTCCTCAAACTCGTTCATGTTGGCCAGCATCGACGTGTCTCGAAGCTTGAGCCCGTCCTTGAAAGAGGCCACCTTACCCTCTTTGTAAGCGGCACCCCCCGTGGCGTCCTCCGTCTGGAAGACCATCAGCCAGGAATGCAAGCCACTCTCACTCGCGGTAATCTCGATTCGCGTCCCTGCGCGCAAAATATTGAAAGTACTGAAAAACGCATGCAACAGCGACGCGTGATAAGGATCGCGCACGTTCTCGTTGTAAAGCTTCCAGTTGGACTTTGAGTACTGACGGACACAGCCGAGATATTCGACGGGTTTGTGCAAGAGGCGGTCGAGTCCCGGACGCATCGCCGGACCAAGATAATCATAAAGCGACAGGGCGCGATCGCTGAAGGTCGCGAAGATCAGCCCGGCATAACTGTCGGTGCGCAACTGCTGAAGGCCGTGCTGCTCGGGATCGAAGTCGGCTGGCATTCCCGCCGCTCCCTTAACGCCATTGCGGGTGAGCTGCGTTCATATACGCCTGAACTCCAGCGACTCGTCGGT